>Ga0272443_10003751_pt1 | contig 17473 bp, 16 predicted proteins | sample SSMAcet12_FD_193581 | JGI IMG/M metagenome (GOLD analysis project Ga0272443, IMG submission 193581) | Marine sediment archaeal communities from Little Sippewissett salt marsh, Falmouth, MA, United States - SSM-Acet-12 | ecosystem: Environmental > Aquatic > Marine > Wetlands > Sediment ... | reverse complement strand
TCCTTACCTACGTTTAATCTGAATAAGATATATCATATGTCACCCCTGCGCAGGCAGGGGCCCAGTCCTTGTCTGTAATGAGTAATGTAGTTTTCATATCGAATGTTGATGTCGGTCTTTATGTGAATCATGCGCAGATCATTTGATTCGGCATGTATAATGATGAGAAACGTGCGTTAGCTAACACCTTGCCTGGATTCCCGCCTCCGCGGGAAAGACAAGGCGGACTTGGCTTGTCTGTTATAGTCTGTGTTTGCTACAATAATCCGATCCGAGCATGGCAGAAACCTTTAGCGGTTCTTTTAGGTCAGCTGTCATCAGGAACGCAGGATTCCTTGCCTACGTTTAATCTGAATAAGATATATCATATGTCACCCCTGCGCAGGCAGGGGCCCAGTCCTTGTCTGTAATGAGTAATGTAGTTTTCATATCGAATGTTGTTGTCGGTCTTTATGTGAATCATGCGCAGATTATTTGATTCGGCATGTATAATGATGAGCAACGTGCGTTAGCTAACACCTTGCCTGGATTCCCGCTTCCGCGGGAAAGACAAGGCGGACTTGGCTTGTCTGTTACAGTCTGTGTTTGCTACAATAATCCGATCCGAGCATGGTAGAATCCTTTAGCGGTTCTTTTAGGGTCAGCTGTCATCAGGAACGCAGGATTCCTTACCTACGTTTAATCTGAATAAGATATATCATATGTCACCCCTGCGCAGGCAGGGGCCCAGTCCTTGTCTGTAATGAGTAATGTAGTTTTCATATCGAATGTTGATGTCGGTCTTTATGTGAAACATGCGCAGACTATTTGAATCGGCATGTGTAAGGATGAGAAACGTGCGTTAGCTAACACCTTGCCTGGATTCCCGCCTCCGCGGGAAAGACAAGGGATTGGTATATTCCATATCTACCGCCAGACTGACATCTGGTAGACAACCTTTTCGCGGTTCAGGGATATACCATAGTTGGTATCAATCTGGAGGCGGTACATGTCGTAGCGCACCTCAGGCCATTTGGGATCGCAATATCGTACCTGAAGCATATAGGTGCCGGGATCGAGTGTCAGCGTGTCTATACCGCCGGCGGGACCGATAGCCTCCTGGCATATATCCGGCTGTTCGAGATCCTGTACACTAACGAGGATTATGTCATCGACCGTTTTCACGTCGAAGTGTAATCTATAATTGAAGCAGGAATATTCCTCACTCGTATGGAGAGCCAGCAGAAATTGCTCGACCTCTTCCACGTTTGGCATGTTCCGTACATCCGCGACAACACTGTCCCTTGCACAATAGGAGGGACGATATTCCGGGGTATATTCTACATCACTTTTACGGTCACCACACGACAGCATCAATACCTGTGATAATATCGCAATAATGAATACAAGCTTCATTGCAATACTATAATCGTCTCTATGCATTTTACTCTTCAATTACCACTATCCCCACTATACCATCCGACATTCTCGTAAACTGAGTTTCTACAGGAGTCAGCAATACATCCGTCATCCGTATTTCCATATCATACTGATCAATAAGAACCTCTCCCAATGTGAAATCGGTGTAAATAATGTTCAGTTCATATAGTCCTATATCACTCGGCAGATCAAGAAGAATCTCCGCCGGGGCATAGTATCCACTACATTTATCCGGCACCTTTATTCCGGCAATACAGACATCGACCTTATTCCCGTCAGTTGATATGGCTGTGCTTATCGTGTAATTGCCGCAGTCATAATCCCTGTCAGTGTATAAATACAGATTGTACCCGTGAATGTTCGCATCGTAATTGAATATACTCGGAAACCAGAAACATACGATGTTCAACTTGCCATCTATCGGTATTACATTCGAGCGATCCAGAATGTCCCTATGACCGCCACAACCGGTTGTGAGGATCACAGCAAGTACAAACAATGCAATATGTCTCTTCATTTGTTTATCCTCACACCTGCACTTCAATTCGGTTCGATATATATTTGAGTGTCTGCTACAGAAAATGATGTGCTGACAGACTCAAGGTGAGTGGTTCCATCGGATATTGTCAGTTTATACATGTCGTACAGGGGGATCTGTCTGCCGTGTTCTCTATATGTCAGCACAAGATCGTATGAACCATCCTCGAGCTTTAGTCCATAACTCGCCTTCGCAGACCCCAAAGCTGTTGCACAGATACGTGGAATACCAATACCCCTTATATCGATTAATGTGCTGTTGCTTTTTTTCGTTATGTCTGAATCGATGATGTAGTTACAGCAGGGATATATCTTATCTGAGGTAAGGCTGATAAGCACGTTATAATCGCTGCCTCCTTCATACCATTCCGCTCTTACAAGAATCGTGCAATCCAGCGGTTTGACCGAATAATCCTCTTCATCCTCAAGCAAACCACAACCCGATAACGACAACACAATCATAGTTATAATCGAACACAGAAACTTGAACATGTGAGCCTCCCTTGATAGACTATAATTCTCTAAAGCACCAACTACCGCCTGAGTAACAGACGAAACAGGAACGGCATTCGTTTACTCCGCAAGATATACCATCAACGGCACACCCTCCGGAGATTTACACTTGGCATATTCAAGTCCGGATTCCGTCTTGCGTGGTGCTTCCGCAACTCCCCCGTTGCGCGTGACCATATCGAGCATTCCCTGTATATCGTTGGTCGCAATCGCAAGAGAAAATCTTGATCCAAGAGCGGTGCTGACAAGTGTTACACGCTGTTTCGTAGTCGGATCCTCCAGAATCGCACCATCATCCGAGCGTTCCACCTCTACCAGGCCGAGCACCTGAGTGAAAAATTTCACTTCGGAGTCAATGGTTTCGATATGTACCATAGTATCGCTGAGACTCTTTGTCGCTTTGTCGCTCATCCGTGAGCACTCCTTCTCATCAACTGGGGATTATTATTTGTGGCAATATGAGAGATATGACGATTATACGCAATGGTAAAAAAGCAATCTTCCGGGATTCAAATAGCGGCTTATATTACCGTATTATCGCCACGACCGGTAGTTTGGAGCTTCCTTGGTGATCGAAACATCGTGCGGATGGCTCTCTCTCAACGAGGCGTCCGTGATCTTCATGAAGCGAGCTTTAGTCTGAAGCTCAGCAATATTGCGGCATCCGGTGAGTCCCATTCCGGCTCTGAGTCCGCCGACAAGCTGATATACCGAGTCTGCAAGTTCGCCCTTGTACGGCACCCGCCCCTCGATTCCCTCCGGCACGAATTTCTTTACATCGGTAGTACCACTCTGGAAATAGCGGTCACCCGATCCCTGACGCATCGCCTCGATTGATCCCATGCCCCTGTAGGCTTTATAGCTTCGCCCCTCAAATAGTACGACATCACCGGGAGATTCTTTCGTACCGGCGAAGAGTGATCCAATCATTACGGCATCCGCACCCGCAGCAATCGACTTTGCAATGTCGCCGGAATACTTTATTCCGCCATCGGCGATAACGAAGCTATTATGCTTCTTTGCCTCATCGCTGCAATCGAGGATAGCGGTAATCTGTGGTGCACCCGCCCCGGTGACCACGCGAGTTGTACATATCGATCCGGGACCGACACCGATCTTGATACAATTTGAACCCGCACTAACAAGATCGCGAACTCCTTCTGCGGTGACAACATTCCCTGCCATAATCGGCTTGTCCGGATATTCTTTCCTCAGTTTTTCGACAGCTTTCAGCACACCGAGTGAGTGTCCGTGTGATGAGTCTACAACGAGCATATCGACATTGGAATCGACAAGCGCTTTTGCGCGTTTCATCAATTCATCATTCACACCAACCGCAGCAGCGACACGCAGTCTTCCATGACCATCTTTGCAGGAATTCGGGTACTGTATTCTCTTTGTAATATCCTTGACCGTTATCATACCCTTCAGGATACCATCGGCATCCACAACCAGTAGCTTCTCGATCTTGTTCTTCTGAAGAATATCCTGCGCTTCATCAAGACTTATACCGGGGCGAACGGTGATCAGGTTCTCTTTCGTCATGACATCCGCTATCGGAACACTGAGGTTTCGCTGGAACCTCAGATCACGGTTTGTGATAATCCCGACAAGCTTGCCGTTAGTAGTGATAGGGATTCCGGAAATCGAGAACATGGTCATCACTTCAAGAGCCTGACCGATCGGCTGATCGGGCGGGAGAGTGATCGGATTTACAATCATCCCCGACTCCGACCGCTTAACCTTGTCTACCTCCGCCACCTGTGCACGGAGAGAGAGATTCTTGTGGATTACACCAATTCCTCCCTGACGTGCGAGTGCTATAGCGAATTCGGCTTCAGTAACCGTATCCATAGCCGCAGATATAATGGGGATATTAAGCTCGATGTCATTGCAGATTTTTGTTCTGACATCGACATCGGATGGAAGCACATCGCTTTTTGCGGGTATCAGAAGAACATCATCAAATGTCAAGCCGACTCTGGTGATTTTCGGATGATCCGTCATTAGTCGTCATCCCCTGCCCAGTACAGGATTCTTCCGCAGGAATCGCATGTGATAATCTTCTCCCCCTTGCGAATTTCTTGTACGACGTGAGGTTCGAGTTGTTTATAGCATGCTCCACAAGATCGACGTTTAACCGGTACAACAACATCTCCTCCACGCCCTTTGCGAATCCTTTCGTAACTTGCCATAAGAGGTTTCGGTACCCGTACAAGCACATTCTTACGCTCATCGTTCTTCATCTTCATCTTCTCTGCGATTGAGTCGATTTGCCCCTGAAGCTGATCGAGTTGCGCTGAGTTGTTGTCCCTAACCTCATCAACGCGCGATTCGTACTCTTCGATTTTCTCTTCGAGTTCGGCGATTTCATCCATTAGCAGAAGAGTCTTATCCTCTGCAGTAGAGACCGTATTTTTGCACTTGTCGATCTCCTGTGTAAGCGCATCATATTCCTTGTTGGTCTTGATATTCAGCATCTGGTGCTGGTATTTTTCGAGCGATTCCTGATTGGCGGAAACCTCTATCTCAAGGTTCTTCTGCTCAAGTTTGGCTTCTTTCAGCCTCTTCTTGTAATTCTCGTAGGCCTCCTCAATTTCAACCATTTCCTTGCGGAGGTTCTCCATCATATCCGGCAGGTAATCTTTTGAACGCTCTAATTCTCCTATGAAGTAGTCGATGTCTTGCAATTTCATCAGCAATTCAATCTGTTTCTGCATTACCTACTCCCAACAAAATTCAACTGCACGAAAATAAAAAATGCACTCGTTTTCCGAGTGCATGTAGTTTTCCATCTTTTCCGAGCCGTCACACCAACATGACCGGCTGAGACATTCAATTTTGGATTCAAACTCTACCATCCCGTCAAGCACTCTGCTTTATGGGTCCTAATGGTGGGCAATACTGGATTCGAACCAGTGACCTCTCGGATGTGAACCGAACGCTCTAACCAACTGAGCTAATTGCCCAAAAAATGATCTTCTTCTCTTTGGTGGGCCCACCAGGACTCGAACCTGGGACCCACTGATTATGAGTCAGTTGCTCTAACCAACTGAGCTATGGGCCCAACTGAGTCTACTATAGTATTTCAAGCCGCTTGTTCTGTCAAGTCAATTTTAGATCGTGATTTGCGCTCATGAATATCGTCCTGTAGACCTTCGTTGTGCTTCCGTGCCTTGAAATACCATATATGTTATATTACGCACAATAAGGGGCAAAAGTGCCCGTAAATCATAGCATCATTTCACACATCATTACCCCTGGAAACCTGTTTTGATTACATCATATATGAATACGACTATCATTACAACTCCGAGCCCGACCTTTAGAAGTACACCGGCAACAAATCCGAGAAACGTACCAAATCCGGCCTTAAGAGCCGATTTTGTCTCTTTTCCGGCAAGAAGCTCAAATACTATCGCTCCGACCAGTGGCACGACGATCACTCCCACCAGATTCCCGATGATAAAACCTATTACAGTACCAACCAGTGCGCCTATCATGCCCCATTTACCTGCTCCGAGCTTGCGTGCTCCGTACGTACCGGCGAGCCAGTCCAGCAATTGTGACAATACCGCGAGAATTCCGAACAAGAGGAGGTAATCCCTCCCTATCACTTCAAAATCCGTGAGAATACCATAAAGGAAAGCGGCAGCCCAGATTACCGGCACTCCCGGAATAACCGGAAGAAGACACCCAGCCAGACCGATCAACATTACAATTAGGGTTCCGATGAAAAGAAGCAGGTCTGTGAACTCCATCTCAGAATCTCTCGATTTCCTCAATCAGTTGAGTAACATCTTTCCAGTCATGCAGAACGAAATCCGCCTCCGTACCGTCCGGATGCTGATCGAGCAACCCTGTGTAGAGACATGATCTACCACCGATATTATGAGGTCCCTTGATATCGGTACGTTCAGTATCACCAATGTGCCAGAATCTTGAGGGGGTTCCGCCAACTCTCTCAAGTACGGAGATGAATGCTCTCTTGTCCGGTTTGGAGAAACCGTTCTCATCGGAAAATGAATAATCAGAGAAATACTTATCGATCCCTCGATCTCTGAAAATCTCCCGTACAGCGATACCGGGAGAGAATCCGGTATCCGAGACTATAATCAGGCGATATCGGCTGGAGAGTTCCTTCAAAGCCATCTCAAGATTCGCGGCAAACGGCGGCGGTCCCTGTATGATCGCATTCTGTACGTCAATAACCAACTGCTCGAAATCCTCACCACTCGGATCGAGATTCAGCAACTCAAGATGATGTGTGAGTCGCTCCCTCGGAGTCAGAGTGACAGATTCCCTCTCGTACTTGCTGTAGAAATGGATAGAGGTTTGCCTGTAGGTTTCTTCAACGAGACTTTGATTGTCAAGCCCGCGCCTGGCTGCAAATTCGTTTACTATTCCACGCCTGATTTCAGCAGCTTTCATTTCGGTCCTGAAATCGAAAATCGTGCCCCACAGGTCGAGTGATACGATGTGATTATTCATAGATTGATATGATACCACCTTCATGATGTTACGCAAGTCCTATCGTATATTTAGGTACTTGCATGAATCACTATTGTTCACGATATTTCGAAACATAATATAAACATACCATAAGATGTAAACTTCACGGAGTGGGGAATCATGAAAAAAGCTGTCATTGCTTTGGCTTTACTAATCTGCTTTCTTTGTGGAACTCTTTTCGCTCAAAACGCGCATAGATTTCATTTCGATTTAGGTGGTGGGTTATCGATTTTGCAGACGCCGGAAGTTGTTAATGACGACTGGAAAGACGGACCATGTATCGGGATTGGTTTCGGTTATGATGTATTTCCAATCCTCTCTGTCGGTATTATTGGAGAATACAATCACTTCTCACAGTCTCTTTCAATCATAGCCAGAGACCAACTGGGTGATGAAATCGGCAATATCGAGGTTGAGGGCGGTGACCGAACAATCTGGGCTTGCTGGATTGTTGGCAGACTGAATATCATTACAGAGGAAACCGGGTTCAGACCATACGCTGTTGGTGGTTTCGGATATGCTTACTATAAAGTGGATGATTTGACCACTACATATCAGGGAGACAAATTAACAACGGAGGGTGGGAGTGATTCTGATTTCAGCACCACTCTCGGTGTCGGATTGGAGATGAAATTCAATCCGAATTTTGCGGCTTTCTGTGAAGGGCGATACGTAATCATCTTCGCCGATCTTTTTGAAAATGAGAACTACAATTATATACCGATCAAAGCCGGTGTAAGATTCTACTTATAGAATTATGATGGATGCTCCCACATCCGTTCCCCTTCTTGAATGGGTGTTTTGAAAAAGTATGTTACACCAGATCCTGTAGGTACTCTACCAACGACCCTTTTTCAATACATCCTGAATCAGTAGCGAACTCAGAGGATATGTACATCCATAAAATACTTGCGTACAGCGACGCAGTTTGCGAAATTCCATCATACTGCAACTGGGAGTAACACATACTGCTTTTGACTGAATGGAGGATGGCTATATGAAAAAGAGTATTATTACTACAATATTTATCTTCTGCCTTGTCGGCGGGACCCTCTTCGCGCAGAGTGGAACAAACTCTTATTTCGATTTGGGAGGTGGATTATCACTTCTTCAGGGACCGGATTTTGCTAAAGACGTCTGGAAAGACGGGTTCTGCGGTGGTGTCAGTTTCGGTTTTGACATACTTCCGATTCTCTCGATTGGTTTCATTGGTGAATTTAATCGTTTCGGGCTGGATGAAGATGGATTGTTTGATTTGGCAGGTCAGCAAACCACGTATGACATTTCCGGTGTTGAAATAGATGGCGGTGAGGTTGATGTTATGGCTGCCTGGGCTGTGGCGAAGGTGAACATTATTCCGGTGGAAACCGGATTCAGACCATACGCGATTGGCGGTCTCGGTTATGCATACTACAAGATAAACGACTTAACCGTTAGTTATCAGGGACAGGAACAGGATTTTGAAGGTACCGATGATTCCGGTCTCAGCCTTGCACTCGGTGCAGGTTTCGAAATGAAATTCAGCCCGAAATTCGCACTCTTCGGTGAAGGCAAGTATATTATCGTCTTTACAAATGAAGATGACACAATTGACCTTGAGGATATTGAAGATGTCAATCTTAAAGGTTCAGATGATGATATCAAATTTCTTCCGATCAAGGTCGGATTCAGATTTTTCTTCTAATGCAAATCTGAACCAATGGACTATTCAAGCCGGTGGTAACACACCGGCTTTCTTTTGTCATTTCATCCTTGTCAATTATAGAGAAAGAGATTAGATACCGGGTATGGTTACCGCAGATAAGATAATAGAGCTGCTGAAACTGAAACCACACCCCACAGAGGGTGGCTTCTTTGCCGAAACATACCGCTCGGATGAGAACATCCCCATATCCGGACTACCGGAGCGGTACGATGGTGAGCGTCCTGTCGGCACAGCAATCTACTATCTTCTGACGCCCGGCACATACTCCGCGATGCACAGGCTGAAATCGGATGAGATATTTCATTTCTATCTGGGTGATCCATGCACCATGCTTCAACTGTACCCGGATGGTGAATCCAAAATCCTGACAATTGGAAACAATATAGCTCTCGATCAAATGCCACAAGTTGTGGCCCCAAGAGGTGTTTGGCAGGGTACACGGTTAAATGATGGCGGTAAATTCGCTCTACTCGGCACGACCGTAACACCCGGTTTCGAATTCTCGGATTTCGAGCTTGGCAAACGTTCAGAGCTTCAAACGCTCTATACAAGTGTGGAGGGACTCATTGAGTCTCTTACAAATGAGTAATGGGATATACTTAGGGTAATAACCGAGAATCACCAATCGTGTCTATAAATTTCTTAAGTTCCGAAATCTCGGATGTATCTATTTCGAATTTCTCAAAATCCACGACTTCTTCAGATCCGAACCGCATCTCTCCCGTTGGGGAAAAACAGTAAGATTTTCCAAGACTATTGATACCAACACTGAACACCTGATTCTCAATCGCACGCGCCGCAAGCAGAGTACGCCATGCCGTGTCTCTCTCAATGCTCCATATAGCGGGTACAAACAGGATATCCATACCATCGAACGCAAGCCTGCGAGACAATTCCGGGAATCGCAAATCGTAACATATTGCAATACCGATTCCAAGATTCTCCTCGTTGATTTTCACAGCATACGGACCGACATACTCACCCGCTCTGAAGAGCTTATCCTCACGGTACGGCTTGAATTGATGTATCTTCTGCACGCTATGAATAATTTCACCTTTTTTTATTATCGAGGATTCATTTCCTGGGATGTGCGGCTCCCCGGCATCCGACGGGAGTGAGCCGCCAATTATAACAAGATCGGGATATTGCGATGATATCAATTCAAGTTGCGCTATAATTTCCGAAGTTGGTATCAGAATCTCGAATGTATTCTCATCGAATTTGCAGTTGAATAACTCCGGGAATGCGAGAATATCCACACCGGTAAGATCGGTTGACCTCAGTGTTTCCAGATTCCGTGATATGGCGATAGTCAGTTTCACGAATTCAACGTAAGTCCTTCAAATCAAAATCGCAAGAGCTTTGGAGATTGACTTAATAACGGTTAATAGTATATTTCCAATATATCCTAAGTTTGAAGGAATTGCTGACAAGTTACGCATAATCTCGATCGAAAACTATTTCTTCTTTACAAACTTACCGTATCCTAAAACACATCGAGAACCGATACAGGAGTTCACAATGAAGAAAATTATATTGATCCCGGCATTGCTAATTATTGTGCTATCCATTGCTTATCTCTTCCTTTCCTCGTATACAGAGCGAGATAGCGCCGACAGTGGATTTCACGATAAGCGATTCACAGACCTTAAGGCTTCCGGCAAAATAATCAGCCCGAAGCAGCAACCTAACAACTGGTTTACAATGCAGCGTGCGTATCCGTACGCGAGTATTCCGAAGGATGAGTATGTTGCAGCTCGTCAGGAAGCGAAAGCCATACAAGCATCGAAAGGAACGGGACCCTATGATGACATTGCATGGCAATTTGCCGGACCAACGAACATCCCGGGTAGAATAACCGATTTCGCCGTTCAGCCCGGCATTCCGTCAATCATATACGCGGCTTCCGCAGCCGGTGGAGTGGATAAATCCACCGATTACGGCCAGACATGGACTGCGATTTTCGATGATGTCGGCGACCAGTCGATTGGAGCAATAGCCCTCGATCCATCCAGTCCGTACATTATTTATGTTGGTACGGGTGAAGCCAATTCATCCGGTGATTCTTACGAGGGCACGGGGATATACAAATCAACTGACGAGGGTAATTCCTGGCAGTTTGCCGGATTACCTGAGAGTTATCACATTGGACGGATTGTCGTCGACCCCGATTCGAATGCGGTCTTTGCTGCGGTTATGGGCAAACTATTCGGCTTCAACTCCGAACGCGGTCTCTATCGCTCTCTCGACAACGGCACGACATGGGATAAGATTCTATACATTGATGACTCAACGGGCTGTTCCGATTTCTGCTATGAACCATCTACCGGTTATATGTATGCTGCTATGTGGCACAGGTGGCGCGGTCCCACCGACAGACGTGTCGGCGGTTATTCCAGCAGTATCTGGAGATCAAGCGACTATGGCGACACCTGGAGCAAACTCTCTATTGGATTGCCATCACCGGGGGAAGATGTAGGGCGAATCGGCCTCGATGTGTGCGGATCAACCGTATATGCAATCTACGCCGATCATCCCGGCTATTTCATGGGAGTCTACAGGAGTACCAACAACGGTACAAGTTGGACGCAGGTTTTTGATGATGACCTGTCTGATGTATTCTCGAGCTTCGGATGGTATTTTAGTAACATCAGAGTCGCACCGAGTGATCCGGATATCGTTTTTGTCCTCGGTGTCTATCTTATGCGGAGCACGGATGGCGGCTTTTCATGGGATTATGCCGATTATGGTACTCATGTCGATCATCATGCTATGTATATCGATCCTGCGGATCCTGACAACGCGTATGTCGGATGTGACGGAGGAGTCAACTATACAACAAACATGGGGGATTCCTGGACACAGCGTCTCGCTATGGGTAATACCCAGTTCTATGCTATTACAATCGATAAGGTGAATCCTGAAAGGCTCTATGGCGGTACTCAGGATAACGGTACGATGCGCTCCCCCGATGGAGGAATTGACAACTGGGATCATCTGCTCGGTGGTGATGGTTTCTATGTCCAGATAGATTACACTGCTCCATACATTATCTACGCTGAATATCAATGGGGGTATATAAACAAGTCAACAAACGACGGCTCATGGTTCAACTATATTCTGAATGATATGCCGTACGATGATGACCGGCACAACTGGTCCACGCCATTCGTGATGGATAAGACCGATCCAAATATACTCTACTATGGTTCAAACAAGCTCTATAGAACGACAAACGGTGGCAACAACTGGACCGCGATATCCGGTGATCTTACGGATGGTCCGGGACCAAGTAATCTTACATTCGGAACATTGACCACGATAGACGTTTCCGCTGTCGATCCGGATGTTATCGTAGTTGGTACCGATGATGCCAATGTGTGGATCACCACAAATGGCGGCACTAACTGGAACGATATCAGCTCCGGTTTGCCGAACCGCTGGGTAACGCGTGTTGCAATCGATCCCGCTGATCCTGCTGAGTTGTATGTTACATTTTCCGGATATCAAATCAGTGACCACCTGCCACACATTTTCCGTTCCACCGATTACGGTCAGAACTGGAATGATATAAGCGGTAATATGCCGGATGCTCCCATAAATGATGTAATAATCGATCCGGATATTGACTCGAATCTGTATGTCGGAACCGATTTCGGTCCATTCTATACTACCGATCTCGGACAGACATGGCAGGCACTCGGCACAAGTATCCCACTCTCCCCCATTCACGATATGGATTTTCATGATGCTACGAGAAAACTCGTTGCCGGCACTCACGGCAGATCAATGTATTCAATCTCGCTCGACTGTATCGGAGAGGATACCGATGAAGACGGTATTGCGGATATCTGCGATAATTGCGTGGGAGTCTACAACCCGGATCAGACCGACAGCGACAGCGATCTCTATGGTGATGTCTGCGACAACTGCCCCTCTATCTCCAACCCCGACCAAACCGATACCGATCAGGATACCGTCGGTGATGTCTGTGATAATTGCCCGGAGATTTCTAACCCGACACAGGATGATGCAGACAATGACGGTTTTGGCGATGTCTGCGACAACTGCCCCGATGACCACAATCCGGATCAGACTGACTCAGATGGTGATGGAATTGGTGATGCGTGCGATTTTCTCTGCGGGGATACCGATGCATCCGGTTTTGTAGATATTGACGATGTGGTATATCTGATTGCCTACCTCTTCCAGAGCGGTCCGGAACCAACCCCAATCGAAGTCGGTAATGCCGATTGTTACGGTATTATAGATATTGATGATGTAGTCTACCTGATTACATACCTTTTCCAGAGCGGTCCCGCACCATGCGATCCCGATGGTAACGGTACTCCTGATTGTTAACAGAGAGGTATCATAGTCTGAATACGACAAGAGGCGACCATATACGGTCGCCTCTTTGATGCAGATCGGAAGCGAGAGAAGGACAATTCTACAATAGATTAGAATCTGTATGAGAATCCGGCGAGAATCCTCGGTTCAAAACCGGGCTGATCGATCGCACCATCCGCGTCATCCCATGTATAGTCGCGTCGTGGATTTATGTTCTCATCGTCCGGACTGTATGATGTATCATGTCCTGTTAGCGTGTTCTCGAAGTAATAATCAAATCCGCCGGTCAGCACGAGATCTACATGATTGCTCATGGCGAAGAATGTTCGCAAACCGAGTCCAATACCCCACTGCTTGCATGTAACATCAAAATCCTCATTGCCGCCGATGTACTTGAAATTGCCGGTAAATCGGCTATGTCGGGGACCCGCGAAAATAAATGCCCGTTCGATTGAGAATATCTTCACAGGATACATCAGGTCGAGCCTGAAATCCCATATTCTACCGCTCTTCTCAGGAATGCCGTTAGTGGCATCATTAATGAATATCCGTCGTGCATCGGGTGCGTTTCCCGGTCCAACCCTGCTGTATCCAACGCCGAATTCTGCTGCGAGTGGAAAATTTTGAGCAAAATCAGATATCATAAATGTACTCTGAAAGCTGTATCCGTCAAAATACCCGAAATTCAATCCTGCAGATAGTTTGGTATCGTTATCAGCAAATACTGCATTTGGTGAAAACAGCAGCAATAGAAGAAATACTCCCAGCCAACCTATTGTACGATATCGCATTTTACGACCTCCTGAATCTTCCCGATAGTGGACAGCATCCGTCTCTTTTCTATTTATCGACATTCAGACAACCGTTCTTTAATGAAACAATCACGTGACAAGTTTTGTTTGGGCAGGCATAATTTAGTGTACTACTTAATGTTACCTGTCTTCCAACACGACCCTTCTCTGATGAGATATCAAGCCAACTCAATTAAGAACATCTCATTTGATGAAGCGGTTCCGTCATTGTGAATTAGTAAATGAGTAGAGTTATCTGGTAGAAGAAGTTCTTGAAAATGCGGATTACAGGCAAGAAAAAAAGGCGGCTTCCGGATTCGAACCGGAGAATAGAGGTTTTGCAGACCTCTGCCTTACCACTTGGCTAAGCCGCCTTATATCTATCAATCTCAAGTGTTTGAATCAACACGATCCGGCTATCGCCGGTTTCCCAACCCTGTTCCTCAAGCACCGAGACCACAGAATTAAAGGCAAAATTATGGAGCGGGAAACGGGACTCGAACCCGCGACAGCCACCTTGGCAAGGTGGTGCTCTACCAACTGAGCTATTCCCGCCCGTATGACGTGCTAACTAATATATCGGCACTAATATCCAAAGTCAATTGGTTTTTAGTCAGCATTATTGTGAAATTCTGCTTCATATAAAACAGGCCGAAGAATATCTCCGGCCTGCGATACGCGGTGGTTATTAACCTACCGTTCTTGGGGCATATTATTCACATTGGGGTGCAGGTCCTCCACTAAAGACATATTCTATCAGGAGAACAATATCGTCAATATCAACAATCTGATCGCAATTCGCATCACCTATAACTCCCCAATATGGTCCCTCACCGGTCACCTGAATATTCACAGAGAAATGCTCTTCATAATCCAGAGCATCAACGGTGGTAAAATAGGCTATCCAGTTTGAATTACCCTCATACGGATTTGATAACCACTGAATTGCAAGAGGGTTCGTCCCAACGGTCACAGGAGCATTCTGAGGTAACTCATCCTCATCCTGCCTGACAAGGCTGTCAAGATAGATCGTGATTGGAGGATAATATCCTGTTGCACTTACTTCAAAGTTCGTCTCGACACCGGCGGGGGTGGTCACCATATCCGGTTTCGTTACGTAGAGTAGGGACGGATTCTGGACAATATCGAAAGTCCCTAACACAACCTCCGGTCTTGTTTGCCCATACTCATGATAGGAAAACACCAACTCAACTGCAGGTGGTATATAACATGTATCAATTGTAATCTGGTCACCAATACCTGCTCCATCCAACCAAATATCACAAATCTTATACCTGCCAGGGGGCGCAGGGTGTTGAAGTGCAACTCCTGCAATCGCCAATGAATCGGGCATTACACCATCAATGTAATCTGTATTTGTCAAAATTCCTGCCAAGTCAAAATAGCCTTCAGTGAAGATACTGTATTGAGTACTTGCCGAATCATATGTAAGGACTTGTGTCGGAGAGCTATACTCAATCCCCCCCTGGAACCCCTGCATATAATCATCCGACCAGATGTAAACAGGAATTCGAACTTTGTCTACGATGCTATACACCACACCGTCATCGCCAAATATTAACGTGTCACGAACTCCATTGTCCTGGGCAAATGCAAAACCTGTTAATGCAATTACCACGAATACTGCTAAAAAGCATTGTAGCGTGCGCATGGTTACCTCCTGATTGATCATTGCTTTGCGTTATCGTTATCTACAGTTTTTACCTTCTGAAACAATCGAAAATACAGATACACAATCTGCTGGAGTCAAACAGGATGTAAAACAACCGATCAGAAACAGTCTTGCAGGTGTTCATTATATATAGCAATCATAATAAAAATAGCCCTGAATCCTGAATATGTCAATATTGATTCCGAATTATATTCCAGGATATATACTGCAACTGACATCTAACAAAACAGGCCGGAGGATATCTCCGGCCTGAAGACACGCGGTAGTTACATACCTACCGTTCTTGGGGCGTATTTACTCACACAGGGGCATTGGTCCCCCATTAAACACATAGTCTATAAGGAACACGATGTCATCGATATCTACAACCTCATCGCAATTTGCATCACCTATAACTCCCCAATATGGTCCCTCACCGGTCACATGGATATCTACAGAAAACTGCTCGTCATAGTCGATAGCATCAACTGTGGTAAAATAAGCTATCCACCTTGAATTTCCTTCGTACGGATTCGGCAGCCACTGGAATGTGAGTGGATTCATTCCGATAGTTGTCGGTGCATTCTGCGGCAATTTATCCTCATCCTGCCTGACAAGGCTGTCAAGATAAATAGAGATAGGAGGGAAATACCCGGTAGCACTTATCTCAAAATTCATCTCTATGCCGGAAGGACCGCTAACCTGGTCTGGTTTGTCCAGATAAATAATCGATGGTCCCTCTACGATGTCGAATATACCCGATACAAACTGCGGCGTATAATAACCTGTTCCATAGGGTTGGAATGTGTTATTGAATCCAACACCTATTAAGCATGTATCAATGGTCAATTGTTCGCCGATGCCTGCTCCATCCAGCCAGATGTCACAGACTTTGTATCTGCCTGCAGGTGCAGGGTTAAAAATCGAAATCGCTGCAATTCCCAGAGAGTCGGTCATCACTCCGTCAATAGACTCATCCTCAACGACAAGCCCCATATCGAAATATCCCTCATTTAATATCGAATACTGAGTGCTGACAGAGTCAAGGGTGAGGACTTGTGTATCGAAACCATACTCCAATCCAATTGCGACGACTTGCATTTCGTTATCACTCCAGACATACACAGGGATTTTCACCTTGTTGCCGAAATAGCTGTACACAACTCCGTCATCACCAATTATCAGTGTATCCGGTGTCCCCGGGTCCTGAGCAAACGAACTCCCCACAAATGACATTAACAAGATTACCGATAAAATCCCAATAAATGCGCGCATGGTACCTCCCGACTTCGATTGCGTTTGCGCTAATGATATCTGCAATTAATCTAGTTGCCGGAATTACTGGAAAAACCGAATTTCATAATCTGTCGGTGTTCTAACGATTTTTCAAAACAATCGACCAAATGGCAGTCGAACAGAATGGCATTATGCGTGGCTACATTTTAAACATACTCTTAGGACCGATCTTTGTCAACACTGATATTGTCATCTAAACGGTACGAAGTTGAAAGCCGGGTCAGAGACCCGAACCACTCTGAATTAGAGATCTCTTACAGTCGCATACAAACAGTCGCATACAAAAAAACGCCGTCTCTTTCGAGACGGCGTTCTCTATTCCAACATAGCATACAGGCTCTTTGAGGATCGACCTCGGTTTGTGATCGGGAAGCCTTTATATGCTGATCAGGGTTTGTGAGGTTCAAAGCACGATGAACCATTGATCAGCGCTTCACGATTTCACACCGTGCTCCTTAGAAAGGAGGTGATCCAGCCGCAGCTTCCGCTACGGCTACCTTGTTACGACTTAGCCCCAGTCGTTGGTTTTACCTTAGGAGCCGTCACCTTGCGTTAGATCGGCTACTTCGGGTACTCCCAACTCCCATGGCTTGACGGGCGGTGTGTACAAGGCCCGGGAACGTATTCACCGCAGCGTGCTGATCTGCGATTACTAGCGATTCCGCCTTCATGGAGTCG
>Ga0272443_10003749_pt1 | contig 17493 bp, 13 predicted proteins | sample SSMAcet12_FD_193581 | JGI IMG/M metagenome (GOLD analysis project Ga0272443, IMG submission 193581) | Marine sediment archaeal communities from Little Sippewissett salt marsh, Falmouth, MA, United States - SSM-Acet-12 | ecosystem: Environmental > Aquatic > Marine > Wetlands > Sediment ... | reverse complement strand
ATGATTTTTTATGCTTCGTCGCCGACTTTATAGTAGATAAATTCCACAATTTCCAATTTCCCCCCAGCCTGAGAGGCAACTTCCTTCATCTTCTGGGCGACACTCTTCTTCTCTTCCTTTACAAATCCCTGGTCGAGCAGACAAATTTCGCTGTAATGCTTGTTCAGTTTTCCCTTGACGATCCCTTCCATCACCTTTTCGGGTTTTCCCAGGTTTTCCGCCTGTTTTTTGAAAATTGATTCCTGTTCCTGCCTGTAGCTCTCTTCCACCCGGTCGCGGCTGAGATACAGGGGATTAAAGGCGGCGATATGGAGGGCGCAGTCAAAGGCGAATTCCCTGACCTCATCCTTGTTCAGAATCTCCGCGGAATCCGCTTTCAGTTTCACGAGTACCGCAATTGACCCTTCGCCGTGCACATATTCGCTCACCATTTCTTCAGGTCCCACGGGAACAGTGGTGAAGCGCTTGAGTTCCATATTTTCCTTGATTTTACTGATGGTGTCCTTGACCTTATCTTCCAATTCGGGGGTAATCTCAGTCAGACCTTTTTCAAGTATGGTTTCAGCTATGCCGTTTCCCATGGCGATAAAGTCCTGGTTCCGGGCGACAAAATCGGTCTCACAGGCGATTTCCACAGCCACGGCCATCGAATCATTTACCTTTGTGAAAACCCGGCCTTCATTTGTTGCCCGTCCGCTTCTTTTGGCAGCGGCTGCCAGCCCGAGTTCCTTTAAAATCTTTTCAGCTTCGGCAAAATCCCCACCTGCTTCCATGAGGGCTTTTTTACAATCCAGCATGCCGGCGCCGGTTTTTTCACGTAATTTCTTTACATCAGCAGCTTTAATGTCCACAATAGACTCCTTGTTCTTGTAATCTCCGTTCATCGGAATATCGGAAAAATCAGCTTGCGATCCGCAATACCGTCCGGAGGCAGTCTGCAGCCGGACGGTAGATCAGGAATTACTCCTCGTAGAGCTTTTCCTCGTCTATCAGATCGGTCCCCGCGGCTACCTCTGCGGGAGCTTCCTCCGCGGGTTCCTCCGTCTTATCCTCAGCCTCCTGGCTCGCGGCTTCGGGAGTGTAATCCGAGTATTCTTCCGCGCTGAATTCCGCTTCAGGTTCAGCACTCTTTTCTGTCACGACCTGCTGGATTACTTCCCCGACGCTGGCAGTCTCGAACTCCTCAAATGTGGAAACTTCCTCTTCCACGGGAGCTTCTTCCACGGTTTCTTCTTCGTCCTGCATGGTTTCGATGATCTGGATACCGATCTCGTTATCCGCGTCTATTACCGCGTCAGCGATGACTTTTGTAAAGAGGGAAATAGCACGGATGGCATCATCATTGCCGGGTATGGGGTAATCGATGTCAGAGGGATCACAGTTGGTATCTACAACCGCCACGATGGGGATATTCATACGCTTTGCTTCCGCCACCGCAATGGCTTCCTTTCTCGTATCGATGATAAACACCGCTCCGGGAAGGTCCTTCATATCCTTGATGCCCCCGAGGTTTTTCTCGAGTTTGATGCGTTCCTTGTTCAGCCTTGAAACTTCTTTTTTGGTGAGGTTCTCGAAAGTACCGTCGATTTCCATTTTATCGATTTTTTTCAGACGGTGAATTGATTTCTTTATTGTTGAAAAGTTGGTAAGCATACCGCCTAGCCAGCGGTTGCTCACGAAAAACATACCACAGCGCTGTGCTTCACGCTCGATGGCCTGCTGGGCCTGTTTTTTAGTACCTACGAACAGGATTGTTTTACCTGTTTTTACCTGGTCCCGCACCAGATCATAGGCTTCCTTGATGGAGCCGATGGTCTTCTGCAGGTCGATTATATGGATCCCGTTACGTTCGGCGAAGATATATTTCTTCATCCGGGGATCCCAGCGTTTGGTCTGATGACCAAAATGTACGCCTGACTCAAGCAGGCTTTTCATTGTTACTACAGACAAGAGTGTCCTCCTTCCTATTTTGACTATACCGAAGACCCCCGCGGGGTGCTGGTTACGTCAATGTGTCCTTCTGTTGATTCTCACCATAAACGGTGGAAGATTAAGGGAAACTCTCCAACAGAGAGTATCCCTGATCATGTACCATGCCATAAAACAGACGGATTGGCAACCCCACGACATTGAAGAAACAGCCTTCGATCCGCTCCACAAACATGCCGCCCTTGCCCTGGATCCGGTAGCCCCCCGCGGCCCCTTCCCATTCTCCGGTATTCAGATACCATTCGATTTCGGCGGGGCTGAGCCTCGCCACGTGGATGATTGTGGTCTCCGCCCGGGTAAGCATGCATCTTTTCCGCCCGTCCCAGAGGGAGAGTCCCGTCAGTACCCTGTGATCGGTACCCGACATTGACGACAGAAACTCCTCTGCCTCATTACGGTCCGCCGGTTTTCCCAGAATGCTGCCGGACAGGTCTATGCAGGTATCGGCACCCAGAACAAGCTGGTCTTCAGCCTCCGGATGGTTTTTCAGAAGTGACCTTACTTTCATTTCCGAAAGATGCAGGACCTGAGAGAGGGGCGGGCTCGTGTCAAATACTTCTTCATATCCGGAAGGTATGACGGAAAACCGGACTCCGAGGGTCCGAAGGACTTCACTGCGGCGGGGAGAGGAAGATGCAAGTATGAGATTTGCCATATCATAATCTCCTGAAAAGAATAAGAGCTCCCGCGATACCGGCGAGGGTGCCGGGGTTGAGGTACAGGGATACGGCGATAACATGGAGATCAATGCCGACGGGTCCCACCCCCAGGTCGATGAGCACCCCCGCGTAGCTCAGCAGCCGTTCGCAAAGTTCCCAGGCCAGCGTTCCCGCGAGAATTCCCAGAAATATCAGACGGAAGAGGACTGTCCTGTTGCGGGCGCTGAATTTCATCGGTCTGTCTCCTGGCTGAGGAACTCCTTCTCATCCAGCAGGGCTTCCCACTGCTGTGAAAGGCGGATATGCTCCTGTTCATTCGTATGTAATCGGGCCTGGATTTCCTTTATCTTTTCTCCCACCGAATAGATCTCCGGCCTGGCCATTTCCTTTTGCAGCTGGAGGTGTTTCAGCTCCAGAGTTTCTATCCGTTCCATCAGGGACATTTCTTCCGCTTCCAGTTTCTTCAGACGGTTTTTCGCCTGTTTCAACTGATTGTACTGTTCGCGGGTGTTTTCAGGAGAGTATATTTTTCCCCCGTACATCGGCCCGGGGTTTTCTCCGGTGCCGATCTCCGCCGCGGATATCTTATCAGAGGTCATCTTATCCGCGGAAGACCCGGTTGAGGCGGATTGCTCCTGCTCGAGACGGTAGAGGTAGTAGTTGTAATCCCCCTGAAAGTCACGAGCCCCGCCCGCGTCTATATGGAGAACCCTGCCGGCCAGGTGCTCGATAAAATAGCGGTCGTGGGACACGAATATGAGGGTACCGTCGAAGGACTGGAGAGCATCGAGCAGCACGTCCTTGGAATGAATATCGAGATGATTGGTGGGTTCGTCCAGTATCAGCAGGTTGTGGGGCTGAAGCAGCAGCCGCAGCAATGCTATCCTGCTCATCTCTCCGCCGCTGAGTACCTGAAGTGATTTGTAGATATCATCGCCCCGGAAAAGAAAGGCACCCAGCAGGCCGCGAAGTCTCGGCACAAGATTGGTCGGGGCTTCATTTTCCAGAAGTTCAATGATCGAAACGGGATTCTGCTCAAGTTCTGTCTGTTCCTGTGAGAAGTATCCTATATCAACTCCGGCCCCCAGGCTGAGTTCTCCGGAGTAATCCTGATCACTGCCGGACAGTATACGCAGCAGGGTGGATTTCCCCGCTCCGTTGACGCCGGTCACCACCAGTTTTTCTCCTCTCCTGAGTTCCAGCGAGATGTCATGCAGTACTTCTTTCCGGCCATAGGCCTTGCGGATATTGTCCATCTGCAGTACTTTTTTTCCGGAATGGGGGGCGGGGGGGAAGGAAAAATGAATACTCTGCATATGTGTCGGCAGTTCTATCCGCTCCATCTTTTCCAGATATTTCACCCTGCTCTGTACCTGCTTGGCCTTGGATGCGTTGTAGCGGAATTTCTGTATAAAGGAGTTGAGTTTTTCAATTTCCTTCTGCTGATGTTCATATGAGTGCGAAAGTTCCTCCAGCTCGGCCTTTCTTCTCTCAAGATACTTTGAATAGTTACCGGGATACCGGGCGAGGCGTCCCATGAAGAGTTCATAGGTCTCATCAACGGTGGTATCGAGAAAGTAGCGGTCGTGTGAAACAATCAGAAAACCTCCCCGATAGTCCCTCAGAAAGCTTTCCAGCCAGTTACGGGCTTCAAGGTCAAGATAGTTGGTTGGCTCATCCAGCAGCAGGATATCCGGATGTTCGAGCAGGACCTTCGCCAGAGCGATTCTCATCTGCCAGCCGCCGGAAAAATGTTCGCATTTCCTGTCAAAATCGGCTCTCGAAAATCCAAGGCCGGTGAGTACCTGCTCGATCTCCCTGGCACGCTGGTAATACTCCGCCGCGAGCAGTTCCTCCTCAAGCTCGTGCTGCTCTTCGAGCAGCCGCTGCACTCCTTCGCTGGTGTCGGTGGTGTTCCCAAGAGTATTTTCAATCTCCCGCTTTCTTCTGGAAATGGCGTGCAGTTCTTCGAAGGCTTTTTCCGCTTCTTCCTTTAAAGTGCTCCCGGAGAAGGTCCTGCCGCTTTGCGGCAGGTATGATATTCTGGTTCCCTTTTGTATTGACAGATTACCGGAATCCGCGTGGGCGGTGTGATTGATGATTTTCATCAGCGTTGATTTACCGCTGCCGTTCCCTCCGGTCAGAGCGGCCCGGGTACGGGATGTGAGAGTGAGCTGGATGTCGCGTAAAACTGTTCGCGGGCCGAATGATAGATTCAGGTCGGTAATCTGTACTGTCTTCATGTGGAGTTATTGCTGTCCGAAAAAAGCCATGATCAACGGTGAGCTGCTTCTTTCCATGATTACCCCGTTGTCGGCATTTCTGTTCGGCACATATTCGAGTTTCAGGGAACGGTTTTCCAGACTGAAAAGCAGAAGGATCGGCCGGTCGGGATTTTGCCGAAACCTGAAAGCCAGCACTCCGTCATAATTTCCCTCTATATTCGGTACGGCGAAATGATCAAAAGTGATTTTACCCTCCGAATAATCATCATCCGGTATGATGGCCGGAACCAGTCTTCCCAGTCTTTCCCAGGAAAAAGTGTTGTTTTCCATAAAACGGATACTTCCGTAAGCGCTGCTGGTGTAGAGAGGGCCGTTTTCGATCAGGCTGGAAAACAATTCGCTTCTTCGTTCGAGCTCTCCGGTCCGGATATCGTCAATCAGCTCCTCCTCAATATAGATAAAAACCGGATCGTATGTGATGTCATCCAGGGTGAATACAAGCTGTATGGTATTTTCAGATTTTATAATTACTTCCAGCTCCGAAGGCAGCAGCAGATAGCGTGATTCACCGGTTTGTTTCACCGTCGAGTATTCGAATTCATAGGATTTATCAAACAGCTGTACCCGGATGATCTTTTTTTCCGGATCGCTGAAGAGGCCGTATTCTTTTGAAAACTTGTCGAGAAAAATCTGCCGGGAGTCCATCATTGACTGAAATACTTCGGGACGGTAGACCTTTTCGAAGGCCGCTGTAAGACGGGAGATATCGGGTCCCAGGTCCTCGGCCACCGCAGCGGTAATATCGTAGATATCGAGATAATAATCAAAACAGTATCCCTCCACCCCGTCCAGTGTAATAACCTTGTACCAGTATCCCTCATGGCTGCCGATTTGTTCGATATTTTCATTCTTCTGAAGGATCTTTACTTCCTGGTCAATTCTCATCTTGTACACCCGGTTTGAATTGATGTCCGGTTTCTCTCTGATAGCCAGGCCGTCGCGGATATTCCGGGCGTAGAGGTTGATATATTCTTTATATGATTCAGCCAGGGAAACAGCCCCGGTCATCTCTTCAAAGATCTGAATTCTCCATTTGTCAATTTCAAGCCGTTCAGAGCTATCGATGCTTACCACAATATAGGTTTTTTGTATCCCGGATTCTTCCAGAACTTCGACAACCGATCCGGTGGGAAGTACGCGTGTGTCCGGTGAGATAAGAACTACTCCGTAACCGATGGCTCCGCCTCCGCAGGAAAGAAGAAATACGGAGAGAAACAGAGCAGCCGTGACGATCAGGAAGAATTTACTTTTTATAATGGTATTTTTGCTAAAAATCATACTGGCCTCCCATAGATATATAGACCGGAACAGGGAGGAAAGTCAACGTTTGACTGGGGGTGAGGATGTGCCGGAGGAGTAGATCACCGCGATCTTTCCCTGTTTCAGGAGAGACAGAATGTGATCATTCGCGCGGACCTGGCGGCCGGACCGATCGGATACGACGATATCACAGGTCCGGATACCGAAGAGGGCGGCGGCATGAATGTAGAGCGGTACTTCACCGACTCTGGAGAACGCTCGGTGGATTTCTTCCACTGGAATAAACTGCACGGGTCCCCATGAGCGGAGCCGCTCGGGGTCGACCATATGTACCTCGAATATCGTTTCCATGTCCGTGTTATATACTTTCGGAAAAAAAGCCGGCTGAAGTTCGGAGGATTTTCTGGTCCCCTGGACCGGCAGCGGTCCCTCCGCGTATATCACGATGCCTGAGTAGGGGCCCGTGGGAACATACTCCAGCTCCGCGGACTGCGGAGAAGCGGTCGTATGGGAGATAAACAGGCTGATGATGTCGGGGTAGAGGGGATATCTGATCACCTGGGTAAACCGGGAAAAATCCCTGTTAAAGCTGGCACTCACGGTTTCACCCCGCAGACTCATGTCCAATAAGGATTCGGTAAGGAACGGGGATTCCTGGATCCGGTTACGAATCGTATGCCGGGAATCTATGTTCAGACTGGAAATTTCAGCCAGAAACCGGGAAGGAATTTCCCGGCGGATCATATTGAGCGCGTGCTGGCGGGATTCCGCGGACAGCGCTTCACCATCTTCCGCGAGGTAGCTTAGTTCCAGTATAAATCGGCCGCCGGGCCAATCCATGCTGGAAGCGGCATGGACCCGCTCTGTACCGGTTTCCGCGTGCAGACCGGTATGCAAGCCAAGAAGAAGGAACAGTAGAAGCAATCTGCTGATTTTCATTGGAAATTTCATCTCTCTTACTATCGACCGGAAAAAGTTTTCTCTTGAGCCGGTCAGGAACTATCCGTGCCCGCGAAGGGTTTCTCTCCGAAGTAAATACCCGCCCATTCCCATTGACCGTGGATCTCCGGATCAGCGGGGAAATCAACCCGGCGGAAGTAGAGATACCAGGTTTTTATACGGTAAGACCAGCCCCAGGTCCGCAGATATGCTTCATGGTTGTTTGAATCCTGGTCCAGTTCACTGTTGTAATGAAGACGCTGGGTCAGCAGCCCGCCAAGCCCGTCCAGAAAATTCTGGTTGGCCTCCGCCGATTCCTCCTCCCAGCTGATGGCAAAAAAATTGACCTTTGCCCTGTAGCGTTTGAGAAGCCGCGCGTTGCGGGTCCACATCGCGTATTTCACCGTGCTTACCAGGTCTTCCAGGCTCTCCATGGTCCAGTTTTTATCCGGGTAGTCGTAGAATTCGATGATCAGCCGGACCTGTTCATGGGCATGCGGCAGGCCATTGATACTGACCTCGGGATAGCCGAGAAAGTTCCGGTAAGCCTGGATGGCCAGGTCCCACTCTCCGAGTTCTTCATAGGTTTTAGCCAGAAAATAGTAGGTGGAGCCCCTTTCTATCTTTTCTGAAAATCGTGATAAAAGACTCTTGTAGTAACCGACTTTCAGTTCAGGATCCGTTACGAGGTCTATCAGGTTCTGCAGACAGACGTAGTGAATTGATGTGCCGTTCACTTCCAGGTCTACATGGCTGCGCAGGATCCGCTCGAAGTACTGTACGGCAAAGGGTTCCGCTCCCTGACTGAGGTAATTCTGCGCCACGATCAGCAGATAGTACCCGTTGAAAGGATCTTCCTTATGTGTCTCCACATAGCTGGAGAGAAACAGGTTCAGGAGATTGAGCTCGTCCGCTGCATGAAGTTTTTTTGTAATTTCCTGTATGATCACAAATCTGCTTTCGGGATTCTCCGCCTGGCTCTGGAGGTCCTGAAAAAGAAGGCTGAGTTCTTTTTGCAGCTCCCGGTCGCCTACAATATAATAACTATTGGATTGCGAAACCTGTTCCGGTTCAAAAGAGCATGTGATGATAAAAATGGAAAGTAGGAGAACTGCCGATACCGTTGTGATTTCAAGTGCTTTCATCTTTACAGTGCGATCCTATCACAGCCTATGAGGGTTTGCAAGAAGTGGCAGTTCTGGTACACTCATTTTTCAGTTAAGGGGGGTGAGATATGAAAATAACAAAGACAGATCTGGGTATACAGGTTCCTGACAAACCGGTAATTCCATATATTGAAGGCGACGGGATTGGAGTTGATATCTGGCCGGCCGCCAGAAAGGTGTTCGACGCGGCAGTTGAAAAAGCTTACGGGACTTCACGGAAGATCCAATGGAAGGAAGTATACGCGGGGGAAAAAGGAAACAGCAAGTTCGGTGAATGGCTGCCCCAGGAGACCCTGGATACCATCAGGGAATACCTGGTGGCGATCAAGGGCCCGCTTACCACACCGATAGGGGGAGGTTTCCGCAGTCTGAATGTGGCGCTCCGGCAGAAGCTTGATCTTTTTGTCTGTCTGCGGCCGGTCAAGCATTTTACCGGAATACCTTCACCGGTCAAACATCCTGAAAAGGTGGATATGGTAGTTTTCAGGGAAAATACCGAAGACGTTTATGCCGGTCTGGAATTAAAACAGGGAGAAGAAAAGACCCTTGCCCTTATTGAACATTTACGGAAAGAGTTTGGATGGAACATACGGCCTGATTCCGGTATCGGAATCAAACCGATCAGTGTCACCGGAACTGAACGCCTGGTCAGGGCCGCGATCAAGTATGCTGTAGAGCATAATCGAAAAAGTGTGACCCTTGTACACAAGGGGAACATCATGAAATTTACCGAAGGCGGATTTCGCGAATGGGGATACGCCCTGGCGAAACGGGAATTTCGTGATCAGATCGTATGCTGGGATGAGGTAGATGGACAGATACCTGAAGGAAAGGTGCTTGTAAAGGACGCAATTGCCGACGCCTTCCTTCAGCAGATACTCACCAGAGCCGATGAATATGATGTGATCGCAACTATGAACCTGAACGGTGATTATCTATCCGATGCGCTGGCAGCTCAAGTGGGAGGAATCGGCATCGCGCCGGGAGCCAATATAAATTATGAGACCGGACACGCCGTTTTCGAAGCAACTCACGGTACGGCGCCAAAGTATGCGGGACAGTACAAGGTCAATCCCAGTTCGCTTATTTTATCCGGTACATTGATGCTCGAATACATGGGATGGAATGAAGCGGCGGAGCTTATCGAAAAAGGGATTACGGGAGCAATAGCGAAGAAAGTGGTAACATATGATTTCGCCCGGCTGATGGAGGGAGCAACAAAGGTCTCGACCAGTAAGTTCGCCGACGCGATTATCGATAATATGAAATAAACAGGCGGTATTAATAAAAAGACAAATGAGGCGAGTGGTTTTCCCCGGATTCTTTATACTACTGTGCGTGTTAGTCATCAATATACTGCTTGGGAGCTGTGCCGGTTCCGGACAGGTGCAGGCGGTGGATACCTCGCTTCAGGAAGATATCAGGCAGCGCGGCGAACAGCTGGATGAGGTCCGGTCTCTTATCACACTGGGAACGCCGCGTTTTCTCGATATGGCCCTGAATATTCTTGATAAAAATGAACTTGCTGAAACGGAACAGGGATCCGAACTTCGGTACGTAATAGGAAAGATCTATCATACCGTGTATCCGTATCTGGAATATGCCGGTTTTCAGGCCCGGGCCCCGGCCGGGAGCGTGTTCATATCCATTTTCACACAGGCGGCGGAGGGCAGGGTCCCCGAAATCGATCAGGACAAGACCACGTATCTCTCTTCTCTCGCGACAGCCACATCCATTCTGAATGTGAAAGAGCAGGACCAGCGGGAGAAGGCCGGAAATACTATTTCATATCTTGTCAAAATAAATCCGAACTCTATCCTGACACTCTTTCTGAACGGGTATTTTCTGGAGCTGCAGAACAACCTGCAGACCGCCGAGTTCTTTTACAGGCAGGCTCTGGAAAAAGATGATTCCTGTTACCCGGCCAGGCTTGGGCTGGTGAGGATCAGCTATGCGCAGGGAAAACCAAAAACAGCAGCCGGAGATATCGAGACCCTCCTGCTTGAGTTTCCGGTAGAGAAGGAAGTTCTTGAATGGGCCGTGAATATTTATCTGCTTGACGAGCAGCTGCAGAAGGCGGATAGTCTTCTGTCCCGTGCCATCGTTCTGTATCCCGAGCAGATTATTTTTCTCCGGAAGAGAGTTGAGCTTCTGGAGAAGCAGAAAAAACATGAGCAGGCAGTCAGGATCGCGGGGGTGATTGAAAAAAGTGTGGGAAAGACCCCGGAAACACTGTATGTAGGAATACAGACTCTGATTCGACAGGGACGCCTGACGGCGGCGCTGTCGACGGCGGGAGAGGCGATGGAAAGTTTTCCCGCTTACCGTGAGCTCACGACACTGTACGGCAGCCTGCTGCTGCAGTTGAATCGGCAGGAGGACGCCTACTTTTTTTTTAGAAATGAACTTGAAAAACACCCCGATAACCTGTCGGTCATATCATCCCTGCTGGATACCTCTGTAGCTCTGGAAAAATGGGAGGAAGCGGCAGGGTATATTGAACAGCTTTTGCCGCAGAGGGAAAATATCAAGATATATTCACAGGCCGTGCGGGTATACAGAGAACTGGGGGATTATACAAAAGCCCTTGAGTTCGCGAAAACACTTGCTGAAAGGCTTCCCGACACCGCGGATGCTCTCGAGCCTTACCTGGCGCTCCTGATCGAACTTGGAGAAACAGAACAGGCCGGCGGATTTATCATGGAACTTCAGCAGCAGCAGCGGAGCGCTGAAGTAAAAAGTCTGCTGTATTATTTTCTGGCTTTTCTGGCAACGGAAAACCAGGTGAAACTGCAGAACCTGCAGATGTCCCTGCTGGAAAATATTCAGAACTTTGATGCTTTGAGAGACATAGGTCTATTGTACGATTCACTGGGTGATGGTAAAAAAGCTGCCCGTTATTTGCGCCAGGCCATCGCGCTGCAGCCGCAGAACGAACGGCTGAAACAGAAGCTGAGGGAAATTGAAGGGAGCCGATAAAGCAGGAGGACGCATATGCTGCGGTGTTTGAGTTTAACCGCGGAAAAGGATGCGGACAAGATAGAAGATATCCGCAGATTTTCAGATTTTATTGACGCAGTGGAGATCAGACTGGATCTGTGCGAAAAAAGAAGCCCGGAGACTGTTGCCTCCATATGTGAGGCGGCATCCTGCCCTGTCATACTGAGTTATCGGCGTGCCGAAGACACCTCAGCGGGAATGACTTCTCCCGGCGCGCGTACTTCGGAAGATAAACGGCTCGATACCCTCTATCATGCAATGGTCCGGGGTGTGAGCTTTGTCGACATTGAATATGACGCGCGGGCCGACTTTATACTCAGAAGGGCTGGAGAACTGCAGATACGTGTTATCAGGTCGGTTCACGATTTTAACGGTGTGCCGGATAATCTGCCTGATATCGTCCAGGCTGCCGCGGCAGCCGGAGCCATACCCAGGGCAGCGTGCTTCCCCCGGGATTCCCGTGCGGCAGTGAAGTTCCTCAGGATCTGTGAAGACCTGCGGGGAGTGAAAGAAAAAATCATGCAGGGAATGGGTCCCTACGGTTTTTTCAGCAGTGTCGCGCCCTGGTTGTGCGGATCCATGCTTACCTTTCTGTCGGCGGGAGATAAAAACGCGGCCCCCGGGCAAATTAATCCGCGGGAACTGGAAGAAGTGTATGGTCTGTCACGGCACGGAATAGAAACCAGGATCTTTGGTATAATCGGTAATCCGGTGATGCACACCAGGAGCCCCCAGCTGCATAACCGCTGGTTTTCCGAGGAAGGCATGAACGCCGTCTATATCCCCTTCCAGGTGGATAATGTGAAAGCCTTCATGGAGCTGGCCGGGATAATCGGTATACGGGGTTTTTCCGTAACCGTCCCCCACAAGAGGAACATTATCCGGTATATGGATTCAGTCAGCGAAGGGGTCCGCCGCATAGGTTCCTGCAATACCGCGGCGAGGACCGCACGGGGCTGGTTCGGTTCCAACACGGATTTTGAAGGCTTTCTGGAACCTCTGAAAGAGAGACTTGAACTGGGAAAGATACGGAAAGCCCTTGTGATCGGGGCGGGCGGGGCAGCGCGCGCGGTTGTGTACGCGCTGCGCAGTCATGAGATCGAAGTTACCATTGTCAACAGGACTGCTGAAAAGGCCCGTGATCTCGCGGAAGAGATGGGAGGAGACTGGACCAGTTTTGATGATCTTTCACCGGCAGCCGTGTTTGACCTGGTGGCGCAGACGACAAGTGCCGGAATGGCTCCGGATATCGATGGAGATCCTCTTCCTGGTTTTCAGTTCAGGGGGAGCGAAATTGTGTACGATATTATTTACGCTCCTGAAAAGACACATCTGCTTGCCAGAGCGGAAACCGCGGGCTGCACTATTATCGGGGGCAGCAAAATGCTGCGGGCCCAGGCGGAGCTGCAGTTCTCCCAGTTTAAGGAGTCCTGTAATCTTTAGGCCTGATAAAAAGTGAGCCCTTCCATTTTTTTATGTATCCGATTTTCTCCACCCTTATCCTGATATGTTCCTCATTCGGCAGTTCTTCACCCACCAGCACCAGCTCCTTTCCCGATTTTTCAAGCTCCTTGGGGCGTAGAAGGTGGCGGGCGGGTTTTCCTCTTGAGGTCCTCTCAATCAACTCCAGAAGTGAGCTTCCTGACTGCAGGGACTGTTGAATAATCCGGACCTTCCCCGCGTAGTCGATTCCTCTCGCTTCAGAGTTTGATGATTCGTATACAGGATTTTGAAGCTGAGCGGGATAGAGAATAAGCTTTCTTTCAATGCGGGCTGACAGTTCCTTGAACTGGCTGCTGGACGCGCCGATCGTTCCCAGCTTATCCATCAGTTCCTGTTTCACTTCCCTGGCCTCTTCCTGAAAAGCAGCTGATCTGGGAAAGATTTCCGAGAGGTCCATGGGAGAGCTTGCTTTTTCATGACCTGTTGCGGCAGCCGGGGACGGAGCGGGAGGGACGGCTTCGATCTTCTGTGCCGCGGCCTTGCGGACAGGAGGCAGAGGGGAAACACCCATGTCCTTCAGGAGGCTTTTCCATGTGGAATGAGAAAGAGCGCTCATTACATATATACCGTGTCCGATGTCTTCGAGAACATGACTTTTAAAATCGGGATTATGACGTACAATCCGGTCCCAATGTTTTGCCAGGATAAGGGTTATTCCGTCCACCATACGAACTGAGTTGTAGTTGTTTTCCCAAGCTTCCAGGGAAAAATTGATATTCTGCGGAATTTCGGCGGAGGCAAGCTCCGACAATCTTCGGCGCAGTTCTTTCGCGGAAAATAATTCTCGTCCGATGATATATGATTCGCTGCTGAGTTCAAACTGGGGATACACGGCGTAAGAGGTGATTTTCATGAGAGACGCTATGAACAATCCGTCTCCAAACCTGAGCGGCGGTTTCACCGTAACGGAAAAATCAGGGTGAATTAAAAGAGGGCGCGTATTTTCACGGGGGTTCAAAAGGGAATTCAGCGAGGGGTTGAGAAATATGTTCTCCCCTTCAGGAACGAGAACGTTTATCTGCGAAAGGGCCAGCAGAATCTGGTCGGCGATATTCTCGATCTTTATACCGAGGTCCTCCGGTGTACCGTGAAGAATATGGGCAGTCATCAGTAGACGACGTGCTGTAGGGACAGAAAATAAAGTATCTTCCGGAAGCAACAGGAAAAATTGAAACAGCAGACGGGCGAGCCCCTCAATCAGCTTCCAATCGGCTTCATGTTTTTCTATCAGACGTGATGAACCTGCTCCTATGAGCGACGAGGATGCCCACAGAAAACATTGGCGCAAAGGTCTCGGAAGAGACCCCAGTACCTGTATCCCGTTCTCGTGAACGTGCAGGGAAGCTCCCTTTACATGGAGAAGCTGCATGTGCAGGAGGCTGTTGAGTATCCGATAGATTTTTGAGGGATCCTCAGTACAGCGCAAAGCGGGAAAAACTTCATCAACGCGCTCGACGGTATTTTTCTTAAAGGTTCCGTCGGTCTTGATGGAAATATGCTGATGATGTACGTACGAGAGCATTCCCCATATATATTCCTCATGCAGCCATACCGGGGGCATAGAGGCTGTCTCCGAGGAGTATCCTGTTTCTTTTTTCCCGGCCGGAGGAAAAAGCAGACGGGGAGTGATTACCTGTTCCTTCAATGCCGTATAGAGATAAGGATTGAGGTAGAGGTTATGGTTTTCCGGACATGTATAAATGAGCAGCCTTTCGTGCAGGTTCATCAAATGGTTATGAAAGTTGAAGTAATCGCGCTCGCCTTGAAACAGCTGAAAGAGCTGAGCCGGGTCGGGATGCTGAAGTATTTCTATCGCTGTAAGGACCTCAGCATCAAAGGTATCGGTGAGGGCAGTAATACGCCGGGACGTATCACTGTCTGAAAGCAGTACTCCCAGTTTTTCAACCAGGCGGGGCTTGTGAAAAGGTGTCTTTATATCTCCCAGATATGTTCTCATCAAGGAAAAGAACAAATCGTCGGGTAATTCAAGAATACTTCGTTTCCACTCGTCGTGGATATGCGGCTGGGGCATCTTTATTGTGTTTCCTCCTTCTGTATTGTGTACGGCATCGAACCTCTAATGCTCCCAGAATTCGATGTGATATTTATATCCCTGCTCCGTGAGAAATTTCTGCCGGTTCATTCCAAAGACTTCTTCCACCGTGTGCTGTGTAACGATGGTATAAAAATAGGCGTTTTTCTTTTTGGGGCGAAGAATCCTTCCCAGGCGCTGCGCTTCCTCCTGGCGGCTGCCGAAGGTGCCGGATACCTGTATCGCCACCGATGCGTCCGGCAGGTCTATGGCAAAATTGGCTACCTTCGAGACTACTATCACGGGGACTTCGCCTTTCCGGAAGGCCGCATATATCTCTTCACGCTTGCTGTTCGGTGTTTTTCCCGTAATCAGCGGCGCCTTGAGGACCTTGGCCAGCTGATTCAGCTGCCGGATATACTGTCCAATCACCATAACATGATCATGATGATGATTCTGCACCAGTTGTACCGTTATATCATCTTTCAGCGGATTTTCGGCCGCGATACGGTACTTTCCACGTTTATCCGATACGGCGTACGGAACTTCACTACCCCTCGGCAGGGGGACCCTGATTTCATGACAAATTGCCTCGGCTATCCAGCCCTTGGCTTCGAGCTGCTTCCAGGGAGCGTCATACTTTTTCGGGCCCACCAGGGAAAAGACTTCATCCTCCCGGCCGTCCTCCCTGATCAGGGTAGCAGTGAGTCCCAGCCGGCGAATAGCCTGGATTTCCGCGGTGACCCTGAAGACCGGGGCCGGCAGAAGATGTACCTCATCGTAAATAATCAGTCCCCAGGGGTGCTTTCTGAAAAGAGAAAAATGGGGGAATTCGCCCTCCTTGTCCGGTCTCCATGTAAGTATCTGATATGTGCACACCGTGATGGGCAGAATCTCCTTTTTTTCCCCTGTATATTCACCGATTTGTTCCCGTGGAATATCGGTTTTATCAGCTATTTCATCGATCCACTGATGGACTGCCGCCGTGTTCGGAGTAAGTATCAGCGTATATGTCTGGGCGAGGGCCATGGCTTTCAAACCGACCACAGTCTTTCCCGAACCACAGGGCAGGACGATGGTACCGAAACCCGTTCCCCGGTTTCCGTTACCGTAGAAGGCGACCGCGGCTTCCGCCTGGTAATCTCTCACTTTGAAATCATATCCGTCACGGGTCCTGTCGAGAAGGTTCAGCCGGAATTCCTTACCCTCCCGAAGCGGTGCTTCATCCTTAACCGGATAGAAGAGTTTGATCAGCTCGCTCTTGATGGTACCGCGATGGATAAGCTTCAGCAGGAATCCCCGGCCGGTGGGGGTGAGATATTTCGCCAGCCTCTTTTGTTCACTCAGTTCCCGGTATATCAGGGGATCTTCAACCTTCAGCTCGAGGCTTTCATCATCGGAACCGGAGGTCAGGACCAGTTTTCCATATCTTTCAATGATATCGTGGATAAAAAAGATGGTGTTTTCCGGAATATCAAATCTGGACCAGGAGGAGATTTTTTTTATTATTTCATCCGGGCCGTAACCCGAAGAAGCGGCATTCCAGAGGGACAGGGGTGTAATGCGGTAGGTGTGCATATGCTCCGGGGATTTTTCCAGCTCGCAGAAGACACCGAGATCAGCTCGGGCGTCCTCGGACCGTGGATGATGAACATCGAGGAGAATTGTATTATCGCCCTGCACAATCAGCGGGCCGCTGCTGATTTCGGTATGTACCATAGCATTATAGAGTACGCCAAACAATAAAAATCTTCAAGGTATAAAAAATCACCATAAGATTCTTCTCAATCGTTGATAAACCATATAATATGAGAGTGTAGCTTTTGTTATCCACCGGGAGAAAATAAATGGAGAACGTAATAGTCATCGGCGCTGTCGCCGATAATCCTGTGGTCGAGGATGTGGCGCATCATCTTCGGCAGCAGGAGGATTACTCCGACTTAATATCATTAAAAAGTTTTCTGAATACAGAGTTCTGTCCGCGATTTATCATAGATGAAGATAACTGGGATAACATCGGGTACAAGCTGAAGGATAAAACGGTTCTTCTCATAAGCACCAATCAGGGCTGGAACACGAGGGATGAGCTGGCGATGAGGAATTTTTTAATCGCCAGGGCGGCCAAGGACAACGGAGCGGCGAAGGTCATTCTACTTGAACCCAATCTCTTTTACAGTGCCCAGGACCGGGGCCCAAGGAGGGAGCAGGGATGTACCGACAACCAACGAAGTGCCGAAGACTATAAAAAGTTTGACGGACAGCCTTTTTCCGCCAGGGTCTACGCGGACCTGCTCAGGACCTCCGGAGTGGATGAGGTCATAACTGTTCATAACCATTCAGTGTCGGTTGAACGGGTATTCAATGACCGGTTTTCCAACTGTTTTCATGATCTCCAACCGGCTGACTTGTTTGCGAGCTACATGAAGAACTCGGATGTGGTCAATGAGGATTCCGTCATACTGTGCGCTCCTGACAGGGGGGCCCTTGGATTTGTGCGGCGGGTAAGAGAGGAAATGCAGAGAGATAATATTCCACTGGTCTTTATGAACAAGGCCCGTACCGACGAGAGAAATGTGGAGATACAGATTTCTCCGGATTCCGATATTCCAATTGACCAGATAAAAGACAAGGATGTGGTGATCATTGATGATATGGTCCGT
>Ga0272443_10003748_pt1 | contig 17493 bp, 13 predicted proteins | sample SSMAcet12_FD_193581 | JGI IMG/M metagenome (GOLD analysis project Ga0272443, IMG submission 193581) | Marine sediment archaeal communities from Little Sippewissett salt marsh, Falmouth, MA, United States - SSM-Acet-12 | ecosystem: Environmental > Aquatic > Marine > Wetlands > Sediment ... | reverse complement strand
GATCCGGGTGTCTCTGCTCCCAATACGGAAGGATCACTACTCTGGGACGGTGTTTTCTCAACACCCTGACTACCTTGAGAACGTTTTCCCGCGTAAACTGGACATTAGCATCCGGCAACCCCAGGTTCTCGCGAATCGCCAGCCCCATCACTTCAGCGGCGGCGGATGCCTCCTTCTCCCGATCCGAGGCGTTACCTCGCGTACCCATCTCCCCTTTCGTGAGGTCAAGAACCCCGGTGATGTGACCAAGATCCTTCAGCTTGATGAGCAATCCCCCGGATGTGATTTCTACGTCATCCCTGTGAGCGGCAATTGCCAGGGCATCCAATTGTGTATCTGTCATAACGTCCTTTTTGATGTCTCTTCTTTTGTGCCAATCTCAAACTACGTGGAAAGAATCTCTTCGTAATAGCTCTCATACTGTTTGATAATGACATCCTCGCTAAATCGTTCCGCGACCGATTCCCTCGCGTGCTTCGAGAATTCCGAATGCATCCTGTCGTTCGAGAGCAGGTCAAGTCCCTTGATAGCCATATTCTCGGTGTCGCCAAGTGGCAGGACAAATCCCGATTTGCCGTCGGCAACAAGTTCCGGGATTCCGGTATGAGAAGTACCGATAACCGGTACGCCGCAGGCAAGCGCTTCAAGAGCGGCAAGCCCGAAGCTCTCATGTTCAGATGGCAGAAGGAACAGGTCGCCGATCGACAACACCTGCTCTACGTTTTCCTGATTGCCGAGAAACACCACATCATCGGCAATGTGATACTGGGTGACCATCTCTCGTGCGCGCGCAAGTTCTGGCCCCTCACCGATCATCAGCAATTTAGACGGCATTCCCGACCTGATGAGCCTGAAGATGTTTACTACATCTTCAATCCTCTTGAGCGGCCTGAAATTCGACATGTGAATTACGATCTTCTCGCCATTCGGCGAAAGCTTCTTCTTGAAATCACTGCATCCATCCGGCTTATACTTGTTCAAATCGACGAAATTATATATCACATGCGGTTCATTGCAGATATGGAAGACGCTGCATACCTCCTGCTTGAGATAGTTGGACACGCAGGTCAGGCCATCCGATGTTTCCATCGAAAACTTCGTGATTTCGTAAAACGATCTGTCGGAACCGACAAGTGTTATATCGGTGCCATGAAGGGTCGTAATCACTTTTGGGGCATCGGCGGCGCCCATCATCTCCCGCGCCAGAAAGCAGCACGTCGCATGCGGTATTGCATAGTGGGCATGAAACAGGTCCAGCTTCCATGTCCGCGCAACTTCGGCAAGCTTCGCTGCGAGCGCGAGTGTATACGGCGGATACTTGAAAAGCGGATACATGGAGACGTCCACTTGATGGTAGAACAGGTTTTCCATAAAGCGATCGACCCTGAACGGGAGTTCGTAGCTTATCAGATGAACCTGATGCCCTCTTTCTGCGAGCGCTATGCCTAACTCGGCAGCCACCACACCGGATCCCCCCGTGACCGGATGACATGTAATACCTATTCTCATCTGTCTATCCTCAAAGTGTAATTACCTGATGATCGTTCTCGTTCAAATCCAGAGTCCTGTGTATTTCGTCAACAACATCAGGGCCATACTTGTCGATGAAGTACAGAAAGCTATAATGCCGTTCCTGAAGCGATTGTTCCGGGAACAGGTGCCGTGCACATCTCATGAACTTCTGTGTGAACTCATCATCTGACCTTTTCTGAGACCTGACTAACCTCTCGCGAAACAGATCCAGTTCCCGCTTGATCTTGCGTCCAGTCTGCTCGAACGAACGCTTCATGCTCTGATCACCCGCAAGGTGTGAATCGATCGCGGACAACTTCTTATCTATCTCCGTTTCCAAACTCGACAGCTCGTCGTTAAGCTCAACCGGGATTCGTTTCGAGATAATGCTCTTGAGTAATGCATCCCGTTCTTCAAAGCCGATAAGCTTCGGCAACTCGATTTCACTCCGCTCGATGAACCTCCTCCACCTGCTTTCGACTAAAGTCGCGGACATGCGTGGATAGATCACTGGAGCAACGACATCGAATTCTGAAAACAGTCCATACATCTGCGCATAGTATGCAACTTCGGCCGGGCCTGCAACAAACGCAACCACAGGGAATAATCGGGATTGAACGACCGGCCGCAGAAGTGCACTCGGAGAGAAATCCTCCGGCCTCGTCAGCAAACGGGATTTCAGGTCTTCCTCGGTCAGGTTCTCTTCGAGTCCCTCAATGAAGAATCTCCCGTCCCTGAAACCAACCCTACTTCGTTTATCTGTGTGATGGAAAACGCTCAAGTAATCGGGGTTTCTTCTGACTTGAAGATGATACCCGGCATCGACCAGCGAGTCATTTGTCTTCCCGATGATTCTTCGCGTTGACTCATGGGCGCTGATCTCATGTTCAATAATTCCTGATGCTACCGCTCGAAGCCCCTTGTCCGATGGATCTACCACGATCAGTCCATACTTTCCAAGGTACGACAGCAGAAATTTGGCGAACGATACCCCAAGCTTCTCACCCGGTGTGCAAGCGCTCCTCATCAGCCTTTCGAGGGGAGGTTTGAACTCGGAATCGGGAAGCATACCGAGCGCTTCATCGATGAATTGATTCACGCCTCCCTCAAGCGTAACGTCAGACATTGCCTTACCGTCTACGCTCGTTTCCGGGCGATATTCAATCCTGCTCAGATTGCCATCAGTGTCCGGGATATTTACGTGGTTTATCTCTGGGAAGTCGTGATCATCCGTAGCCATCCAAAACACAGGGACGACCGGATGAGACAGCGCATCCGAAAGGCTGGCGGCGAGCTTTATCACGGTCAGCGCTTTGAACAGCACCAGAAGTGGACCGCCCAACATGCCGACCTGCTGTCCCGTTATGGCGAACAACGCGTCACCATCGGTAATTCGGCTGATATTGCTCAACGTCTCCTTGGACGCTCCGAAAGCTTCGTTCTGCTCACACAGGATGTCTGAGATTTCCCGACGCGGCCAGCGACACGACACGAGCCGCTCCGCAGTTGTGCGGTAGCTCTCGGTCTCGCGGTAGTCTTCGCCGATCCAGCGGAGCACCCTATCCGTGTTGTAGACAAAGTCGCTGAATAGCCTGCTGGTGCCTGCTAAGTCGCTATGCCGTATCCGAAGCCTCTGCGGCATCTTTGACCTTTCGTCGTGATCCGCCAAACCAGCCGGAGATGTCGTCGAGGATGGTGTATACTACCGGAACCACAACTAACGTTAGAACAGTTGATGATATCAATCCTCCGATCACGACTCGGGCGATCGGGGCGCGCAACTCCGCTCCGGGGCCAAGGCCGAGTGCAAGCGGTAGCACTCCGAAGATCATCGAGAGCGAGGTCATCATGATAGGCCTGAATCTGATCGGTCCCGAACGCAGCAATGCGTCCTCTCTCGGCGTTCCGCGCTCTCGCGCCTGTTTCGTGAAATCAATAAGCAGGATTGCGTTCTTCGTCACAAGTCCCATCAGCATAATGACGCCAATGAGCGAGATGATCGAAATCGCGCTCCCGAATACAAGCAGTCCAAGAAACGCGCCGACAAGCGACAGCGGAAGAGACGCCATGATGGCGACCGGATCGAGGAAGTGATTGAATTGCGATGCCAGCAGTAGGTAGATGAATATGATCGCTAGTGCGAGCGATTCGAATATATAGTTGAAAGATTCCTTCTGATACTTGGCTTCTCCGACCGGAACGATGTCATAACCCGGCGGCATCTCGAACTCTGCGAATTTGGTTTCGATGTCCTGGCGAACATTACCGGAGAACCGCCCTTCCACGTTCGCTGTAACCCTGTATTCGCGCTGCCTGCTGTAACGAATCTTCTCGGCCGGTCCACCCCATTTGTCGAGACTTGCAACTCGCGACAATGGAACCTGGAAAAGGTCAAGCCCCTCGACATCCTTGAACGAGGGAATGAGGAAGTTCTTCAAGGATGATGCCACATTGCGTTGTGTCTCTTTCAGCCTGAGCCTGATGTCATATTCGTCATCACCGTCTTTATATCTCGACACGACATTGCCTTCGACCATAAGCCTGACAGCTGACCCGATCTGGTACATGTCGAGACCAAGGTCCGCGACCTTGTTCCGATCAACGTTTATCCGCAGTTCAGGCGATCCCTTCGATAGAGTGTTGTCGACATCGACCGCACCGGGTGTCGCTCTCACGATCTTGTCGAGCGCCTCGGCGTACTTCGCGATGACTTCGTCTTTGTCGCCCACGACAGCATAAGATACCGGGGGATCTTGCTCTCCCCCCTCCTCCGAAACACTTGTCCTGACACCGGGAACTGATCTCAACTCAACACGAAGTCCCTGTATGAACTCCGCAACCGAGACATCTCGTTCGTTCTTGGGAACCAGCTTGATAAGCACGCTGCCTTCATTAGTCGCATAGTTGCCTCCGCCGATAACAGAGTATACATCCGTCACCTCGGGGTGCTTATTGATTACATTCTCGATCTGCTCTACGATACGTTCCGAATGTTCGAGACGCGAACCCGGCGCGGTTTCAATACTCACGAACGCTTCCGCCTGATCCGTCTTGGGCATGAACTCGAACCCGATTACCGGATAGAGCATTAGGCCGCCAACGAATGCTATCGTGGCGAATACGAGAGTCAGTACCCTGTGGTGAAGCGCCCACTTCAGCACACCCGCATATCGTTTATTGATGCCCTCGAAAAACCTGTTCCACGCATTCGTCAGCATGAAAACCGGGTTGCGTGTTCCGACTCGCGATTTCTCTTTGGTCAACCACCGTGACGAGAGCATCGGTGTGAGCGTGAACGCAACGAACAACGATACGAGCACCGAGAATGCCACCGTCATACCGAACTGATAGAAGAATCTTCCGACGATTCCCTTCATGTATGCCACCGGCAGGAATACGACCATGATCGCGAACGTCGTAGCAGAAACCGCCAGACCGATTTCGGAAGTCGCATCCTTTGCGGCCTTGAAGGCCGATTTACCCATCTCGACGTGCCTGTAGATGTTCTCGATGACGACAATCGCGTCATCGATGAGCAACCCTACAGCGAGCGAAAGCCCTAACAAAGTCATGAAATTGAGCGTGAAACCGAGCGCGTTCATGAATGTGAACGTAGCAATGATCGATGTCGGGATAGCAATCGCGGATATTATCGTCGTCCTCAAATCTGCGAGAAAGAGAAATATAACCAGCACCGCAAGTATCGAACCGTATAGCATATTCACTTCGACATCATGCACGGCATCCAGCGTGAATGTCGAATTGTCACTCGCTATGATGACATCTATGTCCCCGGGAAGTTCTTCTTTCAGTAGAGCAAGTTCTTCTTTAACGAGTGCTGACACCTCTACCGTGTTCCCGCCGGATTGCTTCTTGATATCAAGTGATACGGCCTGCTTGCCATTGAGGCGGGCGATGGATTCCTTCTCCTCCACTCCGTCTATGACTGTCGCAATGTCCGCTATACGGACAAACTGCCCTTTGGGAGTAGCGATCACCAGTTCTCTGAGCTGGTCAAGATCGTCGAACCGCCCCATCGTTTTGACAAGGAACTCCGTGCTACCCTGTTTGATCTTACCTCCCGGAACCTCCATGTTCTGCGCCATTATTGCCCGTTCGACAGCAAATGGCGAAAGCTCATACGCAGCCATCTTGTCTATGTCAAGCTCTACCTGAATTTCCCTTTCGTATCCACCGACAAGCTCAACGGCACCGATGCCCTGCTTCGACTCCAGGCGAGTCTTAATCTTCTCCTTCGCTATGTACGTCAATTCGCGAGGACTCCGATCCCCGAAAACCACGAGCGACATGATGGGCATCTCGGCAGGATCGAATCTCATGATCACAGGCTCTTCAATGTCCTGCGGAAGGTCCGAACGATTGGCGGCTATCTTCTCGCGAACATCCTGCGCCTTCTCCTTGCCGTCCATCTCGAGCTCGAATTGCAGTATGACCTGCGAATATCCCTCTCGCGACTCGGACATTATCTCTTCGAGGCCTTCTATCGAGTTGACGGCGTCTTCAACCTTCTCCGTGACATCGCTCTCGACTGCTTCAGCGCTCGCCCCCGGGTAGACCGTCGAAACGACCACGAACGGGAAGTCTACATCCGGGAACAGATCGACATTGAGCCTCAGGAATGATGTCACGCCGAGCACCAGCAATGCCACTATCATCATTACTGCGAAGACCGGTCTGCGAATCGAGACATCGGATAATATCATCTTGATTCAGCCTCCCGGTTGTTGACGATCACGTGAGCCCTATCCTGAAGGAACGCCTGCCCGACAGTCACGACAACATCGGAACCGTCGACGCCCGACACAACCTCCGTGAATCCTTCCTCGCTCTCGCCAGTCGTGATGTTCCTCACCATCGCCGTGTCGTTCGCGACTACGAAAACCTTCTTGATGCCTTCCTGCAGCATGATTGCCCGGTCGGGAATCTTGACCACATCATGCAGTTCCATCAACGGTATCGTGCAACCGGCAAAATTGCCCGGAAGAAATCCCGGCCCCGCGCTGCCAATAGCAACTTCAACGCTGAATGCCCGCGTCTTGGGATCTGCGGAACTCGCAACCCGATTGATCGTGCCGGGAACCCATTCATCTTTGGATCCGACCCTGTATACTCGCGCATCCATTCCCCGCTTCAGATAGCCGATGTCCTCGGGATCGACGCCAATCGTTAGCCTCACAGAGTCAACGCGCGATACGGTAACCAGATTCTCCCCGGCGAAAGCCTGGTCGCCCACGTTCACCGTCACATCCGTGACAATGCCCGATATGGGGGAACTGATTTCCACGATTTCCTTCGCGGAATTGAAATCTGCCCTCGCCATGTCGAAATTGGTTTGCGCCTGATCGAAATCCTGTTCGGAAATCGCGCCCTCGCTGTACAAACTCTTCATCTTATTCAATGTCTTTCTCGCGAACTCATACTGCGCCTTTACTCTCTCGAAGCTCGATGACGGCCCGCTCTTGTTCAGGCGCACGAGAACATCTCCCGATTTTACTTCGTCGCCGGGACGAACCTTCACCGCCGTCACGGTCTCGTTTATTTTCGCAGTAAGCACTGCCTGCTCTATTCCTTCGAGTGTGCCGGTGTAGTCGCGGTAGACCGTCATATCACCGATAACAGCCTGCGCGACTTCCACAGCCACTTGTTCATGATGCTCCCCTGCCGAATCATCACTGCTACCGCATGACACGACCAGCAGCAAAAGAAGTATCAACACCGCTCCCCGATTATTCATCGCTCTCTCCCTCATAATCCTGTTTCAGTCCGACAGCGCGCTGGTATTCCGCGACCGCCAGTTCGTAGTCATAGACAGCGTTTATGTGATTGACTTTAGCCTGTGTGTTTGCGGTCTGTGCCGACAGGACTTCCAGCTGGGTGCCGACCCCGCTGTTGTAACGAAGATTCGCGATCCTGAGCCCCTCTTCTGCCTGCTCGACTGTCTTCTCCTGCGTCTTGAGACTCGCGACCGCTTCCTGCCATGAACCGTATGCCGCCTTAACCGACAGCAATACATTCTCCCTCACCTGCCGGGCAAGATACCGGCTCTGGTTGTAATCCGCTTTCGCCTGCATCACACGGCCCGATATGGCCCGCCCCTCGAATATCGGGAACGAAAGTATCAGCGATGCTGACCAGCTGTCCGTCCAGGCGCTGGACGGCGGTCTGAACTCATCGCTCTGGCCGGAGTAATCGTAGGATGACATGAAATACAACTGCGGCAACCTGTCCGCTCTGCGAATACCAATGGCTTTATCGTATGATTTGACGAGGTAATCCTGCTGAAGTATCACCGGATTGCTGTTGCGGGCGTGGAACATACCTGTTTGAAGATTCACTTGATCGTACAGGTCCGCCGGGTTGAATTCGTATTTCAGAATCACTTCCTGATCTCCGGGTACATTAAGCCTGTTCAGAAGAACTATCAGGGCGATCCCCGAATCGTTCCGGGACTTGATAAGAAGCGGCTTGAGATTGGCAAGCTCGACCTCAGCCCGCAGAACATCGTATTCCGCCGCCATTCCGAGATCGAACTGCTTCTGCACGTTTTCGAGGTTGAGTTCCGCCTGCTTGATGGCGTTCTCGTAAACCTCCACCATATCCGCCGCAAGCTTGGCCCCGAAAAATGCTCGCTTGATCTCGTAAATCACATCATTTTCCGCCTGTTGAAGCTTGTACTCCGCATAGCTCCTGTAATACTTCGCGATCTTAAGCGCGCCGGATACTTTGCCTGCAAGGTATAGCGGCTGCGTCAGGGTCAAGCCAAGCGAGTAGTTGTTCTTCGTGCCAAACTTGATCGACTGCCCGGCGATTACAACTTCCGGAATCTCGATATTCCGCGTGTACATGCCCTGAAAATCAAGTCGCGGCAATGCGCCTGCCCATGCCTCGCGTATCTGTCCCGCCGCACGGTCAAGTTCTTCCTTAGCGATCAGGTACGTCTCGTCATTCTGGAGACCGAGTTCGACCGCCTCGTCGATTGTCAATTCTATCTGCCCGAATGCCGTCAATGGAACTGCGGTCAACACGACAAGAATCACTACCAGACTTCCAATCGACCGCCGCGAGTATTGTCCTCTCATTGCTTCCCAATCCCGTTTAAGAATAGTTTCATGATGTCCCTGTGATCAGCAACGGGCCTGTGCTTGCGGCCCATAGCAATTGATCCCTTCGTCACCGCCTCCACAAGGCCTATCAGACAGAGAGCCGCGAACCGCGTATCCACTTTCTTGATTTGACCGAGGCGCTGCGCCTCTTTGATCAGCTTGCCAAGCTCCGTTACGTGCAACTCGATATGGTCCCTGTAACCGGATCGCGCTCTCGGCAGGATGTGTACCGACTCCTTCAGCAGTAATTCCCTGAAATCTTCGGGCTTGTCAAGAAAGTCAAGATACTCCTTGATTGCACGACTTATCTTCGTCAGGGGATCTTTGTCACTGTCGGCGATTCGTCTCATCCTCCGTCCGAGGCTGTCGAATCCTGACGTTATCACCGCGAGCAGGATATCCTCTTTGTCCTCGAAGTAGTTGTAGATTGTCCCCTTGGCGACTCCCGCGCGCGAAGCGATTTTCGCCACTTCGGTATCGTGATACCCGTTTCTGGCGAACTCTTTCATCGCGGCATCGATTATCTGCCGCCTTCGCCTGGCTCTGATATCACCAGCTTCTTTGATCTTTTTTCCTGACGCTAATACTATGGTTCCGCTCCTTGCTTTCGCAGGATTGACCGACCGGTCAGTCATTAATGGGTTTGAACGTTTTGATATGGTTAAAGTTGCCTAAAATGTCAATGAGTTTCTTCTGATTTTCCGTGAATTTCCCACTTCGAAGCGGCTAAATCCACTTACGCTTGCGGAAAAACAGCAGGAGACCGACCACGATGAGGATTATTACGCCCCAGACGAAGAAATAGCCGTACTTCCAATGCAGTTCGGGCATGAATTGAAAGTTCATTCCATAAAAACCGACCACGAATGACGGCGGCAGAAGTATGGCCGTGAATATCGTAAGGAACTTGATGATCTCGTTCGTGCGGGTCGACACGGTCGAGTAATAGACTTCGAGCGATGAGTTCAGCGCATCGCGATGCTCATCGGCCTCGTCGGAGATTCTGGCAAGATGGTCGTAGATATCCGAGAAATAGATCGCGGTCCGCTCGCCTATCAGCGAAAACTTCGCTCGCTCGAACTGGCTGACAACTTCACGCAACGGCGCAATAGTACGCTTGACCTGAAGAACGTCACGCCGGATGGTGAATATTCGCTTGACCAGATCCGGCCCTGCGTCTTCGAATACATCATCCTCAATCTTGTCCGTTTCCGCTTCGATCACACGAAGCGTCTCGAAATACGTGTCCGTGAGATAATCGAGCACCATGTGGAGGAAAAAATCCGCGCCGCGCGAGATAAACCGTTCGTCCTTGTGCAGCCGCGCGAAAATGCTGTCGATGACCGCCAGCGGCTGGAAATGCACCGTGACCACACAGTTCTTCGTGAGGAACAGCCCGATTTCCTTGAATGGAAGTTCGTCCTCGCCGCCGGGACGACCGCTCGCGACGAGAAACACAACGAAGATATAGTCCTCGTAGTCGTCGACTTTCGGGCGCGACATTTCCGTCAGCACGTCCTCGATAGCCAGCGGGTGAAACTTGAAATCGTGCGTCAGGATATACGATTCTTCGTCGGTCGGTTGGGACATGTCGACCCACATGACGTGGTCCGGCTTCTCGAGAAGCTCGGTGAAGTTGACCATCCCCTTGACTTCCCTGCCGCCCTCGTCCGGGCTCCATATAAACGAACTTATCATCGCGCAATCTTCCCCGACAGATCATTTCCGGGACACATTCGCGATAAGAATACAATAATTAAATTTTTATGGCAAATGATTTGGGAGGGGGGGCTGTTGTTCGCTCAGTGCATGCTCTCGTACGCCTTTAGAACTTCTCCCCAGGATGTCTCTTCGATACCCTTCTGTATGGACGCAAGCCGGCCAGAACTCTTTAGAGTTCGAAGATCAACCTTAGTTCCGTATTTAGATCTGTCGAGTATACCATCGGGGCGGGGATGTATTACAATGTACCGCAGATACTGATTGGTCGGAACCTGACTCAATAGCTGGTAATTGATGCCATCATCGCCGAAACCGTAACCAGTAACAACTATTAGATCCGACCGCCGCAGAGCATTATAGAATCTACAATGCAGTTCGATAAAGAGACTTCTAGTGTATTGCTGAACTTTGTTTTCATTCCCGATGAGCATTCGCGGGCTGTAGGATGCTCCCGTGAGTGCCCAATCTGTGCCATTTTTACGTTTGGGCTCAAGAGGTCGATCAAATGGAACTGCGAAATAGCGATACCTCCTCTGTGGATCACTGGTAAAGCATTGGTACCAGTCAATAGAGCCGTGCAGCTTCAGCAAGCGAGTCTTGCAGTCTTCGCACTTGAAAGTTTCGGGATTCCATTGTCTGTCTTCGCACCTCTGCCCCTCGAACCCATCTGCATAAGCAATTCCATTCTGAGTCAGGCATTCCTCAATGAGCAAGTCATGGTTCAATGTAGCAATGTCGAGTTCACAGACCCGCTCAGAATTGGAGGCACCGAGGAGGACATCTAAGTGCGCGAATGATCTCCCATGATTCCGCAGACTCTTTGCTACAACGCATCTCATGTACTCCACTGCTCGTTCCGACAGGTCCTTAATCTCTTGGTCGTTCGTGGCTCCTAACCCTACGAGCTTGGGAGAAAGTCGGTCAACAAGAGCTCGAACATGCGGGCGGTCGTGAAGCTGTGCTGATACACATCTCTCTACTGTAAGTGCGCACGAATAAAGGTCTTCATAATTGACTACCTTCTTTTTCGAATAGTATTGATCCAACTCCCCTTTCAGAGTCTTGAGATAGTTCTTGACTCGATCTACCTCTCCGCCGGAACTTGAGCCAGTGTTCGAGGGGCGGAACTCTTCGGAAGGATTGACCCATTCATATTCACTCCCTGAGAGAATTTTGTCGGTTAGTTCTGTCGTTGTCGGCATCCCGGCCGGAATGGATGCGCCAGCTCCGATTAGAAATGTAACCTTGAGACCATTTTTCACACTAGCACTCTCGCGACGTCCCCACAGCGGAGCTGTGGGGCACCATGTTAACTATCTCTCGTTCGTACACCATCATTCACAGAATATACAATTCAATCCATTTTCTATTCACAGTCAGGACGGACCCAGCCCCTTTAGATTCGTCTCAACAAGAAATGACTCGCGTTTAGCGGGTCGATATGCCCCCGTCAATCCCCTTCTACAATCACTTCCTGCTCAACGTCGACATCGCCCTTCTTGCCCGTCTTCGTTCCGGCCTTCGCCGCTTTCCCGGCGTCATCGGCATGCTCGGCTTCCTTGAGGGCTTCATCGCGAATATCTTTATACCTCATGTGATCCCAGTAGAGGAAAACCAGTCCCATCAGGAACACCGGTACGAGATCCATGATGTGCAGGATTATCGAGAAACTGACCGCGCTCTCTTTGTCGATACCAAACAGCGCCATCGAGGCCACACACGCCCACTGGAACGTCCCAAGATTGCCCGGCGTGATAGGGAAAACCAGCAGCACGGAATTGATAGCGAGAATGACCATCGCCCCCGCCGGACGCATATCAAGCTGGAACGCCTCGATGAGAAACACGATTACCAGCGCATGCGACACCCACAGGCACAACGAATACAGCGCCGTCAGGAGAGTGTGCCGTATGCTCTTCAGCATGTCGAGCGCATCGGCGAACGACCTCGCGACATGCCTGATCTTGTTGAAAATCTTCGGGTGCCGTCGCTTGAACTTCCGCCTGCCGTAGATGCGGATTCGCCTGCGGTTGTGCACTATCAGCAGGAACACAACCATAAGAGCCACTATAACACCGCCGCCGAGGAGTCCCGATCTGGATACCCATCCCGGCACGACAAAAATCGTCGACGCCGCCGCGATCAAAAGTATCAGCGACAGCCCGTCAAAAAGCACCTCCAGCACGACCGTGGTCGCGCAATATGTCTTGGGAAGTTTAGCGCCGTTGGCAAGCACCAGCACCCGTGCCGCCTGGCCGGTCAGCGCGGGCAGCGAGCAGTTCACCATCTGCCCCACCGAGAATATCGAATACATCTTGCGGATCGGCATCGGCTTGACCGGATCGACAATTATCCGCCAGCGCAATGCCTTGAACACGTTCACCAGAAAAGCGAAAAACGCCGCAGGCAGCAACAGCCAGTAATCTGTCTCCGAGATGATCTGAGCAATCTCTTCCCGATCAAGGTCATGAAAAGACAGGTACAATAGGACTGCTGCGATCAGAATACCCAGCGTACGCTTGTATTTCAATATCGACCGCATGCTTGTCTCCGATACGTTTCTGTCGGCAAGATACGTCGTGCGAAAATTCAAGTCAATTGAATAACATACGTGCAGAAGCAGCAGTAATCACAGCGAGGGTCATATTTTCGCCGCGTCGGACACCCTGATCCATCCCTTCAAGCGATTGTCGAAAACTCCTAAGTACCAACCGCTTTCCTGCTTGAGGATATCGAATGTGAGGCCCTCGTGAGCGACGAATTGCTCTCCGAAATCCTCCCCCGGCCCTGCCTTGATCGATACCTCCGGCACGACAATCGCCCCTCGCGGCGAGTAGAAGTTGAGGCGGACATTGACTCCGGTGCATATGCCCGAACAGACGAAGAGAATCAGAAGTCCTACGGCAATTGACTTCACAACGAACTGCCTGTTCCTCGTCCAGACAATGTAGATCAGCATGAACAGGAGCAGGAACAGCAGTACCGATGACATCACCGCCCACTCGTTAGCCGTGTAATTGAGCACGAGCGATTTGTACCACATCCATAGCGGGCTGACGGCCGTCGGATCGATCTTGTCGATCATCTGTTGTTTCGCGAACCGGAGATTCGCCCTGATATCATCATTGCGCGGATCAAACCGAAGCGCCTTGTGGTAACTGGCGATTGCCTCTCCCAGCTGGCCTGTCTTGAAGTATGAGTTGCCGATGTTGTAATGCAGGACCGCGTTGTCAACTCCGGACGCGGCGACTTTGCGGTAGTTTTCGAGCGCCCCGGTGTAATCGCCCTGCTGATAAAGACTGTTCGCAATTTCGAAGTCATGTTCCAGCGCATCCGATGCCTGCGCGACCGACGCGAGAGCAAGACAGATCAGTATGAGCAAGCTGCCAAATCTCATTTCACCGTGTCCTCGAATTCGACTATCAGGTTCTCGGACTCCTTGAGAGCCTCCCGCATCTTCTCCCCGCTATGGCTTGCTGGTGAGAATCGTCCCTCATCACAGGTCGCCACGATCTCGAAAAATCTCGCCTGAAGATTCTCCGGGGCGTGATGATCGGAGAATAGCTTCTCAAGTTGGAGCCGCGTCATTCCGTGCGCGGATATGTTGAACTTGTCACCGATATATTCATGCAATGCCCTGCTGATCTCGGTGTAAAACTTGTCGGCTTCGTTCTGTTTGAGATGTCGATCTGCCTGTGCAAGACGCACTCGCGCCATCTTTACGGCTCGACGCAACCTCCTGTATCCGACATCACCGGCAAGCCTGTCCCTGTGCCGACGCACCGCGAAAACAATCACGAGCGCGGCTATCGGCAGAAGGTTTACGACAATAAACAGCGGGCTGAAGACGAATAATCCGCTCTGGTCGCCGGAGCCGGATTTCCCTGTGATGATATATCGTATGTCGGTTGCGACAAGATCCATTCTCTCGGTCGTGCGGCCTGACTGCGCGGCGATCTCTTCGTTCGACACACCGGTTACTGTTATATCAAACGACCTTCCGGCCAATGTCTTGTACTTCCCATCACTCGGATCGAAGTAGTTGCTCGACATCGCGGGGATAGTGAATGTCCCGGGCCGCTTCGGAACGAAGGCGACCTCGAAGCTTTTGGAGCCGCCGACAACATAACCGGCTTTCGAAACGTTCTCCGACTTGCCGGAACTGAAAACTCGAAAGTCCTCGAGATCCGGGATTGCAGGTTCCGCGAGTGTCTTGATATTTCCGGTCCCGGACAGCTTGATCGTGACTGTTACCGGCTGATTGACCTCGACTTCAAACTTGTCTATGGATGTCGACATCTTGAATCGGCCCACACTCCCCGAATAGTCCGCGGGCTTGCCGTCCGCCGGCAGGGGCAGGACGACAACTTCAATCGGCCTGGTGGCGAGGCGCATTGGCTTCGACTGTGACCGTCCCCGGTCGAAGAAACCGAAAAAGTCCCTGTCAAAGATGGAGGTAATGTCTTCGCCTTTAAGAGTCAGTACAGCCTCCCCGATTGTCTTGACGCCGGGTGAGGTCGGGAACAAACCGGTCTTCACCTCGGCAACATAGTAATCGCGTCCTTTGACGGTCTTGTAGTAGTTCTTCTGCGGTGGAAGGTCCTCGACCCAGAAGCCGGTGGCCGACGGTGCGTTGTATTCCGGCTGTGAGAACAGGCGTTTCCCCTGGTAGAACCGGAAAGTCAGGGTAAGCTGCTCATTTACGTAAATCGTATCTTTGTCAACTACGGTTTCTACGAAATAGTCGTCGCTGCTGCTTTCACGTCTCCCCGAGGATTGTCCTGTGGACCGCTGGCTTTGCCTGTTGCCGCTCGACGCCGCCTGGGTCACCGTTATCTTGATTGGCTTGGTAGAATAGGTCTTCCCCTCGTAGCGAAGCTCCATCGGAGGTATCGTGAATGATCCCTCCTGGCGTGGGACTAGCATGAATCTATGAATGACCGATGATTGGGTAACGCCGTTGACGAACGAGAACTGCTGGCTGCGTCCGGCTCCGAATACATCAAACCCATCGATGTCCGGAGACGCCGGTTCTGGTAGATTCTGCTCGGACCCGGAAACTGTCAGTTCGAGAGTGATTGGCTCGCTGACAGCCGCCTCGGTAGTGTTCACGTCGGCGCTAAACGATATCTCCCCGCCAAAAAGCGTCGCAGGTGCGACGATGAGCATGACTATTGCGACTATTCGCAGTAGCCTCATCTACCAGTCCTTTCCCTTGTATCCGCTCGAGCGCGATTTCTGCCTGATCAGTTTCTTCAGAACCTCCCGGTCATTGCCGGTGACTGCATTGAGAAGCCGTTCTGCATCTTCCTCGCTCATCTCAACCTGCTCAAGAGAAGCCTGCTGTTGTTGCTGTTCGGGATCCTGCTCTTCCTCTCCCTCACCTGCGGCTGACTGATCCTGCTCCTCCTGCTGGCCCTGATCGTCCTGTTCTTGCTGTTGCTGCTGTTGCTCGTCCTGACCCTGCTGCTGATCCTGTTGTTGCTGATTTTCCTGTGGTTCCTGATCCTGCTCGTCTTGCTCCTGCTGGCCGTCCTGACCCTGCTGATCCTGACTCTGTTCCTGATTCTGCTCCTGGTCCTGTTGCTCCTGCTGATCCTTGTTGTTATCGCATTGCTGCTGTTGTTGCTGCTGCTGTTGTTCGAGCCGTCTCTGCGCCAGTTCCAGATTGTATTTAGCATCAAGATCATTCGGGTTCAAGTCGAGGCTTCTCTTGTAAGCATCAAGAGCTTTCTGGTAATCACCACCCCTGAAGTGAGTGTTCCCTATGTTGTAGAATGCATGAGCACGCATGGAGCTGTCTTCTGCCATTGTTGCGTTCAAGTATGTCTCATCCGCCTTCTCATAATCACCCTGCTGGTGATAGACATTGCCAAGATTGAAATTCACCGTTGGATCGCCCGGCTTCTTGTTCCTGGCATTTTCCAGGAGCTTGGCAGCTTCGCCGAAATTGCCCTTATCGTATTCGGCGGATCCTTCGTCGTTAAGATCCTTGAAATCGTCAGCGGCAATGACGACACCGTTGAGAAGCAGAAGCAGTGCAATGGCGATTACCCTAAGTGAAGTTGTCTTCATGCCAGCCTCCTTCCGTTCCTCAAGACCAGCTTCTTGTCACTGATCAGGAACTCAATTATAAGGAGTACAACTCCAACGACCAAAGGATATTGGAACCTGTCTTCATACTGGGTCATCAACTTGCCTTCGAGTTCTTTCTTCTCCATACCCAGAATCTCATCATAGATTCTATCCAATTCGATTTCACCGGCGGTAGCGCGGAAATACACACCGCCCGTGATGTCGGCGATCTGCTGGAGTGTGCTCTCGTCCAGTCGGGTCATTACTATCGAGCCATCCTCGTCCTTCTTGTATCCAAGGACTTCGCCCCGACGATTCTTGATCGGTATCGGTTCACCCCTCACCGATCCAATCCCGATTGTGAATATACGGACCCCCTGCTCTCGTGCGAGCTCCGCGGCAGCAATCGGTTCAGTGTCGTGATCTTCTCCGTCTGTCATCAAAATGATGACTTTGTACTTTCGCTGCTTTTGATCGAATGCCGTCAACGCGGATTTGATTGCGTCACCGATGGCTGTACCCTGAGTGGGTATAATGTCCGAGTATACTACGTCCATGAATATGTTGAAGGCTGAGTAGTCGAGCGTAAGAGGGCAGTGAATGAAACTATTGCCCGCGAACAGCACGAGGCCGATCCTGTCGCCGGAAAGCCGCTCGACTATTCCCCTGATTTCCTGCTTGGCCTTTTCAAGCCTGCTCGGCTTCATATCCTCGGCGTCCATCGAGGCCGATGTGTCAAGGATTACCATTATGTCGAGCCCCTCACGTTTGAGCATCACCGCGTGTGTACCCCATTGCGGTCTCGCAGCGGCCAGAATTATGAACACGAGAGCGAGCAGGAACAGCACATACTTCGTGACCCTGCCCGTTCGTGAATAGGACTGCGCCAGCCCCTCGAGTTTGTTCGCTCTTGCAAACCTTTCACGCGCGCTCTGCCGGCCGTGTCTCGACCAGAAATAGAACAGCACAACCACCGGCAGCAGCAACAGGGCGAAAAGTATTTCGGGATTGGCGAATATCACTGCTTATCTACCTGTCTGCACTTTTCGTATAGTATACG
>Ga0272443_10003747_pt1 | contig 17493 bp, 13 predicted proteins | sample SSMAcet12_FD_193581 | JGI IMG/M metagenome (GOLD analysis project Ga0272443, IMG submission 193581) | Marine sediment archaeal communities from Little Sippewissett salt marsh, Falmouth, MA, United States - SSM-Acet-12 | ecosystem: Environmental > Aquatic > Marine > Wetlands > Sediment ... | reverse complement strand
GACCTTCAGGTTATGAGCCTGACGAGCTGCCACTGCTCCACCCCGCAACGTGGCCTGAAAAAGGCGCAAAAGACATTCTACCTCGCGCGGAGACATGCGTCAAGGAATCAGCCCCCGAAAAGGAGTGCCAGCCATACGTCGAGGTTACTTGGCCGTGAATCACCCGCCGCCGGCGTCGGAGTAGGCTGGAACTCCTCCCCATCCGGGACAACAGGAACGACCAATCGTTCCCCCGGCTGGACCATGTGGGCGTCACCATGCGCCCAGGCACGGATGCTGGCTTCACTGGTCGCCTCGACGACCTGCGTTGCCAGTATCGTGTTCTCTTCCTCCAGCTCGGCGACTTCCGTCTGCAGGCTCACGAGATCCTGCTCCGAACGCCGGGCTTCCCCCATGCGGCGCGTGAGGTCACCAAGGACCAGAATGGCACCGAAAAGGAGAAACAGGACGAGAATCCCGGACAAGCGGGGCTTCGTGCGCGATTGATCCTCCATACTGATTTCATCTTAAACCACCCCACGCGCCACCGCAAGTATCCCCGGGAAACGAAAAAGCCCCGATAGGGGGCTTCTTTCAGGTGCCGAAGGTGGGAGTTGAACCCACATGAGCTTAAAGCTCACTGCGCCCTGAACGCAGCGCGTCTGCCAATTCCGCCACTTCGGCTTGCGTCGCTATTCTACTCGAAAGCGCTGGTTTGTCAACGGACGCACGATCTACTCCTTCATAATCTCGAGTTCCGCCTCGTCCAGTTTCAGGCTGATGACGCGGCTGGCCGAGTCAGCCCCCATGCTGACGCCATACACCACATCAGCGGTCTGCACGGTCTGCCGGTTATGCGTAATGACCAGGAACTGCGTTTGCTCGCTGAGTTCATGCAGGAGTTCTGTAAACCGTCCGACATTGGTCTCGTCCAGCATGGCATCAACCTCGTCCATCAGGCAGAAGGGAGTTGGCGACACCTTCAACAATGCGAAGATAAGCGCGGAAGCGGTCAGGCTGCGTTCCCCACCCGACAGCATGGCAAGCCCCTGTTCGCGGCGACCGGGAAGGCGCGCCTCGATGTCGATCCCCGAGATGGTGAGATCCTCTGGATCGGTCAGGGTGAGGCGAGCGTTGCCGCCATCGAACAACCGCGTGAAAGTCTCCTTGAACGCGACCGCAACTTCCTCGAAGGTCTTGCGAAGTTCGCGTTCCATCAACATATCCAACTCGGCAATGACTTCCTGGAGTTGTGATTCAGCCTGTTCAAGATCTTCAATTTGGTTAGTAAGGAAATCGACGCGCTGGTTCACTTCACGGTATTCACGCCTTGCCTCAGGATTGACGGAACCGAGCCGGCGAAGCTGCACCCGGAGACCACGCAACTGCTCTTCAGTGTCTTCAGGAAGTTCGTGAACGCGCGGTAATCGCTGCACCAACTCCCCGAGAGGGAGAGGATCCTGACGGGAATTATCCTCATCCGGGTCGTATTCCACCAACCCAAAGTCATCTTCGATCCGGCGCTGGAGGCTGGCAAGTTCTTCTTCCCGGCGGGCTAACTCAATCTGAACATGCGAGTGCCGGCGTTCGGCAATCTGCAGGGCAGCCCGCGCCTCCGCCTCAGCCTGTTCAAGGAGGGAACGTTTTTGCTCCGCCTCCCGCAAACCAGTCTCACCGGGCTCGATACGCTGGCGCACCGTTTCAATCTCGCCGTCAAGCGCTTCCAGGCTAGATTCTGCCTCGCCAATTTTTCCTTTTAATGATTCAGCATCGGTCTGATTGGTTGAAAGCCTGCTCGCCCAGCCTTCAACCTCCTGTTCGAGAGCCTGAAGGCTTGCTTCCAGCTCCTCTCGCTGACGCTCCCCCTCTTCCATACTCTGCCGTGCAACCTCAAGCCTGGCCTCTACCCGTGCCATCTCCAATGATGGTTCGGCTTTCTCGGCTGCATCAATCGCCTCTTCCAGGGCCGCTCGCTTCGACGTAACCAGCGCTTCCGCCGAATCACATTCATCCTTGAGATGCGCCAACTGTTTGGAGTGGTGTTCGATTTCCGCCTCGAGGCGCTCGATTTCCTCTACTTGTTTCTTGAGCAGGGATTCGGCATCACGCAGGTGGATTTCTTCCTGGCGCACTTGCAGCCGCAGGTCACGATCCCTCGTTTGCAGCTCGTCAAGGTCCGCCTGCAATGCTTTCAATCGCCCGGTGGCCGCTTGTTGTTCGCCCTGTAAACCGTCCAGATCACTCGAGGCATCGCCAAGAGCTGTCAGCGTCCGGGTCAGATCCGCCTGAACCGTTTGCATTGCCTGCCTGGTTGACTTCTCAGCCTCCCCGGCGCCAGCAAGCACCTGGCCTGTCCCGAAGAAGACATCACCTGTCAAGGTCACAATGCGGCCTTCCGGCGGGAGTTCAGCAAGCCAGCGCCGGGCAGCCGGACGATCCGATACCAGCCACACAGATCCCAGCATGCGCTGGGTGATCCCCGCACGCTCCGCATCACTGGCGACGAGCTCTGCAGCATTCCCGATCATCCCTTCACCGGATGGCGCAGGAATACTGCGGACCGGGTTGGAGCTTTGCAGCGGGACCAGTGCAGCACGCGGATTTCCGCTCTCGCCATACAACCAGTCCAACACGGAATCCACATGTTCTTCGTCCTGCATAGCCAGGCTGCCTGCAAATTCGCCAAGCGCTGCTGCGATGGCAACCTCAAACTCCACAGGAACCTCAATGAGATCCCGTAAAAGTCCAACGATTCCCCCGACCTTGCCCCTCGAAGATGCATCCAGGATGTGTTTCGCGCGAGCAGCCTCGTCCGGCCTGTCCTTTAAAACGTCCAGCCGGGTTTCCAGATCCGCTTTTTCTCGAACCAGTCCAGACTGAAGGGTTTCCGCCTTCTGGATGCGTTGCTCCAGAAGAGCGAGTTCCTCCCGCAAGCTTTCCAATGTCTGCTGAGCGTTCTCCAGAGCCGCAGCGTTCTCGTCAACGTCTTTTCGCGACGTTTCCAACGTCTCCCTTGCAGCATTTTCCGTCTGCTTGGCTTCTTCCACCTGCGGTTGGAGAGTTTTCAGGCGCTCCTTGGCATCTGCCAGCGACTCCCGCGCCTGATTCATTCGTGTCTCAAATTTCACACGGTGTGCAGACGCGTTCTCGATTTCACGTCGCACTTCCGCGACTCGCTGCCGCCGCGCATCCCGCTCCTCATGCGTAACCGCACCTTCCGCCCGCAGCGCCTCACGCACAGCATTTGCTTCCTCCAGTGTCTGCTGGCGGGTTGCCAATTGCGCTTCCATCGACGCCAGCCGTTCCTTGTACTCCTGCACGGCATCCTGCGTGGATTCCATTTCAGCCTGAATCATCACGCGTTGATCACTTAATCCGCGCAGACGCTCTTCGGAGACCGCGACAGTCCTGCCAAGCGCTTCTCGCTTCGCATATAGCTCGGACATCTCATCGGACTGCGCCCGGAGCTTTGCCCTCTGGCTCGCAATGTCGTTGCGAAGGGTATGCAGCTCGTTCTCAGCACTGCGCTGCTTCTTGCGCAGGTCATTACGCTTCTTCGCCTGAACGGAGGCTTCCTCCCGCTCTGCTTTGACCAGGTCCAGCTGCCTGTACCAGTGGAAGCCGTACCATGTCTGAAGAGTTGCATCGAGGTCCCGGCGCACCTGTTCGAAAGTATCGGCGCGTCGCATCTGGCGCTCCAGGCTGCGAAGCCGGGGACGGAGTTCGGCGAGGATGTCTTTCACGCGTTCGAGGTTGCGGCGCGTGGTATCCAGCCGACGTATCGCTTCCTCGCGCCGTGATCGATAAAGTCCGATACCTGCGGCTTCTTCAAACAGACGCCGCCGCTCTTCGGCTTTCAGAGACAGCGCGGCATCAACCAGCCCCTGACCGATAATGGTGTAGGTTCGCTGCGCCAACCCGCTGCTGGCGAGAAGTTCCGATACGTCACGAAGACGCACGCGCTGCCCATTAAGAAGGTATTCGTTTTGCCCATCCCGGTAGGCTCTGCGGCTGATGGTGACTTCACTGAAATCGATGGGCAGCCAGCCATCCGTGTTGTCGAAGGTCACCGTTGCAGACGCCATCGAGGCGCGCGGTCGGGTGTCTGAGCCCGAGAAAATCATGTCCTCCGTCTTCTTACCGCGCAGAAGGCTGTAGGACTGTTCTCCAAGAACCCAGCGGATGGCATCGGCAATATTCGACTTACCGGACCCGTTGGGGCCGATCACAGCCGTCACAGTTGGCGCAAACTGGAAATCATGTTTGCTCGCAAACGTCTTATATCCCTGGAGTTCCAGGCTTTTCAGTCGGGGATGCTTCTTTTCAGTCACACCTGGTCTCATTCATATCGTCGGGCTCCAGCCCGATTTGACGTATCAACGCAGAAGCGGCGCGCTTGGCAGCTTCCTGCTTGCTTCTACCCTTCCCCTCGGCGTAGTATTTTCGGGCAATGCTCACCTCAACCACAAATTCACGGGCATGATCCGGACCATAGGAATCGACTGTCCGGTAGTGAGGTGTCTCTCCCATTTCCGCCTGCGCCCAGATTTGCAGTTTGCTGCGGGCGTCGAGAAGGGACTCAGATTGAAGAAAGCACTCCGCGGCATCCTTGAGGCGATCCTCGGTGAATGCGAGGACGGCATCCATGCCAGCGTCAAGGTACAAGGCTCCAATCAGGGCTTCATACCCTGCGCAGAGCAGCGCCGGACGCTCCCGGCCTCCGGTTGTCTCTTCACCGCGCCCGAGAAGAAGTGCGTCACCAAGATGGATTTCCTGTGCAAACGCAGCCAGTTGTTCCGTTCGTACGAGTTCTGAACGCAGCCGGGTCAACTGACCCTCATTCATCTCGGGAAAGTGATTATACAGCAGAGAACCTGTTAGAAAATCCAGCACCGCATCACCCAGGAATTCAAGTCGTTCATTGTCTTCAAGGGCATCGTGATGTTCGTTGACATACGAGCGGTGTGTCAGCGCCCGTTTGAGCAGACTCTGGTCATGAAAAACGAGACCTGCCTGCTGGGCAAAATCCTGAGGTGACACAATTCCATCCTCCCCCGAACTAGGGGGACGCCGCACACCCAAACGGGTTGGGTTCGCTGCGTACCTCCGGTTCGATCCGGGCTTCAAGGTATCGTCTCCACATTCTAACCCGATACGGGGACGATTGCCAGAAGTCCCTCTTTCCCCCTCCAGTGCCTTTAAGCGTGTTTCCAGCCGGCGCCGGTCAGGATGAGAACCGCAGGTTCCGCAACCCCCGCCATTCCACAAACGGCAGCATAGCTCACCGCTGCAGTCGGTTCAACATCCAGACCCATCTGGGCCAATGCGTCTACAGCTTGTTGAATAGCCGGCTCATCCACCGTGAGGATGCTCCCTCCCGTTTCGGAGATTACCCTCAGGACTCCCTCCCATCGTGCCGGCTCTGCAACGCAGATGCCTTTCGCGAGGGATTCCCCCCATACCTCCGGAAAGGCTTTCTCCGTATAGCGATGCCAGATCGGCGAACAGGCTTCGGTTTGCACCCCGTATATTACGGGCAAGGTCTCCAGCATCCCCGCCTCCATTGCTGCGCGGAAACCATGGTACAACCCTTCCAGCAACCCTCCCTGTCCAACCGGCACAGTGACCGATCCCGGATGGATCTGGCTCGCCATCTCCACCGCCATCCCTGCAACGCCCATCAACCAGTGCGGCTGGTATGCGTGACTGGCATACACCGTTCCTTGTTTCACTTCCTCCAGCACAGCCTGAGTCACCCTGCTGCGCGATCCTTGCACCTCGATGAGCTCTGCGCCGTAACGAAGAATCTGCGCGCGTTTCGGACCGGATGCGCTCGCGGGCGTAAAGATGCGAGCACGGATTCCGGCGCGTGCGGCATATCCAGCGAGTGAAGCCCCTGCGTTCCCGGATGAATCTTCAACCACGTCTGCAATCTCCTGCCCCGCAATCGCGTCGATCAGTCTCGCAGTCCCCCGATCTTTATAGGAGCCGGTGGGATTGGCCTGCTCGCACTTGGCGAAAACGCCGTCCTCGAGCTGAAGAAGGGGTGTCGCACCTTCTCCCAGAGAACGCCGCAGGTCAATCCCCGCCCCCTGCCGAACGGTTGGATGGGCAAGCGTGTACACGCCGCCGCATGACGGACAACGGTGCGGGAAACCCTGGAGAGGATACGGTTGACCACAACGGCTGCACACAGCCTCGGCGGTCACGTGGTATTGGTCAGGAACGGGCAAGCGGGTCATGAGCTTCGATCTTGTTCTCCGGGCACATAGTCCCCCTCTATCCAGATTTCTCCATCCGGGCCGACTTCCTTCTTCCATACAGGGACAATTTGCTTCAGTCGGTCGATGCCATACTGTGCGGCCTGGAAAATCCCTGTGTCACGATGCGCTGCGCTGCAGGCGACAATAACACTCGGTTCACCCGGTTCAAGGTGACCTGTCCGCTGAACGATGGCAATCCCCAACAAATCGGGCCAGTGGGAACGCATCTCGTCCGCAATCTGGATCAGTTTCACCTGCGCCATCGCCTCGTATGCCTGGTACTCCAGATACCTCGTTGTGTGCGCTTGTCCCCGCACCGTCTCACCTCTCACATATCCGGTGAAGGCGCAAACGGCACCGGCTTGCGGCGAAACCAATCGAGCGCAGATGGCATCGAGGTCGAGAATGTCTTCCGTGATGGCGAAGTGATCGAGAGCGCTTGAACCTCCGCTGACGGGAGGGAACATCGCGACTTCATCACCCTCGGAAAGCAGGTCTTCCGGATAGGCAAAATCCTGGTTGATGGAAACGAGAACCGTTCCCATATGCCGAGCAAGTTCCGGGCGTCGTTCTGCAACCAGCGAGAGAAGCGACTCCACGTTTGCCCCGTCAGGCAGCGTAAGCCGTTCTTCTTTCACGCCCGCTTTCCCGCGCAGGCTGGCGAAGTAAAGAACCTTAATCTCCACCATTTACTCCAGCACGACGTCCCCGCTGCGGCCGCCATGCTTCTCCACCAGCCGGACATCGGTGATGCGGGCTGTTTTATCGGCTGCTTTAATCATGTCGTAGACGGTCAGCGCGGCGATGGAAACGGCAGTCAACGCCTCCATCTCAACGCCTGTGCGGGCACGGGTTCGGACCGTAGCCGCGATGAGAACGCCGGGAAGCTTTTCGTCCAGATCGATCTTCACGTCGACCTGCGTAAGCTGCAACGGGTGGCAAAGCGGTATCAACCGGGCAGTCTCCTTTGCACCCATCACGCCGGCCATTTCCGCTGTTGAGCGAAGATCACCCTTCTTTAAATTGCCGCTTTGCGCCAATTCAAATACCTCGCGCGCCATCCGCACCTCACCCCGCGCGACGGCCCACCGCTCGGTGACCTCCTTATCCCCCACATCGACCATTCGTGCACGCCCTGTTTCATCCAGGTGAGAAAGCTCTTCTGATCCCATAGCGTCATTATACTTGCCCATTAAAACCCCCGCCATGCGCCCGCAGCATCACCCGCTTTCCATGCCCCATCTTGACACCCCATCCGAGCCTGCTATAATCTAACCGCCTGCCCCGGTGGCAGGCGCTATTGTGCACAAAGCAAGGAGTGGATTATGCCACCGCTACCAAAAAGAAAGATTTCCAAGGGACGGCGTGACCGCCGTCGAGCGCACGACGCACTGAAAGCGCAGCAACTCGCGACGTGCCCCAATTGCGGCGAAAAACACCTACCCCATCATGTCTGCCCATCGTGCGGACATTATGCAGGGAAAGAAATCGTCGAAATCGAACGCGATTGATCATTGCGACAGGCCGTGCCTGTGCACGGCCTGTATGATTCTACCCTGTGGATGCTTCTGTCATTTCGTCCACAGCGGCGTATGACCCGCAAATGCACCCGGGGTCACTGCTCCTCCGGCTGAAAGGCAGCCTTTTCCCCATCGCATCCTCCCGGGTCCACCAGCCAAGGGTACCGTAACCGCCACTCGCCACGATGACCAACAAACAGCGTTTGATCCAGCGAATTCTCTACACCTCCATCCTTCTTCTCACAGGTTGGTATGTCGCCAACCATCTTGAAGAGTTGGAATTGATTGCACGCACACTGGTCGAAGCGAGACCCCTTTGGCTGGTTGCTGCACTTGGCGCCCACATCCTGTGGCTCGTTCTCATCGCAGCCTCGCTGCAGTCGACATATTCGTTGACAGGCATTCGCGAATCCCTGCGCCACCTGGTCCCCCTCACCGCCGCCGGCAACTTTCTCAACGTTGTTGCTCCCAGCTATGGCATCGGTGCGCTTGCCGTTTTCATGGCAGATGGAAACAAGCGCGGCATCCCGGCAGGCAAGGTCACGACGGGATCCATCCTGTTTCTGGTATATGACTACATCAGCTATATGCTCATTCTCCCCGTTGGTCTTGTCATCCTGTCACAGCGAGATGCCCTTACACCGGTCATCACCGGTTCTTCCCTCATCGCGGCAGTCATTGCCCTCTTCGTCTTTGTCGCCACCTATCTGGGCTTCCGCAATACAGGGAAACTCAAGGCTTTCCTGCACGGGCTCGCCGGTTTCGTCAACCGCGTCCTTTTCCCCCTGCTTCATCGTGAACTCATCCCGGCGCACCGCATTGATTTATTCATCAAAGATGTCACATCCGGCTTGCATGAGATGAATGGCCCCGCCCGCAAGCGCGTGATCCCGGCTGTGTATGCCCTGCTCCGCAAGGCATCCGCCATCCTCATTCTTTACCTCGCCTCGCGCGCGTTCCAGATTGATCTCGACCCGGGAGCACTGTTCGCAAGCTTCACCATTGCCTACCTCTTCAACATCGTCTCGGTGACACCGTCCGGGATTGGATTTGTCGAAGGCGCGCTCACCTTGATCCTTGCTTCGCTTGGCGTGCCGCTGCCGCAGGCAGCAGCCATCACCGTCACCTACCGCGGCATCACCTTCTGGCTCACGCTGGCGTATGGCATCCTCGCGATTCGGGTGATCGGCTACCCCCTGGCTGCGCCTGGTCGTCCTGTACAAACGGAGCCGTCAACGCAATCGCCTCCTGCCTTTCTGCGGGACGAAGCCAGTTATAAGCGGGACCCCGGGCTCTCGTCCTAGCGTTTCCGGGCGAGAGCAGAAAGTCCCTGCACCACCCTTCCCATTCTGTCTTCTGAAATCAAGTGTGGCCTGGTGTACAATCATGATCCAGGCAAGGTAGCAAGAAAAGAGTTCGAGATGCAACGCTCTTCGTTTTCCATTCGCCGGTTCCTCCTGGGTGATCCACTCGCCAGCTCTCAGATGATTCATGAGCGACTCTCACGAGTTAAAGCGCTGGCAGTGTTCTCCTCAGACGCGCTCTCCTCCGTTGCCTACGCCAGCGAGGAAATCCTCTTTGTCCTGGCCGCAGCCGGAACCGCTGCACTGAATCTCTCCATCCCCATCGCTGTGGCCATCGCAAGCCTGCTCCTCATCGTTGGTTTCTCGTATTTCCAGACCATCCATGCCTACCCCCAGGGTGGTGGAGCGTACATCGTCGCCAAGGACAATCTCGGCACCATCTTCTCCCTGATTGCAGGCTCGGCCTTATTGATTGACTACACCCTCACCGTAGCCGTGAGCATTTCAGCAGGCGTCGCCGCAATTACCTCCTGGCTACCCTTCCTGCTGCCGTACCGGGCGATATTTGCCGTGTTCGTTGTTGCACTCATCACAATCATCAACCTGCGCGGCCTCCAGGAATCGGCGAGCTTTTTCTCGATCCCGACGTACCTGTTCATCGCCGGCATTTTCTCGCTTCTCGGGTATGGGCTTGTGCGCTGGCTGTTCTTTGGCGGGCTTCCAACCGTACAGGTCGTTGAACCCGTTCATGCCGACCTGGCCGTCAGCAGCATCACCGTGTTTTTCATCCTGCGCGCATTCTCCGCCGGATGCACGGCGTTGACCGGAATTGAAGCGATCAGCGATGGCGTGCCAGCCTTCAAGCCTCCTGCAGCCGACAATGCTGCCAAAACACTCCTGCTGATGATTGCCATCCTCACCACCATGTTCCTGGGAATAACCTTTTTGGCACATCAGGTTGGCGCTGCACCTAGCCATGCCGAAACCGTTCTCTCACAGATCGGTCGTGCGCTGTTTGGAAATAGCCCTCTCTACATCGCTGTCCAGGTCGCCACTGCACTCATTCTCGTCCTCGCGGCCAATACCGCCTATTCCGATTTTCCGCGCCTCTCTTATTTCATGGCGCAGGATGGCTACATGCCACGCCAGATGGGGAACCTTGGAGACCGGCTGGTCTACTCCAACGGAATTACAGCCCTGGGCGTAATCGCCTCAGTGCTCATCCTGCTCTTCAACGGCGACACGCATCTTCTGCTGCCGTTGTACGCCGTGGGCGTCTTTATTTCGTTTACACTCTCCCAACTCGGCATGGTACGACGATGGCTGCGTCTCAAGCCCGCTGGCTGGCGACATAACGCCTTCATTAACGCCGTCGGCGGTTTCACAACGTTTGTCGTGTTCATCATCATCGTGACCACACGCTTCCTTAGCGGCGCGTGGATCGTTGTGGTGCTGATTGCCTTTTTTTCGATCGTCCTGCTGAGGATCAAGCATCACTATACGCTGGTCGCCGACCGCTTGTCGCTGGAACGGTTCGGGGCTCCCCACCGGCAGCGCCATCCGCGCGTCATCATGCCCATCAGCGGCGTGCATCGCGGCGTGCTCAAAGCGCTGGAATTCGCACGTTCCATATCCCCGGATGTCACGGCGGTCTATGTCGAAACGTCCCAGGAAGAAGGCGAAAACCTACGTCGAAAATGGTCTCACTGGGGGGACGGTACTCGGCTTGTTTGCATCCCCTCCCCCTATCGCTCCATCCTTGCTCCGCTCATGGAGTACCTGAAAGGTGTTGAGGCCGCGCGCCAGCCCAACGATGTCATCACCATTGTGCTTCCACAATTCGTGACCGAGCATTGGTGGGAGAACTTGCTTCACAATCAAAACGCATGGCAGGTACGGCTGGCCCTGCTCTTCCGCAGGGGCTACATCGTCATTGATGTCCCATATCATCTCACTGCCCAGCAAATGGAGGAGGTAGCCTGATGAAGCTCATCATCGCCGGCTGTGGGCGCGTAGGCTCCGAGTTAGCTCAGAAGGTGGCTTTGAAAGGCTATGATGTCAACGTCATTGACATCAACCCGGGCGCCTTCGACCGACTCGGTCCCGATTTCCGCGGACGCACCATTCAAGGGGATGTGCGCGATCGTGCCATCCTGGAACGTGCCGGTGTCCAGGAAGCGGACGGCTTTGCAGCGGTTACCCCTCGCGATGACGTCAATCTCGTTGCCGCACAGGCTGTCAAGAGCCTCTACAACGTGGCCAATGTGGTCGCGCATGTCTACGATCCGGCGCACTCACATGTCTTCGCACTGGCAGGCGTGCATGCCATCAACCCATCCTCCTGGGGCGCACAGCGCATGGAGCAACTCCTCACCCATCCCGGCTCGATCGAAATCGTCAGCCTCGGTAACGGTGAAGTCAGGTTGCTGGAAATTCGTATTCCAGATCATCTGGACGGCAGCACCATCTCCGACATCGTGGCACGCTGCACGTGCATCCCGACTGCATTGATACGAGGCGGCGAAGCCAGCTTGCTTGAACCGGATACCCGCCTCGAGCAGGGCGACCTGCTGGTCGTCACCCTAGAATCGTCCTACCTCCCCAGCATGGATCAACTGCTGAAAGAGCAGGAGGGCTAAGATGTTTGTCCTCATTATTGGCGGCGGACGCGTTGGATCAAATCTTGCCAGCCACCTGGTTGAAAAGAACCTGAAGACGCGACTGATTGAAGACAGGCCACACGTGTTCGAAAAACTTCACCGGGAATTACCAACGGAAGTCATTCACCAGGGTGACCCTCTCAATCCCGATGTGCTGGAGCAGGCTGGAATACGCGATGTAGATGTGGTCGTCGTCGCGACGGACGACGATGGGACAAACCTGGCCGTTGCTTATCTGGCGAAATTCAGTTACGACATTCCACGCGTGATCGGGCGCGTCAACAATCCAAAATATGCGTGGTTGTTCGTTCCCGAGATGGGGGTCGATGTTCATCTCAACCAGGCCGACCTGCTCTCCCGAGTCATCGAAGAGCAAATGGAGTTGGGAGATATGGTGCCGCTGCTCAAATTACGCCGCGGCGATTACGCCTTAATCGAAGAAGAAGTTGACGTCGAGGCACCTGCGATTGGCATACCCATCAAGGACCTGAACCTCCCGGATCATTGTGTGATTGCCGCCATCCTGCGAGAAGGTCAGGTGGTCGTACCACGAGGGATTTCAGCACTCGAAGCCGGTGATACCGTGCTGGCGGTGGTTGATGAGGAAGCTTCCCGCAAATTGAAAACCCTCCTCCAGGCCCCTCCTCCGGCTGTACAAAGCGGAAAAGTAGGTTCATAATTTAACAACTCCGATACCCAGGAAGGTGTCATGCTGCTTCAAGACCTCGCCATGCTGCTCACCAATGCGCCGACCAGCATGGTGTATCATGTCAGCGTTCTCATCACCTTTGCATTCCTGCTGACGTTCTTGAGCATCCTCCCGCCAGATGAAACCCGCCGCTGGCGGCTCTGTGCAGCAAGCCTTCTTGTCTTCCAGATCACCCTCGCCGTCAGCGCCCTGTTGGCAGAAGCGGGCATTGTTGATGAGGCGTATGTCTTTCCCATCCTGGATCGTGTCATTCTTCTGGCCAGCATTGTGCTTCTTCTCTGGGCCAACCTCACTCACGGTCTCCGCCATCCCCTTGACCATGCGATGCTTCTTCTCGCCATCCTGCTGCTGCTTGCGGCAGCAGTGAATATCCTGCTTCGCCCTCCCGCAGGAATCGCATTTAACGGGACCCTCCCGGATGCCCTCTGGGCAGGAGCCGGATTGGCAATCACCTTGACTGGCGGCATCTTGCTCGCCATACGTCAACCACAGGGGTACGGCTTTTCACTGACGGCTCTCGTCTTCACGCTTGCCGGATATGCACTGCATTTCATCATCGGGCCATCAAGCGGTAGCTTGCAGGGCTTTGTGCGCTGGGGGACCCTGTTTGCCTACCCTCTCTTCTCCATCGCAGCCATCCAGCAGATACATCAGCCCTCCCTGACTGCACAGGCGGGAACGAAAATTGAAGAGGAGGTACAGCCTCCGTCTCCAGCCCACCATGTTGATGTCGGCGGCCTGGCTGAACTCGCGGGGATTGGCACCATTCAGGACCTGCCCACCTTATCTGCCCAGCTCGTGCAAGCCATTTCCAGAGCCATGAAAATTGAATACTGCCTGCTGCTCTCCCTGCCGGATGGTCGCGGGGACTTTTCCCTGGCCACCGGATACGATTTGATTCAGGAAACCCATATTGCCGGCGTCCCGCTGGATCAGAATTCATGCCCGCTCTTGGCTGAGTCGCTTGTTCAAAGTCAAGAACTATCCCTTCCTCCCGACGGCCAGACACCCGACAAAGCTGTCCTCAAGAAGCTGCTTGACTTGAAGGGGGAAGGACCCGTTCACCTGATTCCGCTGAAAGGTTCTTCCAACTTACTGGGGGGACTGCTGGTTCTCTCGCCATATGCACGCAGTGCCTTTTCTCAAGCCGAATTACGCGCATTGCGCAGCATCGCCTCTCACCTATCGGAGCGCATTGAAACCATCCAGAATACCGGGCTGATTGATGAGATTGCCTCGGCTGTTGAACAGGAACCACCGGAACCGCGCACACAACTCCAGAAGCGTGTGGTTGAGCTTGAGCAGGAGAACCTGACTCTGCACGATCAACTCAGCAAAGCCACCCTTGAGGGTTTACAGGATCGTGTGCGCCAGATGAAGGAACTCACCGAGCAGTATCAGGTCGCACAGGAAACCATCCAGAACCTGGAGTACCAGATCGATGGCATCTCCAGGGAGACGCAAGAGACCAGTGAAGCGTCCATGGAGAACGAGTTCCAGCTCATTCTCACGGAATTGGCCGAGGCACGAAACCACATCCACGAACTGGAAACCACGCACACCTCATCGCAGGATTCTGAGGCTCTTGCATCGCTCGCTGACGATCTCAAGAAACCGCTCACCTCCATTCGGGGGTATATCAACGTCCTCCTCTCGGAATCGGTGGGGGAACTCAGCACCATGCAGCGCAAATTCCTTGAACGCGTGCTTGACCGGCTTGAACGAATGCGCTTCACGTTGAAAGACCTGGTTGGCGTCGCAGAACTCGGTACAGGCTCCCTCAGTCTGGAACCGGGGCTGCTCGATCCGCTTCCCTGTATCCGGACGGCCTTACGCCAGATCGATCACCTTCGAAAAACGAAAAATATGCTCATTCGCAAGGATATCCCGGATACGCTGCCAGACATCCTCGCAGATGAAGACGCGTTCATTCAAATCCTCATCCATTTCCTGGAAAATGCCATCAGGGTCTCTCCCGGGAATGAGGTAATTGGGTTGAAAGCTGCAACGGAGGGATCGCGCCTTGTTCTTTATATTGCCGACCGCGGCGGAGGGATCCCCCGTGAACGTATACCCGACCTCCTTTCGCCGGGCGTTGATACCAGCCGGGATCCCATTCCCGGTCTCAATGGAGACGGCCTCGGGTTGTCCATCGCCCATGCGCTCATGAACGCGATGAAGGCCGAGCTGGATATTCATGTCGATGATGGCGCTGGAACCACGTACCGACTTTCCTTCCCGCTCATTTCCTCCTGATCCGTTTCTTCTCCCCCCTCTGGTATCCATATCGATCAAACCGAGAATGGACCGACTCTTGCAACGGATAGGCGAGACCGACAAGGGAACAAATACCGATACGGCGTCGTTAAATCGGTGATGAGGTACAATGGACCGCTGATGAACAACCGACGGAAACTCCGCTCAGGTGTTTTGCTCGTTCTTCTCCTCGCGCTCACATCATGCAGCAGCGCTGTGGAGGCGGCATATTTTCCGGGCTTATCGCAGGTGAGTGAAGCCATCGCGACGACCGACCCCAACGCCACGGCGACGCCTACTCCTTTCATGCCGCTCCTCCCAACGCAGACACCCATTCCAGTCGCCACGGCGACACCGACGCCCACACCAACCGCCACGCTGCCGCTACCATGGGGGAGTTTCGCCCCTCCGGCAGAGCCCTCTGCGATTGAAATCCATCCTCCGGTTGAAGCCTTCCAGCAGGAAGACAATGTCATCAATATTGCTGTTCTCGGTTCGGATCAGCGACCGGACGACTACGGCCACCGCACTGACGTGTTGATGATTGTCTCTCTTGACCCCAATACCAATCAGGTCACCATGCTCTCCATCCCCCGGGACCTGTACGTCTACATCCCCGGCTGGCGGGTGGACCGTATCAACACGGCCGATGCTTACGGCGGACCAGACATGGTTCGCGATACGCTCCTCTACAACTTCGGCATCGAAATCGATCACTGGGTTCGCATCAATTTCTATGGCTTCACCACCGCCATCGACGCGCTGGGCGGCGTCAACGTACAGGTTACAGGAAACCTGTACGACGAATGCGGAGGCATCTGGTGGTCGTACAGCCCCGGTACATACCACATGGATGGCTTCCAGGCGTTGTGCTACGTCCGCATGCGCAAGAACAGCAGCGACTTTGACCGCCTGCGCCGGGAACAGGAAATCGTGCAGGCCATCTTCAACCGATTCGCAAGCCTGGATGGTCTGTCACGTGTTCCCGAGCTCTACAACCAGTTCCAGACGTACGTACAGACGGACATCACGGTCGATGATCTGCTTCCTCTCATCCCCATGGCTGCTGCCGTCGCCTCGGACACATCTCATATCCAGCACTACACTGTGGATCCCACCATGGCCTCTCTGTGGCGAGTCCCCTACAGCGGCTCTTCTGTCCTCCTTCCAAATTGGGATAAACTAGAGGCGATGCTGGACGCAGCTTTCGGCCCCCGCTAACGCCAACAGCGTCCAGGTAAACGCACGACTATCTTCAGTACAGGAAGGAATCGGATGATGATTCGCGCCTATAACCCTGATCGAGACAAGGACGCCGTTCGTCGCATCTGGCTTGAAGTTGGTTGGCTGGAAAAAGACAAGACCGATCCCATCGACATTCTGATCGAAGCTTCCAGGGGCATGGTCGGCGATGTACACGATGAAGCGGAGTGCTTTGTCATTACCAGCGAAGCCCATCTACACTATCAGGATGTCGACCTTCCCATGTCCGCCGTCACCGGCGTCACGACGAGTCGTGTTGCACGGAAACAGGGCCTCGCCCGGCATGTCCTTGCAAAATCACTCGCCCGCGACGTCGAGCAAGGTGCCATTGTGAGCGGTCTGGGTATGTTCGAGCAGGGTTACTACAACCGCATGGGATATGGAACAGGACCCTACGAAATCTGGGCGGACTTCGATCCAAGCACCCTCTCTGTCTCTTCCCCTGCCAGGCCGCCCATCCGGCTGGGGAAGGAAGACAGCGACCGCATGCATGCCTGCCGCCTTACCCGGAAACGCGGCCATGGGGGCGTCAACCTCACGCATCCCGGGCTCACCAAAGCGGATGTCACCTGGGCCAGAAACGGGTTCGGACTTGGCTATGAAGAAAGCGGAACCCTCTCACACTTCCTCTTTTGCGACACAGAAAGTGTGGAGTATGGACCATACACTGTATGGTTCTGTGCGTACCAAACCCATGCACAGCTCCTCGAGCTGCTTGGTCTCCTCAAATCACTGGGAGACCAGGTCCATTCCATCCACATGCATGAGCCGCCCGGCATTCAGATCCAGGACTTCATGACCATGCCTTTCCGCCTCAGCCGGAAAACAGAGAAGAGCAAGTATGCTTCCCGCATTCGAGCCCATGCCTACTTCCAGTACCGAATCCTCGACCTGGCGGCATGCCTGCACAAGACCAGTCTTTCCTGTGAGCCGCTGCGTTTCAATCTCACCCTGACCGATCCAATGGATGTTCTCCTTGAGGACGAAACGGGCTGGCAGGGTGTTGCCGGCGAATACATCATCGAGCTGGGTCCGGAATCATCCGTGAAGAAGGGAAGCGACGAGTCGCTCCCCGCCCTCTCAGCATCAGTGGGTGCGTTCACCCGGATGTGGCTGGGCATCCGGCCAGCATCAAGCCTTGCCGTCAGCGATGAACTGCAAGCGGATGAAACGCTGCTTGCCGCGCTCGATTCCGCCATCCATCTCCCCGTTCCCTTGACTGACTGGGACTTCTAGCACCGGAGAGACTATCGATGCGTCGCGCAGAGAAAGAAATCGTGGAACGGCGTGAGATCAACAACATCTTCCAGAAGGGTCGTCTGGCTTTCCTTGCACTTGCCGATGGCGGAGCGCCGTATGTCGTTCCCGTCTGCTACGGGTACGATGGTCAAGCGCTGTACATCCATTCTGCACCGGAAGGAAAGAAGCTGGCCATGCTGTCGTCGAATGCGCAAGTCTGCCTCAGCATTGTCCCATCCTGGTCGGTTCAACCCGCCGATGAAGCCTGTGCATGGGGCCTCACGTACGAAAGCGTGATTG
>Ga0272443_10003746_pt1 | contig 17512 bp, 10 predicted proteins | sample SSMAcet12_FD_193581 | JGI IMG/M metagenome (GOLD analysis project Ga0272443, IMG submission 193581) | Marine sediment archaeal communities from Little Sippewissett salt marsh, Falmouth, MA, United States - SSM-Acet-12 | ecosystem: Environmental > Aquatic > Marine > Wetlands > Sediment ... | reverse complement strand
GGGCCAGCTATGATGACTGAGGGCCGCCATCAACTCGTCGTCAACACTTACCGGAATATCAATACTGAACCGCCGGAGAAAACCCCTGACGAGCAATGGGATATCCTCGGATCGATCCCTGAGGCTTGGAACAATTACGGGAATGACATTCAAGCGGTAGTAGAGATCTTCACGAAACTTATTGGACTTGACCGCTTCTTCAAGGTTCGAGTTCGTCGCCGCAATCACTCTCACATCGACCTCAAGCCTGTTCTCGGCACCGACCGGCTCAATAACACGTTCCTGAAGGACTCGGAGCAACTTGGCCTGTAGATCGGTTTCGAGTTCACCGATTTCGTCAAGAAATATCGTCCCGCCGTCGGCCTGTTCGAACTTCCCTTTCTTGTCTCGAACAGCCCCGGTAAATGCCCCTCTTACGTGTCCAAACAGCTCAGACTCGATAAGCTCTCTGGGAATGGCGGCGCAGTTGACTGCTACAAACTCCCCGATTCGTCTTCTACTATGATGATGAATCATGCGAGCTACGACTTCCTTGCCGGTGCCGGATTCGCCGGTGATGAGAATCGTCGCATCTGATGGAGCTACTTTTTCGATGAGGCCCATTAGTTCTTTGAACGGTTTGGACACTCCGACAATGTGTTTGAAATGGTCACGTCCCTTCAGCTGTTCTTTCAGCTGGAGATTCTCATCTTCGAGACGACGCAGTTTGAGCGCCTTGTCGATCGCGACAAAGAGTTGGTCATCATCGAAGGGCTTCGTAAGGTAGTCGGCGGCTCCGGATTTCACTGCCCGAACAGCCTGTGGTATCTCAGCATACGCCGTAATCATTATCACTTCCAAATCGGGATGCATTTGCCTGGAGCGTTCGAGAAGTTCTATCCCGTCCATATTCGGCATCTTCATATCCGTTATCAGTAGATCAAAGTTTTCTTTCTGGAGAATCTTCTCGGCCTCACGACCGTCAGGTACAGCAACAACATCGTAACCTTTCTGCCGAAGCTTGAACTGGACAACTCTCCTCAAGGCATTATCATCATCGGCCAACAGGATTCGAACCGGCATTATCGATCCTTTCTGACTGGAAGTGTGACAAGCAATTCGGTACCCTCTCCGGGCTTACTGATAACATTGATGCTGCCTCTATGCGCATCCACGATGCTCTTACTCACCGCGAGTCCTAACCCGGTACCTGATGACTTGGTTGTGTAGAATGGCTCGAATATCTTCTCGGCTTCTTCGGCAGTCATTCCCTCTCCGGAGTCGCTGAACGATATCTCGATGGAGTCAGCGTAAGGTGACGAGAGTGTGACAACGACCTCGGAGCTATCGGTTGATGCCTCGATAGCATTCAACGCGAGGTTTAGCAGCACCTGATGAACACCCTCACGATCCGCTTCGATTGTCAAGTTGTCCTCGACTTCGGCTGTAATTCGAATGCCCCGCTTAGAGGCCTGGCTTTCAACCTGTCTGACAATCGACTTGACAGTATCAGACACGTCCAGGCTTTCAAACCGCATTTCCTTTGGTCGCGCAAATGACAGGAAGTCTCTCACGGTACCATCCACGCGCTTGATCTCTTTGATGGCAATGTCACTGAACTCAAGTTTATCGATCTCGGCGGTCGAACTGTCCGCCAGTATTTCAACGGCACCTTTTATGGATGCTAACGGATTCTTGATCTCATGCGCAACCCCTGCGGCCATCTGACCCATCGAACTGAGTCTCTTGGCTCGTTCAAGCTGAAGCTCCATTATCTCTTTCTTGCGTCGAATCTTCAATTCCCTGCTTGTCAACGCGCCGGTCAACAGGGCAATCGCGAAGTAGAACACAATTTCGACTATTTCCCCAGATAGGTTTACAGCGTGGTGGGTCTGCAGGAAGATATACGGCAATACCAGAATCGAAATAGACAGAGCGGTGAGCAGTCCGCCCGTTACACCGAACCATATTGCTGAGATAGCGATCGGTATATAGCAGAACCTACCGTGAATGCTGTGAACCCATTTCGCGTGACCGAAGAGCGGCTCGAGCACGAAACCGTAGTGAATCGCGAGCGTCAATGCGACAAAGGCCGCAAGAAAGAGAACTTTCAAACGCCTGTCCTTTATCAGTAGAGAACCCATAGTCGATTTCACGATAGATTTCACAGAAACAACCATGCCAATCGACACGATCTGGCCGTTGCACCGGTCGAAGTGGCACAAGTTGAGGCTCCACGGCTGGTTCTAACCCAAATACTCCCACGAGTTGGAACACTATTCTGCGCATTGTAGAATATCATTCATCAATATTCACTAACGTTTGAACAATATTCTTCAAAAGGCAGTTCCCGGGCGAGAGCGCTCCTCCGCAACGTGATGCTAAGCAATACATTGAAGCTGAATAAACCGCCTGGCATACGTTTTGATTTAGAAAAGAATCGATATGGACTATGATCTGAACACGTTGCGAGGCAATTCTGCAGTGAAAACCTGTTCTGTCAGACTTTCTGCGACACTGCTCTTCCTGCTGGCGATTGCAGCAGTCTGCTACATTGCATTAAGCGGTCTGACTCTCGCCTATGATCTGCATGGCTCGACCATCGAAGCCGCAATTCCAGATCTGGGGTCAGGCGTTGACGCATACATAGACTTCGCCCTGCAGAACAGTCCACGTCTTCATGCTGCTCGATATGAGTGGCTCGCGAGCATCGAAGAACAGGCAATCGCTGGTACACTGTCTGATCCGGTTCTGTCGTATGGTTACTTCGTTGAGAATATCGAGACTCGCGTCGGCCCGCAGAGACACCGGATCGGATTACGACAGACAGTTCCGTGGTTTGGGACTCTCGGAGCGAGAAAGGGCGTGAAATCGAAGTATGCGAATGCCGCTTCAATGAAGTACGAAGCCGAAAAGCTTGTTCTAATGTCCGAAGTCAGGACGGCGTACTACGATTACTTTCTTCTCCGCCGAAAATGCGAATTGATCTCCGAGCACATAGATATCCTTGCACTATGGGAGCCGATTGCGCGAACGCGATACGAGACTGGCTTGGATGAGTACTCCGAACTCGTGAGCATACGAGTCGAAAAGCGTCTTCTCGAAATAGAATTGCAGCAGATCGTGGATGAAGCAGCTCTCGCGCAAACTCGGCTGCGTTTAACTACGAATCTTCCCGCCTCGGCAGTTTTGCCCGATCCCGTTCCTTACAGCCGCCCGACAGACCAACTTGAAGTTGATTCACTAATCGCTCTGGCTCTCGAAATGAACTACGACCTGAGAGCAATACAACAGGTAGTAGAGGGCGCCGCGTTGTCCATTGAGTCTACAAGAAAGGACTACATGCCCAACTTGACGATTGGGATAGACTACATAGAGACAGCAAAAGCACGCTACGCTAATCCTCCCGACAACGGAAAAGATTCGTGGCTGATTAGCGCATCAGTAAGCATGCCGATTTGGTTCGGGAAGAACGCATCCAAAGTCAAAGAAGCTGTGGCACTCCGCAAAGCCAAGGAATCTAAGTATGCCCATTCACGCAATGAGCTTGCCGTTGTGGTGGAAAGAACAGCCAGTTCCTACAACGACAATATGAGGAGAATCAAGTTGTACTCTGAGGAGATCATTCCTGCACTGGAATCCTCACTGGCTTCGCTGTTCGCATCATACGAAGGGGGTAGAATCGACATCGGTCAACTGCTCAATGCCGGCCAACGGTTGATCGATTCACGGTTCGAACTCGAGGAATTCCGCAGAAACGCAGCGGTCAGGTTTGCGGAGATCCGAATGCTAACCGGATCGGATATAACTGAAGACTTATCGAAACCAGACTGGAAAGGCCTCGACCAGAAGTGATTAGAGGCTTACACGGTCAGGGAGAAGGTCATGAGTGGTAGAACTAACATGTTGTCCCGCGATATTCAAAGTACGGTACCGAAAGGTGTGACACTCATAGTGTTCATTGCCATGCTTCTCGTGGCCTTCTTCCTTGGGGCAGTGTTGACAGGTGGGCGTAATGATCGGTCAACCGAGGAAGATCAGGCGGTTGCCGGAACGGATACCTCAAGCACAGCCTCGACCAGGTGGACATGTTCCATGCATCCGCAGATCAAACTTCCTGACGAAGGCAAATGCCCGATATGCTTCATGGATCTGATTCCATTGAAGCAGGATGAAAACGACGGAGTGGATCTCGATCAAATCCGAGTGAGCGAAGCGGCCATGAAGATTGCCGCAATACAAACGCATCCTGTCATCAGGGGTATCGCAGAATCTCGGATTACCCTGTTCGGAGTGCTTGATTACGACGAGACAAGGGTTACAGACGTATCTGCACGTGTTTCCGGCAGGCTTGATACCCTGTATGCAGACTTCACTGGAGCAAATGTACGGAAGGGTGATAAGCTTGCTGCCATCTACTCACCTGAACTTCTGAGCGCACAGCAGGAATTGATGCACACTTACAAGGCTGTACAAAGTTACAAGACGAATTGGGAGAACGCTCCAAAGCTGCCGATGGCGACGTATCAGTCCGCTCGCAAGAAACTCCTTCTTCTCGGCCTGTCAGACAAGCAGATAGCTGAAATCGAAGAGAATGGTATCACATCGACTCATACGGTTATTCGTTCACCTGTTGAAGGAATTGTTATCGACAAGCATATTTCGGAAGGCAGCTACGTCAAAACAGGTTCATCGGTCTACACTATCGCTAGCCTTTCACAACTCTGGATCTTGTTCGACGCATTCGAATCTGACATCGAATGGTTACACGCGGGTCAAGAGATCAAGTTCAGATCTCGAGCCTTCCCCGGTGAGACCTTCGCGGCTACCGTAGAATGGATTGATCCCGTGCTGGATGAATCATCACGCTCAGCATCCGTGAGAGCGCGAGCTTATAACATAGATGGCAAGCTGAAGCCCGGCATGTATGTCACCGGAGAAATCACTTCATCGAATGCTGAGTCATCGGATTTCGAAAGAGACGAGTCTCTTCTTATCCCAGCCACATCTCCCCTTATCACTGGTAGACGCGCAATCGTTTACGTCCAGACATCGACTGATGATGGCAATGTAACCTTCGAAGGCAGGGAAATCGAATTGGGTCCAAAAGCGGGTGATTACTACATAGTCCGTTCCGGCCTCTCTGAAGGTGAAGTTGTTGTGACAAACGGCGCATTCAAGCTCGACAGCGAGCTTCAGATACAAGCTCGACGCAGTATGATGCTCCCCTCAAACGGTTCTGACATTCGGACATCCCATGTAAATCACAGCGGATCAGGTGATGATCGATTCGGTACGGGAATCCCGAACCGGATGGGTGACAAGCCTGCTCGAAACATGGATGAAGCGATGCCAGCTATACAAACGCTTTTCGACGCATACTTCGACATACAGATGGCTCTCGCAAACGACAACTTGAAAGAAGCTGCTTCAGCTTACGAGGTCTTTCTGAACCGATGCAAGTCGTTGGAGGCCTCTGACCTACCACAGGGTGTCTATGAAAACCTGCGGGATCACTCACTTGCGGGGACCGAGGCGGAGAGCATCGATAATTCCCGTGACGCCTTCTACCATTTATCAAATTCGATCATCGAACTCGAATCGAGTTATGGCCACCTCAAGAGAGACTACTTCCTGACATTCTGCCCAATGGCGAGGGAGAATGAAGGAGCATACTGGCTTCAGGAAGTTGATACCGTCTACAATTCCTTTTATGGCTCGATGATGCTCAGGTGTGGTGAGATCAAAAAACGTCTCCCCGCTGCGAATCTGTCGGATTGATTGGTGGTAAACCTTGAGCGAACTCCACAACAACCATCGTTCGTCCAGATCACTGATCACGAGTTTGATCCGGCTATCACTCGAGAATCGTATCGTCGTCCTGCTCCTGACACTATTCGTGATTGGCTGGGGAATTCTCGTTGCTCCCTTCGATTGGGACACAGGGCTTTTCCCCCGAAGTCCAGTGCCTGTCGATGCTATTCCGGACATCGAGGAGAATCAGCAGGTAGTATTCACCGAGTGGCCGGGGCGATCTCCGCAGGACATTGAAGATCAAGTGACATATCCCCTCACCACAGCGCTTCTCGGAATGCCCGGTGTCCGTACGGTCAGAAGCTTCTCGTACTTCGGCTTCTCGACAGTTTACGTCATATTCGAAGATGACATAGAATTCTACTGGTCGAGATCAAGGGTTCTCGAAAAGTTGGCCTCTCTTCCAAAAGGGACCCTTCCCGATGGCGCCGAACCTGCGCTCGGTCCGGATGCAACCGCACTCGGGCAGGTATTCTGGTATACGCTTGAAGGCCAGGACTCAACCGGCGCACCTACAGGTAGTTGGGATCTTCACGAATTAAGGTCGATTCAGGATTGGACGGTCAGGTATGCACTTCAGTCCGCTCATGGGGTCGCCGAAGTCGCATCCATTGGGGGCTATGTCAAAGAGTATCAGGTTGATGTTGATCCCGGCGCCTTGAAAGCATTCGGTGTAACTCTCAGCGACGTCGTGAATGCAGTACGAAATGCCAACGTCGACATCGGCGCAAGATCGATGGAGATCAACAGGGTCGAGTATATCGTTCGAGGACTCGGGCTGATCAACAGCATCGAGGATATCGAGAATACCGTTGTTCTGCTTCGCGAAGAGGTCCCGGTGAGACTGACAGATGTCGCAAATGTCAGCATGGGTCCGGCCAGCAGGCGTGGTGCGCTTGACAAAGGCGGAGCCGAGACTGTCGGCGGTGTTGTCGTCGTCAGACATGGTGAGAATCCGCTCGAAGTGATAAAGAACGTCAAGGATAAGATAGTCGAGATAGCTCCGGGACTTCCAAAGAGAACGCTTGCAGATGGCACCGTGTCTCAAGTCCGGATCGTTCCATTCTACGACCGTACTGGATTGATATACGAGACGCTGAACACGCTCAACACCGCGCTGATCGACGAAATACTCGTCACCATAATCGTAGTTATTCTAATGGTGATGCATATCAGGTCGTCTCTTCTCATTTCGGGTCTGCTTCCACTGACCGTTCTCATGGTCTTCATAGCGATGAAGCTGTTTGGGGTAGACGCGAATATCGTTGCACTCTCGGGTATAGCGATTGCAATCGGAACCATTGTTGACATGGGAATTGTCGTCACGGAGAACATCCTAAGACATCTTCAGAAATCTGCAGTGAACGATAGCCGTCTGGAAATCATCTATGAAGCAGTGTCAGAAGTAGGAGGGGCCGTTCTCACCGCTATAGCAACAACCGTCATATCCTTCTTGCCGGTTTTTGCGATGGAAGCCGCAGAAGGCAAGTTGTTCAAGCCGCTTGCGTATACCAAGACCTTCGCCTTGATAGCCTCGGTCATGCTTGCGTTGATAGTGATTCCACCAGCGGCCTACGCGCTGCTCGGTTACCGCCGCAGGACAAAATCTCTGCGACTTCCCGGCTCATTCGGGCTTCTTATCGCTGGAATAACGCTGCTTATCTGGTCGTTCTGGTGGTCAGGCATTCTCATCATAGCACTCGCAGTGTACGTCTATGTCAGGACCGAACTTCCACACAGGATAGACCAGAAGCTAAGGCATTACGTCAATTACATCATTGTGCTGTTTGTAGCCGGGGTGCTTGCATCTCATTGGAAACCGATGGGAATTGAATCCGGCTTTTTTCTGAGCTTACTGTTCGTTGCAGCAGTCCTCGGAGGTTTCATTCTTCTCATGAGACTGATAATCAGATTTTATGAACCGATCCTCCGCTGGTGCCTTAATCACAAAACAGAGTTTATTGTGATTCCTCTGCTGATTATAGTCTTCGGCATTCTCTCGTGGATAGGATTCGACAGCGTTTCCGGACCGATGCCGAGTTCCATAAAATCATCATCGCCATTTGTCTGGCTGGATCGTACATTCCCCGGCCTGGGTAATGAATTCATGCCGGATCTCGACGAAGGCTCGTTTCTTTATATGCCAACCACTATGCCGCACGCATCAATAGGCGAGGTGCTCGATGTATTACAACATCAGGACAAAGCGTTCGCATCGATTCCCGAAGTCGAATCGGTTGTCGGCAAGCTGGGGAGAGCCGACAGCCCGCTTGATCCGGCGCCGATTTCCATGATAGAGACGGTCATCAACTACAAGCCGGAATATGTGACGGATGCGAGTGGCAAGATTCTCAGGTTTGAATACGACGCGAGTGTGGACAGTTTCACAAGAGACGAATCAGGACGTTTGATACAAGATAGTCGCGGCAGGCCTTATCGACAGTGGCGGGATCATGTTCGATCCCCGGATGACATCTGGAATGAGATCCTCAGACACGGGAAGATCACGGGGACAACATCCGCGCCTAAGTTACAACCGATCTCCACGAGGATTGTGATGCTTCAATCGGGGATGCGTGCTCCGATGGGGATTAAGATTAAAGGGCCCGATCTTGAGACAATCGAATCATTCTCTCTTGAAGTCGAGAGGTTTCTGAAGGAAGTCCCGTCAATTGATGAAGCGACTGTCATAGCCGACAGGATCGTGGGCAAACCATACATAGAAATCGACATAGACCGCGATGCTGCGGCACGGTATGGTCTCGCGATACGACACATACAGGATGTGATCGAAGTTGCTATAGGCGGCAAGAGCCTCACAACCACAATCGAAGGACGAGAGAGATACTCCGTGAGAGTGCGCTATCCCCGCGAACTAAGAACTTCATTTGACGATATCGGTGAAGTTCTTGTCCCCACCGCCGGTTTTGCTCAGATCCCTCTCGAAGAATTGGCTGAGATAAAGTTCGTACGCGGGCCGATGGTCATCAAATCCGAGGATACGTTTCTCACAGGATATGTCATCTTCGACAAAACGCCGGGATCCACTGAAGTGGATGTCGTCGCTGCTGCGGACCAGTACTTGAGAGACATGATTGCAGCGGGTTCACTCGAGATTCCAACCGGTGTAAGCTATCGATTTGCAGGAAGCTGGGAAAATCAGGTGAGATCGGAGAAGAAACTCAGGGTCGTACTTCCGGCCGCGCTGCTCCTGATATTCGTGGTCCTCTACCTTCAATTCAGGAAAGTCTCAACCAGCCTGATAGTATTTACAGGTGTATTCGTCGCGTGGGCGGGCGGTTTCATAATGCTCTGGCTGTACGGACAGGACTGGTTCCTGAACATCAGCCTTATGGGAACAGACCTCCGACAGCTATTCGGTGTCCGGCAATACAATCTTTCCGTAGCAGTATGGGTGGGATTTCTTGCCCTGTTCGGTATTGCTACGGATGACGGCGTTATCATTGCGACCTACCTCAAACAGGCAATGAGCGCCGAAAAGCCGAATTCGATTCAATCAATCAGGGAAGCTGTCATTATCGCCGGAAAGCGGAGGATTCGCCCGGCTATGATGACGGTTGCTACGACAATCCTCGCCCTGCTGCCTGTTCTTACATCCACAGGGAAAGGATCCGAAATTATGGTTCCGATGGCAATCCCGTCATTCGGGGGGATGTTGATCGCAGTAGTGACTGTGTTCGTTGTACCAACATTGTATTCAGCGCTTGCTGAGAGGAAACTGCGAAGACAAACCCGAAGCGACAATGTCTAAACGCCGGCAGGGACTCTCAATGGACTGAGAAGAATAGTCTCGTCTCTTGCAGGACCTGTAGAGATAAGCGATACGGAGGCTCCTGTGAACTCCTCGATGAAAGAAATATACTCGCGAGCCTTTTGTGGAAGGTCGTTGACATCAGTCCTGCCGGAAGTCGATTGCATCCAACCTTCAAAAGTTCTGTAGACCGGTTCCACCTGATACAGGTCGAAGAATGCACGCTGGTCTTTCGACTTCGAATCTCCACTGACATTGTATCCGGTGCAGACTCTTATCTCGGGGATTTCGTCGAGGACATCAAGTTTGGTCAGTGCCAGATAGTCTATTCCGTTGACAGCGACTGACCGCTTCAGGAGCTGTAAGTCAAGCCAACCACACCGGCGAGGGCGGCCGGTGGTTGCGCCGAACTCGGCTCCCTTCTTCTGGATTCTGCTTCCGATGTCATCGTGAAGCTCAGTCGGGAACGGGCCAGCGCCTACGCGGGTCGTATACGCCTTAACCACTCCGAAAGTCTCGCCTATATAGCTCGGGGGAACACCCAGTCCCGTCATAATTCCGCCAATGGTGGTGTTCGATGACGTGACGAAGGGATAGGTGCCGAAATCTATGTCGAGCATAGTCCCCTGCGCACCCTCGAATAGAATTGACTTGCCCTGGTCATAGGCGGTGTGAAGATAACTGCTCCCATCAACCGCCATGTTTTTAAGTCGTTCGCCGTAACCAAGGAGCTTCTCGTGAAGCGTATCCAGCTTCGCAAGCTCCTCGGATGAAAACCTCGCAATCACGTCGGCTTTGAGCTTGAAGTTGACTTCGAGTTTCTGCCGCAGTAAATCAGGGTAGAACAAGTCGAAAACACGAACTCCGAACCTCGAATACTTGTCCGTATACGCCGGGCCAATGCCCCTCAACGTGGTCTCGATTTTCTTGTTGCCAAGCGTTTCCTCGTTGAACTTCTCCGACCATTTATGGTATGGCAGAACCATGTGGGCGAAACCTGACACAAAAATGCGATTGTCTACATTAACCTTCTCGGAACGCAACTGGTCTATTTCGGAGAACAACTGATCCGGGTCAACAACCACACCATTGCCGATTAAGCAAGTGCACTGAGGATGCAGTATCCCCGACGGTATCAGGTGCAATATGAATTTCTTGCCGTCGATGATGACCGTATGACCGGCGTTGGCCCCACCCTGACAACGGGCAACTATTTCCGATGACTGGGATAGAATGTCTACTACTTTCCCTTTGCCCTCATCCCCCCACTGGGTGCCTACAACTACACGGTTTGGCATCATACCTCCAACACCTAATCCAATTGATTCTCGATCCACGTGAGCAGTTCGCCCTTACCCCGTCCTGTCTTCGCTGAGAAAACCAACGGCCCGGAATCAGGGAGAATAGTCAAACCCTTCTTCGACTCGGACACGCTTTTGGTCAACTGATTACCGGATATCTTGTCAGCTTTGGTCAAAACCACAAGATAGTTGATCTCATTCTCGTTCAACCAGCCATTCAGTTCCGTGTCCAGACTGGTTGGAGGATGGCGGCTGTCGACGAGGTGAACAACGCCACGCAACATGTCGTTGTCAAGCAGGTAGCTCTCGACAAGCCCCGCCCATTCATTCCTCATCGACTTAGAGACCTTCGCATAACCGTATCCCGGAAGATCTACCAGCATGAATCCCGCGTCGGTCATAAAAAAGTTCACTGCCCTCGTCTTGCCGGGAGTCTGGGAGACCTTCGCCACATTTTTTATTCCGGCAATCCTGTTAAGCAGTGATGATTTGCCGACATTGGAGCGACCCGCGAAGGCTACCTGCGGATATGGTTCGTGCTTGAGATCTTTAGCTTTTACTACGGAGTAAAGGAACTTGCAGTTGTTAACCTTTAGCATGGCGTTCACTGCTTCCGAACACTATTCTCAACACTTCAGAGGCGGATTTCACCTTGTGAAGCTTCAGTCCTTCGAGCAATTTCTTTGGTAGTTCTTTGATGTCTTTGTCGTTCTTTCGCGGACAGATTATCTCATGGATGCCTGCCCGTTTAGCAGCTATGAATTTCTCGTTCAATCCGCCGACCGGCAGCACTTCACCCTTCAAGGTGATTTCACCGGTCATCGCGATATCTGTTCTCACCGGCTTTCTCGTGAAAGCGGAGATCAACGCCGTCAGTATCGCAATTCCGGCTGACGGTCCGTCCTTCGGGACTGCACCTTCGGGTATATGAATGTGTATGTCGTTATCTTTATAGAACCCGTCTTCGAGTTTGAAACGTTTGGCGTTGCTCCTGATATACGAAAGGGCTGCATTCGCCGATTCCTTCAGAACATCGCCAAGCTTACCGGTGAGTGTCAGTTTTGATGAACCCGGCATCAAAGACACTTCGACGGGGAGTATCTCGCCACCGTGCGGCGTCCAGGCGAGCCCGACCACACGGCCTATCACCGGCTTCTTACCTATCTCAAGCTCGGCATACTTGGGTGCGCCAAGCATTCGATGGACTTCCTTCTCGCTGATCTTGAACGCTCTCTTTCGCGGTGAAAGAACATGTTTCTCCGCAAGCTTACGGAAAATTGATGCTATCTGGCGCTCGAGTTCTCTTACGCCTGATTCCCGGGTATAGTCGCGAATCACGGTCAGCAACGCGGCATCATCGATTTTGATGCTCAGTTTCTCGACTCCAAGCTCGAATCTCAGTTTCGGCATCAGGTAGTTCTTCGCAATCTCAAGCTTTTCGAATTCGAGATATCCCGGCAGGTGGATAACTTCCATCCTGTCCATCAACGCAGGTGGAATTCCATGAAGCGTGTTCGCTGTAGTGAGAAACAGCACACTGGACAGATCATATTCGACTTCCAGAAAATGATCCACGAAGCTGTTGTTCTGTTCAGGGTCGAGGACTTCGAGTAATGCCGCCGCCGGATCTCCCCTGAAGTCCGTGCCGATCTTGTCCACTTCATCGAGCAGAAAAACCGGATTGGAAGACCCAGCCTTCTTCAGCGACTGGATGATTCTGCCCGGAAGTGACCCGATGTATGTACGGCGATGACCGCGAATCTCGGCTTCGTCCCGTACTCCGCCAAGCGACATTCTCACGAACTTTCTATCGAGCGAGTTGGCAATCGACTTGCCGACAGATGTCTTCCCGACTCCCGGAGGCCCGACAAGACAAAGTATCGGCCCTTTCGCCTTACTCGTAAGCTGAAGCACCGCGAGATGCTCGAGGATACGCTTCTTCGCCTTCTCAAGCCCGTAGTGATCCGAATCGAGAATAGCCGAAACCTCTTTGAAGTTCGAGCGGTCTTCTGTAACGACTCCCCATGGCATTCCGAGAAGCCAATCAAGGTAGGACCTTACGACCGTTGCCTCCGCGGAAAACGGGTGCATCTTGCGCATACGATCAATCTCTTCGGAAGCCTTCTCCAGTGCCTGATCGGACAGATCCAGGTTCTTTATCTTCTTGAGATATTCATCTACCTCCGCCTGACTATCATCACCCTGTCCAAGCTCTTCCTTGATAGCCCGCAACTGATGCTGCAGATAAAACTCTCGCTGGCTCTTGGAAAGCGACTCCCGAACAGATACGTCAATCTTCTCTTCAATCTTGAGAATCTCGATTTCTTTTCGCATCAGGTCCGCGAGAAGTTTAAGATGTGTCTTGAGGTACGCAGCTTCGAGCAGTTTCTGTTTGTCGCTGACTTTCAACAGGAGATGGGCGCTGACTATATCCGCAAGCCTCTGGTGATCATGGATGTTCGAGAGGTATAGAAGCACCTCGTCGGGGATTCGCCGATTCAACCTGACGTAATCCTCGAATCGATTCCTCATGAGCCTGCTCAGGGCTTCCACCTCTGAGCCACTCCTGCTCACCTTCGGGAAGAAGGGTGAGCCGTGTATTATCGCGAAATCATCAGATTCGATGTATTCGACGATCTTGGAACGTACAAGCCCCTCGATCAGTACCTTGAGCATCCCATTCTGCAGTTTCATCACCTGCAGTATTCTCGCAACAGTACCGATACGGAAGAGGTCGCTTTCGCCAGGCTCTTCGACGGATGGTTTCTTCTGTGTGCCGAGAAATACGAGCTTCTCTTTTACCATCGCATCCTGCAGGGCATCAATCGAGAATTGTCTGCCAAGCAGCAGAGGGTAGACCATATGCGGGAATATTACCACATCCCTCAACGGAAGAAGCGGCAAATGGGAAGGGATCTCTATATCTTCGTCGTTGTGGTGCAAAAGCATAGGCTATCACGCGCTCTTGCGCTGTCGCTTTTTTGATTCGAGAATAGGGAGTTTCCTTTCGGTGACCACTTCGGGCGTGATTACACACTTTGACACGCCCTTCTTGGAAGGGATGTCATACATGATATCCAGCATGGTGTCTTCAAGGATAGATCGCAGGGCACGAGCGCCGGTCTTACGTTTCTCGGCAAGCTCCACGACAGCTTTCAAAGCCTCGGGTGTGAACTCCAGAGCAACGTCTTCCATCTCGAACAGTTTTGCATATTGCTTGACGAGCGCATTCTTTGGTTTAGTGAGAATCTGCAGAAGCGCTTCACTGGACAATTCATGCAGTGCGCTCACGACCGGGAGACGGCCAACTAATTCAGGAATCAGCCCGTATTCCAAAAGGTCATCCGGCTCGGTCATCTCGAAAATCTCACCGATCTTCTTCTTCGAAAGCAGGTTCGCGGGTGCATTGAACCCAACCTGCTTCTTACCTGCACGTCTTGCGACGACCTTTTCCAGACCGTCAAACGCGCCGCCACAAATGAAAAGAATGTTATTAGTGTGCAGTTGGATGAATGCCTGCTCCGGATGCTTACGTCCTCCCTTCGGGGGAACCGACGCCACAGTTCCTTCGAGTATTTTCAGCAATGCCTGCTGCACACCTTCACCGGAGACATCGCGTGTAATGGAAGGATTCGCATCCCTGCGTGAAATCTTGTCGATCTCGTCGATGTAGATTATCCCGCGTTGAGCCTGCTCGATATCATAGTCCGCGGATTGCAGGAGCCGTACGAGTATGTTCTCGACATCTTCACCGACGTATCCCGCTTCGGTAAGCACGGTTGCATCGGCTATCGAGAATGGAACCGATAGCATCTTGGCAAGTGTCCGCGCCATGAGAGTCTTGCCGGTTCCGGTCGGGCCTATGAGAAGTATGTTGCTCTTCTCAATTTCGACTTCTTCCGACTTCTCCGGGAAAAACACGCGTTTGTAGTGGTTATAAACCGCGACCGACAGCGTTCTCTTGGCTTTCTCCTGATCGATGATGTACTCATCGAGGAATGTCTTGATCTCAGCAGGCTTGGGGAGCTTGAACGGCTCCTTTCTCGTCATCTTCTGCTTTTCGGTCTGGAGAACGTCAGTACACAGGTCCACGCATTCATCACAAATGAACGCGTTATAGCCCGAGAACAGTCTCTTGACACTCTGGGCGGATTTTCCACAGAAATTGCAGCGCTTTTCTTCCATCTTGTCCTGCACTATGAGTTGGTCCCACAAAAAACTGGGCAGACCCCAAGCAGGTCGCCCAGCCGGAAACTAACATATTAGCTGACTTTATATCAAGCCTTTTTTTCGAAAACTTCGTCGATGAGCCCGTAATCCTTGGACTCCTCGGGCGACATCCAGAAGTTCCTGTCGGTGTCCTTCTGGATTCTCTCTAAATCCTGACCCGTATGCTTCGAGAGAATCTTCGCAAGTGCAAGCTTGTGCTTCCTGAACTCCTCGGTCTGGATTTCGATGTCGGTTACCTGTCCCTGAACACCACCAAGTGGCTGATGTATCATCACTCTGGCGTGAGGCAGGGCCGCGCGTTTGCCATGTGCACCCGCAGCCAGAAGCAGGGCGCCCATGCTCGCGGCGAGTCCCATACAGGTAGTGGCAACATCAGGCTTAATAAACTGCATGGTATCATAAATCGCCATGCCAGCAGTTACTGCACCGCCCGGGCTGTTTATGTACACATTAATATCCTTTTCAGGATCCTCCGCCTCGAGGAACAGCATCTGAGCAATAACCAGATTCGCTATCATATCGTCTATCGGGGTCCCGATAAAGATGATTCTGTCCTTGAGCAGGCGGGAATAGATATCATACGCGCGTTCACCGCGCCCCGTCTGTTCAACCACTATCGGCACTAAAGTCATTAGAATCCCTTCCCTCTTAATAACTTATGCGTCAACTAATTCCGAGTTGTCGAGGATATAGCTCATAACCTTGGCCTCTAAAACCGTTTCCTTGACTTCCTGGACCTTATGGCTCTGTTCGAGAGTCTGTTTTGCCTGATCGAACGTCATGTTATAGCTATCGGCAAAAGTCTCGATCCACTTATCTATATCCTCTTTCTCAGCCTTTATGTCCTCTTTTTCAGCGATTTCATGCATCAGGAGATTCCAGCGGATCATACGTATGCCCACCGGACGATACTTCTGCTTGATCTCCTCCTCGTCAACCGGCTGATTCTTGTACTGCCGCTTGAAATCCTCGACCACATCGTTCAAGTAGTTATCGAGGAGCGACTGCGGGAGGTCGAAATCGTTATGCATGATCACGTTTTTCACGGCCTGTTCCCGGATATCTTCCTGAATTTCTTTCGAACGACGGGCCTGTAGGTCCTTCCTGATCTTGACCTTGAGCTCGTCGACCGACTTGATGTCTTCGCCGAGTTTTTTGAAGAATTCATCGTCGAGCGTCGGCGGAACTTTCTTCTTGACCGCGCCGACTTTTACCTTGAATCCAACTTTGGCACCCGCAAGTATCTTCTCGTTGTAATCAGCGGGGTACTCGACCGTAACCTCGCGCTCATCATCTGCTTTTGCACCGACAAGAGCGTCAATGAATTCGGGCAGCGATGACTCTTTGCTCAGTTCAACGGTGAAATCCTTGAAGTCCTTCTTGTCGCCGAGACGATTGTCGGCATCGAGAGTCTTTTCCATGTCGACCGTCAGCACGTCGCCTTCTTTGGCAGGCTCATCCGACGGTTCGAGGGTCGACTGCATGTCAAGTATCGAATCATAAGCCTTGTTGACATCGTCGTCGCTGATTTCCTCGGAGCCTTTCTTGATAGTGAACCCGGTGGTCTTTTCGAGCTTGATTTCCGGGGCTATTTCCACACTGGCGGTGAACTTGACCGGTTCGCCTTCCTTAATATCGAGCTTCGAGATGACAGGATTTGAAATCGGGCTGATCTTGGAGTCTTTGATTACTTCGCCGAACGCTTCCTGGATCAGCGACTCGCCGACTTCAGAGAGGGCATCTTTTCCGAAACGTGACTTGATTACAGACATGGGGGCTTTACCCGGACGGAACCCGGGGATTTTGGCCTCACGCTTGAGCATCTTGTAGATTTCGTCGAATTTCTCATCGACTTTTTCTTTAGGGATTTCCACGTCAAAAATACGCTTGCATCCCTTATCTTCGGTAACCGAGTAATTGTAGTCCAATTCGCCTCCCGTCATTCATAAAATGCGAAAGAGGGGACTCGAACCCCTACGGCCGAAGCCACTGGATCCTAAATCCAGCGCGTCTACCAGTTCCGCCACTTTCGCACAAGCCTATACCAGCCGTGCAATATAGCGAAACGCCTATTTCAATACAAGTTTTTTGCACCTTGGGAAGAACGCCGGGAAAGGGGTGGAAGTTCCGGGGACGGGGGGGAATACCAAGACGAAGATGGATTCCCGCTTTCGCGGGAATGACCGGCGGGTAGGTCGGAACCCGTGCCTGTACTGAGCTTCGAAGTATGGTTCGGACTCCTGACATGCCCGAAACGTGACGGCTATGACAAGCGCCGTCAGGAACCCCTGTTCAATGTCAAGACATAGGTTACACTTGTGCCGGGACATAGGTAACACTTTTTATTGGTTTTGTTAGCATGAACTCCTTTAGGAAGTGATTCCGGAAGTATACATGCCAACATCCTGTTCCTAGT
>Ga0272443_10003745_pt1 | contig 17524 bp, 11 predicted proteins | sample SSMAcet12_FD_193581 | JGI IMG/M metagenome (GOLD analysis project Ga0272443, IMG submission 193581) | Marine sediment archaeal communities from Little Sippewissett salt marsh, Falmouth, MA, United States - SSM-Acet-12 | ecosystem: Environmental > Aquatic > Marine > Wetlands > Sediment ... | reverse complement strand
GGCCGGCGGCCCAGGAGCATGTCGCGGACGCAACCACCGGCGAGTAAGGCCTGGAAACCTTCGCGTTGAAGCCGCTTGACGACATCGATGGCTGCCCGCTTATTCGCCATGGCCGCGCACCTGATACAGAGCCAGCGTCATGCTGCCCCACTCGCGACGGTCGATGACATCGAACGAACCGTAGGCATCGAGCAAGGTCACGCCCCGCTCGGTGCGGACAACCGCCACACCCTGTTCAGCGACCTGATGGCCCAGCGTGCCCAGCAATCGATCGAGCAGCGAGCCGGCGCCGGCCTCCCGCGTGCGCGCATAGGGTGGGTCGACGAAAACCAGGTCGTGCTTCGGTCCGCCGGGTTCGACGGGAGCACCAACGCGAAGAGCATTGATGCGCATCACCCGCGACTGCGCCACAAAACCGGCCTTGGCGATATTCTTGTCGAGGTAGGCGGCAATCTTCGGGTCCTGCTCGACGAACGTCACGAATTGCGCACCGCGGCTGAGAGCCTCAAGCCCCAGCGAGCCGACGCCGCTGAAGACGTCGGCCACGCGCCGATCCTCGACGAGATCGTAGTTGCGCAGGATGTTGAACAGCGACTCCTTGACGCGATCGGTGATCGGGCGCGTGTCCTGGGTCTTGGGACACAGCAGCTTCATGCCGCGTTTGTTACCACCGATGATGCGCATGTTGGAATTGCCCTTGTCATGATATCCATCGTAGGGGCAGGCCACTGTGCCTGCCCACCCCCATTCGACAGCCTTCGACGCCCGCGATCCCCTGCCACGTCACGCATCGATCCATACGAAGGGCAACCACGGTGGGTTGCCCCTACGGACACGGACGACGGCGGGCCGGATCCCCACGTTTATTGGGCCCAGTAGTCGATCACGAGCACATCGTCGAGATGCGGCCCGAGGAGGGCGCCGAAGGCCTTGTGCTCCGGGTGCGGGATGTAGATTGCCCGGTCCGCCTCGCTCAGGAAGCTGACGAAGAAGCAGTGGGTGAAGCCCTTCTGGTGGCCCTCGATGCTGACGTCGGTACCCCACTCGAAATCGTAGATCGCGTCGATCTTGCTGGGCAGCGCCCGAAAGGCATTTTCGATCTTGCGAATGTCCGCCGGGTCGGTACCTTCCTTGAATTTGAACAGCACGACGTGACGCAGCACCTGGGCCGGCGCCGTCGCGTGTGGACACACCTTCTCGTCGTCGTAAACGCGCTTCGTCTCCTGGACGTGAACGCAACCCCCGAGCAAGACCACCGCCACAATCAGAAACAGAGCATTCCGAGCCATCCGTGTTGACCTCCAAAAACAACCTTCGAGATTTCCTGCTTTATCACGTGGGGATTCTAGCAGGAGCGCCCTGGCGCGTCCATCCCAAAGCGAACATTGCGGTTGCAGCCACAGCCACTCGGTGTATGATGGCACGTACGTGAACGAACCGTCCCCTGTCGGAAAGGAGCGTATCCGCGTGGCAAGACCGAACCCGAGCCCCCTGCCGATCATCCTGAACCTCTTCGCCCTGCTGCTCCTCCCGGCGCCAGCGCATCCCTATGAGAACTTCCGGGTCGCCGTCTATTGCCGGGCCTACGAGACGCGCGAGATGGCCGATCCGGATTGGCTCGAACCGCGCTGGGAGGAACTGGCCCGGCAGGTGCACGTCGACAAGGTCTATCTGGAGACGCATCGGGATCTGATCATCGTCGAGGCCGAGACGCTCACTAAGGCCAAACGGTTCTTTGCCAACCGGGGCATCCGCACCGCCGGCGGGATCACGCTGACCGTCAACGAAAGAAACCGCTTCGAGACCTTCTGCTACACCAATCCCGAACATCGTCAAAAGGTCAAGGAGATCGTCGAATACACGGCGAAGCATTTCGACGAAGTGATTCTGGACGATTTCTTCTTCACCAACTGCAAGTGCAAGCTGTGCATCGAGGCCAAGGGCAGTCGGAGTTGGACCCAGTACCGCCTGGACCTGCTGGACCGAGCCTCCCGGGAACTGATCATCAATCCCGCCAAAGCAGTCAATCCCAACGTCAAGATGGTCGTTAAGTACCCCAACTGGTTCGAGCACTTCCAGGGGCTGGGCTTCAATCTCGAGACCGAGCCGGCGCTCTTCGACGGGCTCTACACCGGTACCGAGACCCGCGACCCCTCGGGTAATCAGCATTTGCAGCAATACCTGGGCTACCTGATCTTTCGCTACTTCGAGAACCTCAAGCCCGGCGGCAACGGGGGCGGCTGGGTCGACACCGGCGGCATGATGTACATGGACCGCTACGCCGAGCAGCTCTGGCTGACGCTGTTCGCCAAGGCTCCGGAGATCACGCTTTTCGACCTGCGACAGATGCAGCGTCCCCTACGCGACTCGGACCGCGCCGCCTGGCACGGGCAAGGCACCAGCTTCGACTTCGATGAGATGAGCCGGCCCATCCGGCGAGACGATGGGACGACCGTAGAACCCACAACGATCGCCCGCGCCGCCGGCTACACCTTTGAAAAAGTCGATCGGTTCCTGGGCCGGCTCGGCAAGCCCATCGGCCTCAAGAGCTACAAGCCCTACCATTCGACGGGGGAGGACTTCCTCCAGAACTATCTCGGCATGTGTGGTATCCCGATGGACCTCGTGCCTGAGTTCCCGAAAGACGAACCGATGGTCTTTCTGACCGAACAGGCGAAGTTCGACCCGCGAATCGTCGAGAAGATCAAGAGCCAATTGCTGGCGGGCAACAGCGTCTGTATCACGTCGGGCCTGCTGCGGACCCTCCAGGCCAAGGGCATCCAGGACATTGCCGAGATCCGCTACACCGACCGCAAAGCCATCGTCAAGAACTTCCGGGCCGGGTGGGGTCGCCCCGTCGAGGGCAAGGCGGAGATGGTGATCCCCCAGATCCAATATCTGACCAATGATTCATGGGAAGAGATCTCAGCGCTGGACGAGACCAACGGCTGGCCCATCCTGCACTCGGCCCGGTACGCCGACGGGACGCTATACGTCCTGACGATTCCCGAGAGCTTCACCGATCTGTATAATCTGCCGGCGTCGGTGTTGACGCGCATCCGGAACACACTGACGCCTCATTTCTATGTCTCGCTCAACGGCCCAGCCTACGTCAGTCTGTTCGTGTACGACAACGACACCTTCATCGTGGAATCGTTCCTTGATGAGCCGGTAGAGATCAGCCTCACCGTCAGGAAGAAGATCCAAGGCCTGCATGATCTGGTGTCAGATACCATGCTCACGCCGAGTCCGACGCCCCCCGCCCGCAGTTGGGGCCGGCCCAGGGGCGGAGTGCCACAGACGGTCTTTGGCGTCACAATCAAACCCCACTGTTATCGAGTCTTCCAATGCGAGGAGCAATGATGTTTAGAAACCAGTCGCTTTCAATCGTGATCGGTCTGATGTGTCTCAGTCTTGGTACGTCCGACGCCTGGGCGCTGGACGCCGCGTGGCGGGCCGAGACAGACGCTCGAATCAAAGAGATTCGTCAGCGTGATGTGCAGATTCGCGTCGTCGACGCGCAAGGTCGATCCGTGCCCGGCGCGCAGGTCGAGTTGAAACAAACGCGGCAGGCTTTTCCCTTCGGCTCCGCTATGGGTGCAACGCTGCTGCGCAACGAGAAGTACCGGGAATTCTTCAAGGCGCATTTCAACTGGGCGGTGTTCGAGAACGAAACCAAATGGTACAGCAACGAGCGACAGCCGGGGCAGGATGATTACCGCCGCGCCGATGCGATGGTCCAATGGTGCCGGGACAACGGCATTCCCGTCCGGGGACACTGTGTCTTCTGGGCCCCGGAGAAATGGCAGATGCCCTGGGTGCGCGACCTCGACGAAGCAGAACTGCGCCAAGCGGTCCAGCGGCGTCTGGACAGTGTCGTCCGGCATTTCCGAGGCACGTTTCTCCACTGGGACATCAACAACGAGATGTTGCACGGGACGTTCTTCAAGGACGGCCTGGGCGAGGACATCCACCTCTGGATGTTCAAGCGGACGCATGAACTCGATCCAGACGCGAAGCTGTTCGTCAACGAGTTCAATATTCTCTCGGTCGACCAGGACTTCAATGACGTGCAGGTCGACGAATATGTCGCACACACGCAAAACCTCATCGACCAGGGCGCCCCGATCCACGGCGTCGGCATCCAGGGCCACGTCTGGTACGAAGACATCCGGGCCCACCCGGAGGTCTTGAAGGCCCGGCTCGACAAGGTCGCTGCGCTCGGCCTGCCCATCTGGATCAGCGAGTTCGACGTGGCCGACGACGATGAGCAGTCCAACGCCGACAAACTCGAAATCGTCTATCGCACCGCCTACAGCCACCCGAGCGTCGAAGGGATCATGATGTGGGTCTTCTGGGCCGGCGCCTCCTGGCGCGGTCCCAACGCCGGGCTTGCTAAGCGCGACTGGACGCTCAATGACGCGGGCCGCCGCTATGAGGCCCTCATGGCCGCCTGGACCACGAACACAGCCGGCGATACCGACACGGCCGGAGAATTCGCCGGCCGCGGGTTTTTCGGCGACTACGTCGTGACGGTCACGTCCGCGACCTCCCCTGCCATCGCGCAGACGTTCACGCTCGCTCCGGGCTCAGGCACTCAGGTCATCACCGTTCGGACAAGGTAGTTTGCCACTGGCGCTCCAGTTCGGTCAGCGCCTTGCCGTAAACGCGTTCGATGGTGCGCAGGTTCTCCTGGTGGACCTGCGCATCGCCCGACCGTTTCAGAGCGCCATAGACCTTCAGGAACTTGTCCTGGCCGTATTCCTCCAGGAGGAAGCCGACAAACGATCCGGACTGCGGATAGGCGACTTCGCCGTCATCGTCGCGGGAGCCGATTTCCGTCCGCGTCAACAAGGTCGTCAGAGGCACCAACCGGCCTTCCTTCAGCAACTCGCGTGCGATCCCATTCACGGGCCGGCCATTCCATTTGTGCACCGCTTGCATATGCACGGCAAACCCTTCGTTGAACATCGCGGGCGGATTACCGAACTGCCCCATCACGATATGCGTCGTTTCATGGTAAGGGTCCACGTGCTCGTCTTCGTTGTACACTTCAACGATGGTGTTGCCGTAGGCCCAGCCGGCGCCCTGGTGGCCCGTCGTTTTGAGCTTGCTGGCCTTGTCCTGGAACAGGATGAACCGAATGCGCAGACCGGAGTCGATCTTCAAGCGTTCCCGTAGGCTCCTGAACGCGTCCTCGCGCTGGTGTACAATTTCATCGATTTGCCGGGCCGCAGTGGAATCGGCAAAGTAGTAGATATCGAAATGATCCGTCGCGCGCTGCTCCAGGGTGGGCAGAACGCGCTCCTCCCAGTTCTGCGTCTGGACCACCCACGGCTGATAGCCGTCGATCCAATCGATCTTCCACTTCCTCTCGGCCTGGACGAACATGATCGTCCATTCATCGGCCGCACTGGCGGCAATCAGCTCGACACCCGCGTCGGTGCGACGAACCGCCTGCGGCGCGAGCTTGAGCAACGGCTCCTTGTTCCAATAGAACATGCTGAGGCCACGGGCCGGCTCCATCTGCTCGATGAACTTCTTCAACGTTTGGACCTGCGTCGCATCGCAATAATCCGCGGTCAGCAGATTCCACGCCTGCTCGTACTGACGTTCGCGCAGATGAGTCTGGAATCGGCGGAACACCTCGACGATCTGGTCACGCTCCTCGGCCGCAATCGACTGGCCGACCGCCTGCCCCGCCACAGGAAGGTCGCTCCCGGTGTACCGGCGTACTTCGAAGTTCTGATCGTAGTCATACGCTTCCTCGCTGAGCGGATTGAAGAACTTCAAACGCATCCAGGTCTCCGGCACGATCGGGCCCCAGATGTGGAAAGCGCACCGCAGCGTCTGCATCCCACCCGCCTCGACACTGGTGAAGAAGGGCCGGCCCCAACCGACCCCGCGCTCGCCTACGTTGGGCGACCGCGTGTAGATGTGTACGGCGAAGGTCTGCTTTTGGTCGGAGGTGTTCCTAATATCAAGATAGACGACGTTCTTGCCCTGATGCACCGGGTCGAAACGCACGTCGACGACTTCAATGTTGCTGTTGCGTTGGGCCAGGGCAATCGTGGTGGGCACCGCAACCACCGCCAAGGCCAAGATGCACAAGGCCGCCGACCGGGCCGGCCGGCGCAGGAATTTCTTGTTCGGTCTCATGATCGTTCTTATCCTTTCTTCAATCGCCTGGGCCGGGCCGGCAATGGCCAAAGAAGGTACGGCCATGCGCGTGTTGTGCTCGGCCACCAGGGCATTGACGATTGCTTTGCTGTAGTCCCGGGGCCGGGCGCGGAGTTGGGCAATGGCCATCTCGTCGCAACACTTCTCGCGTTCGACCCGGATACGATGATTCATCCACCACGCGGCCGGATGAAACCAGAGGACCGTCTGAGCCAGGATTTGAAACACATTGACCGCCGCGTCGCATCGCAGCACGTGACAAATCTCGTGCGTAAGTACTTGCCGGCGATGGGCGCGGCCTTCGACGCAGGCGAAGTTTGCCGGCAGGAAGATGACGCCGCGCCACAGGCCCCATACGAACGGCTGCCCCGCGCCGGGCATCACCCACACCTGCGGCCCGGCGGCCGGTCGCAGCGCAGCATAGAGCGCTTCGACCTCAGCCCGCAGCGCCGCCGGCAGTGGCTGCCTGGCGCTGCGCAGCAGCAGGTGCATCCGAACGGCCCGCCCTGCCGTGACGACCGCGAACGCCAACACACCCGCCAGCCAGACAAGCGTCAGCCATTGCGTAGCCGTGACGTCATCGAGCTTGTCGCGCCACGTCAGTCCGGGCAAGGCACCGGCCTCGACCGGTCCGGCCACCGGCACGACGGCCGTCGGTCGAACCTGCGGCCTCGTCAGCGGCGCCGGCGATGGTAACACCGGCGCTGAGACGGCATGCTCGTGCGGCAGCACCGCGATCGGAACCGTAACCAGGGCCGGCGTCAAACACTTGGCCAGGACGACTAACCAAAGCAGATACCGCACGTGGGAACTGCGGCGCCGTAGGCAGCGACAAAGCAAAGCCACCGCTACGACCGGAACGACAATCTGCCAGCTCTGCGCAAACAGGTAGCGCGCCAAAGAATCGAGAAGGTCCATGTCCTTCTCCCTCCACTGACAATAGGTTTCAGTCCTCGTCTACGAGCTTCTTGAGCCTTTCCAAGTCCTGAGCATCGAGCTTGCCATGCCGGGCCAGATGGTGTACGAGCGGAACCGCGTCGCCGGCAAAGAGCCGGTCGAGGAAATCCTTGACGGTCCGGGCGATCACCTCGTCCTTCTGCGCCGCGGCGGAAAAGACGTGGGCCTTGCCTTTGTTGCCGTGCTTGAGGTAACCCTTCTTCTCCAGCCTTCGCAAGAGCGTCTGGACCGTGGCGTAGGTGATGTTCCGCTCGGGGGGCAGCCCGTCGACCACCTCCCCCACCGTCGCCTCACCCCGCTCCCAGACGATTCTCAGAATCTCCGTCTCGGCTGGACTGACCGATGCCAAATCACGTTTCTTTGTCATGAAAACGCTCCTCGTACATATGTACAACTTCAATATCGTACATTTGTACAACGTTGTCCAGACAAAAATCTGTCATCCCGAAAAAAGTTCTGGCGGCTGCCTCGAAGCCGATTCCCCCCTACTTCGGGCTGACCCGGTACAAACCGGCGCCGTGCGACGGAATCGTGGCGGCGAACTGGTCGGAAACCGAGCCAAGACCTTCATGGGCCCAGAGATCGCGGACGGCGCACGGCCCTTGCAGACCGAGATCCGCCCACGTCACCCGCACGGATTCGGCGGCGCCGTCGTTCGTGTTGAACAGCGCCACGTATTTGTCCGCTGAGTTCGGAACATCAGCGACCCAGACGATGTGCCCGTTCTCACTGGAGAGCTCATGGCCGCCTAGGCTGTGCTGATTGACGGCCAGAACCTCGTCGTTCGTAATCAGCGCCAGCGTGAAGTCATCGTTGCTGGGCAGGTCGCCTCCGAACATCAGCGGCGAACGGAAGATCGACCACAGCGTCATCAACGTGATCTGTTCGTCTTTGGTGAAGCGCGTGCGGCGGTCGTTACCCCGCTCGCCCCGAATACTGATGCGCCCCAGCGGGAGCATGTCGGCGTCGGGCCAATGGCCGGGCCCGCTGTGCGGGGCCCAGTTCTTGCAGCGCCCGAACATCTCGACGATGTCCACCCAGCGGTCCCAGAAGTCATCGGAGATGCGCCAGAGATTCGCGTGTGTCTTGACGTGCTCGGCCGCCTCCAAGGGCGTCGCGCCAGGTGAGGTGCTCAGGACAATCGGCCGGCCGCACTTGTCGATGGCCTTGCGAATCAGCTCGATCTCCGCCTGATGATACGGCCGAGATAGATCGTCGATCTTGATGTAGTCCACCTCCCACGCAGCATAGAGTTTGAAGATCGAATCATAGTAGGCCTGCGCCCCTTCGCGGTCGGCGACGATGGTGTACATATCGCGCAGCCAGGGACATTGCTGCTCCGTGCTGTAGATGTCCGCTGCCCGGGCCGTCGAGCCCAGGATGGCCGTGTTCTTCTTCACCGCCTCGACCGGAATGCCCCGCATGACATGAATGCCAAGCTTCAGTCCCTTGCCGTGAATGTAGTCGGCCAAAGGTTTGAAGCCCTTGCCCCTTGCGGCGGACGGAAAGCGGTTCACCGCGGGCAGGAATCGACCGTACTCGTCCATCACATAGCGCGGGTCGCGCTGGTTATAGCCGTGCGCCTTGGTGTTCTCGACGAACCAGCGAATGTCGACGACGACGTATTGCCAGCCGTGCGCTCTGAGATGCTCGGCCATGTAATCGGCGTTGGCCTTGACTTCCGCCTCGGTCACTGTCGGCCCGTAACAATCCCAACTGTTCCAGCCCATCGGAGGCGTCGCTGCCCAAGACAGAAACTCCTGCGCAGCACCAGCGGAGCGGAACCCTATGCAACCAAAGACCACGACATACAAGATCAGTCCAGAACGTCTCATCGTCTCTCCTTTGCCTTCTCAGTCGGGCACGATTTCGAAACTGCCTTCCAAGCGAATATCCGTGGAGGAACTGCCGATCAGCACGTCAAACATGCCCGGCTCGACGACGCGTTGCATGTCGCGATCGAGCAGCGACAAGTCATCGGGCGTCAGTTCGAAGCGAACCATCTGCTCCTGGCCCGGCTCGAGATGAATGCGCTCGAATCCGCGCAGCTGTCTCTCGTAGACAGTCACGCTGCTGACCCGATCGTGGAAGTACAATTGCACCACCTCGTCGCCCGCGCGCGTGCCCGTGTTCTTGACCTTGCAGGAGATTTGGACACTGCCCTGGGGCGTTTGTCGCGTTGGCGTTATCGTCAGATCACTATAGGCGAACGTGGTGTAACTGAGGCCATGACCAAAAGGATACAAGGGATCGAGCACGCGCGAGCGGTTCCGGCCCTGCCCCGCCTGCGAAGCGGGCTTGTACGGGAAGTTCAGCGGAATCTGGCCGACCGTCTTCGGGAAGGTCACGGGCAGCCGGCCCCCGGGATTGTAGTCGCCCAAGAGCACGCTGGCGATGGCATCGCCGCCGAACTCGCCCGGGAACCACGCTTCCAGGATGGCGGGCACATGTTTGTCGGCCCAGTTGATCGTCATGGGCCGACCGTTGATCAGGACCAGCACCACGGGTGTCTCGGTCGCATGGACCGCCTTGAGCAGGTCTTCCTGATAACCCGGGAGATTCAGCGACGTGCGCGAGTAGCTCTCTCCCACCGTCGAGGGATCGTCGCCGAGGACGACAATGGCCAGATCGCACGGTTTAGCCATCTCCGCGGCCTCGTCGATCATCTGCTTCTCTTTGCCGGTCGGCGGCGTGTACATCAACTCCAGATCCAGCCAATTGTCCGGCTTGATCAGACAGCCCGGAGCGTGTTCGATCTCGACGCTGCCGCCCAGTTTCTTCTTCAGTCCTTCCAGCACGCTGACGACCTGGGTATTGTTCGGGCCGTAGCGGCTCAGAGAATGCGCAATGGCTTCGGCGTTGGGACCGGTCACCAGAATGCGTTTGAGTTTCGTTCTGTCCAAGGGAAGTAGGGGCGACGCATGCGTCGCCCCTACGTTCTTCAGCAGAACCAGACATTCGTGCGAGGTCCGCTCGCCTATCTTCACATGATCGGCACACCGTACGACCGCATCGGCTTGCTTGGGATCTTCCACGTAAGGCGTGTCGAACAGGCCCAGCCAGAACTTGACGCGCAACACATCGCGCACACGTGCGTCAATCAGGCTCTCAGACAATTGCCCTTCGCGAATCAACTCGCGCAGCGGATTGACGTACACCTCCGGCGGCGTGAAAGTCGTGCGGATATTCAGGCCGGCCTCCACCGCCTGCCGGACCGCGTCCTTATACGTCCCGGCCACGTGGTGCTTGGCATGGATGAACTTTACCGCATCGCTGTCGGAGACAACGTAGCCTTGAAAATCGAACTTCTCGCGCAGCAACTCCGTCAGGAAATAATGGCTGGCGCTGACGGGAATACCATCATAGTCATTGTAGGAGCTCATGGTTCCCCTGGCACCAGCCACCTTGAACGCCTGCTCGAACGGATAGAGATAGACGTTAACCATCTCGCGCAGCGCCACGTGCGGATCGGTGCGGGCCGCACCGTCGCGGCCCCCTTTGGGCACGCTGTAGACCGCGTAGTGCTTGCAGGTCGAGACCACGTTTTTCGCCTGAATACCCCGCACCATCTGCATGCCCAGTTGCGCAACGAGATAGGGGTCTTCGCCGTAGCTCTCCACGGTGCGGCCCCAGCGCGGATCGCGGGCCAGGTCCAGGATGGGGGCATAGACATTGGTATAGCCGAGAATGCGGGCCTCTTTGCCGATGATGCGCCCCATCTCCAGGACGAGATCCTTGTTCCACGTGCTGCCCGTGCCAATATTGGCGGGGAAGCACGTGGCGCGATCGTGGGCCAGGCCGCGAATACCTTCGTTGGTGAAATCGACGGGAATGCCCAGACGCGTCTCTTCAATGAACCACTTCTGAATCGTGTTCAACGCGATCGCGTGCTTGGAATATGGATACGAGTGCTCGGTCTTCATGCGCGGATGGAAAGTCGTGCTGTTGAGCTGCTCGTCGATATTGCCCAGGCCATCCTTCCAGAGCGCGTCCTTCCACTGCGGCGTCGGCAATTCGTCCTTGAGCACCCGCCCGAAACCGTACAGCGTGACCATCTGGCAGGTCTTCTCCTCCATCGTCATCTGCGCGATCAAATCGTCGAGCCGCGTCTCGACGTCGGCCGACGGGTCCTCATACACATCCTTTTGACCGTTCTTGTTGAAATCGATCCAGCCATCGTGATAGATTCCCTGCGCGCCCGGCACAGAAACAGCTGCCCCCAGCAAAATGCTCACACTCAATACCAAGACACTTCTCACAACTCTTGCCCTTTACTGATGCTTCGATTCAAAAGACCTAATTCAAGAGGCCATCCAACGTCCGTGACGCCCCCGGCGCCAAAGTCACATCCGTGAGGCGCGCGCCATAGCGAACCTTACAAGAGCCGCCGTTCTGGCTACGGAGAGTCGCTTTCGTCAGTTTACGGTCGGCCCATTCCATGTCCACTTCGAAACCGCCGCGAGCCCGCAAGCCCTGCACCGAACCGGTCGGCCAGGCCGAGGGCAAGGCGGGCAACAGTTCGATTTGGGCAGCATGGCTCTGCAAGAGCATCTCGGCGATGCCAGCGGTGGCGCCGAAGTTGCCATCGATCTGAAACGGCGGGTGTGCATCGAACAGATTCGCATACACACCGCCGCCGTTCTCGTAGTCGGTCCCCTTGAACCCTACGGGCGTCAGCAGATTGCGTAGCAACACATACGCATGGTCGCCATCCAGCAGGCGGGCCCAGAAATTGATCTTCCACGCCCGGCTCCAGCCCGTCCCACCACCACCGCGCGCGTTGAGGGAGACGGCCGCGGCCTGCGCTAGATCCGGCGTCGTGCGCGGTGCGATCTGCCGCCCGGGATGGAGGCCGAAGAGATGCGAGACGTGCCGATGGCGATCCTTCGGATCGTCGCGGTCGGTCATCCATTCCTGCAACTGGCCCCACTTGCCGATCTTGGGTGGTAGCAGCTTGTTTCGCAACTCGGCTAGGCGACTGCGAAACGCTCCGTCGATCTCCAGTTCGTCGGCCGCTTCAATCGTGTTGGTGAACAGGTCCCAGATCAGCATCTGATCGTACGTCACTCCCTGCTCCTCCGGGCCATGCTCGGGCGACCAGCCATCCGGCGTCACCAGATGGCCATCGGGCAATTCGACCAGTCGATCCTCCCAGAAATGGCACACCTCTTTGAGAATCGGATAAGCCACGTCCTGGAGGTACTTCTTGTCACGCCCGAAGGCATAGTGTTCCCAGAGGTGCTGGGCGTACCAGGCACTGCCGGGTGGATTCCAGCGCCAGCTCGAACCGCCGTAGATGTTGTTCTCGGTTTGCACGGTCCAACCTCGTTCGCACCCGTAGTGCTGTTGGGTCGCCCGCTTGCGGACCTCGCGCAGGCTGTCGATGTAGTCGATCAGGGGCTCGTGACATTCGGCTAGATTGGTCGGCTCGGCGGGCCAGTAGTTCATCTGGATGTTGATGTTGGAATGGTAGTCGCAGCGCCACGGCGGGTTGTTGCTGTTGTTCCAAATCCCCTGGAGGTTGGCGGGCAGACCCCCCGGCCGCGACGAGCTGATCAGCAAATAGCGACCGTACTGAAAGAACAATTCCTCCAGGTCAGGATCGCTCGCCTTGTCGCGATGATAGGCAAGCAGCCGTTGATCGGTGGGCAGAGCCCGCGTCTGGTCGGAAGATTCGCCCAATTCCAACTCTACGCGGTTGAACAGGCTTTGATAGTCTTCAATGTGGCGCCGGCGCAGCTCCGCGTAGGATTTCGACACCGCACCTTCGATAGTCCGCGTCAATCGTGCGCGAGGGTGCTCGCCCCGCCAGCCTTCCTCCGACCGATTGAGATAATCGGTGCCCGCGGTCAGCAGAATCGTCAGACTATCGGCACCTTCAAACGCCAATCTCTCGTCTTGGACCCGAACGTCAGCCCCCTCGCACAGCAGCCGGACCTGTGCCTCGTACTGGAGGCCGTTGTTCAATTGGCCGGACGCCGTCAGTGTGTTGCCTTGGGCCAGAGTCCTGGGTCCATGGCCATCGGTCAGTTGCAGGGCCCCGCTGTAACGGCCCGGCTCGCTCGCCGTGCAGCGCAGAACCATCACACCCGCGGGATGACTGCAAAACGCCTCGCGTTCGTAAACCACATCGCCTTTCCGGTACCGCACGCGGTGGATCGCAGTAGTCAGGTCCAGCTCCCGCCGGTACTCGCTCACCTTCCCGCCTGCCGTGAGCCACAGCGTCAGCTCGCCGAAATTCTGATAGGCGCCGGTGTCCTGCTCGTCACCCGTCCATAAGCTCTCATCGTTGAACTGAACGCAGGCCGTACGGACGCTCCCGAACAGCATGGCCCCCAACGAGCCATTGCCGACAGGCAGCGCCTCGGTCATCCAGTCCGTCGCGGGTCTGTCATAGCGCAGCACCAGCTCGTTGCCGAAGACAAGCGGGCTTATCACCAAGACCAGCATAAACGCGTGACGACAAGTCATTTTCCTCATGATTTCTGCTTTCCTACAAACCGAAGTGTATTTCCTAACGCCGCGTCAGTTCGCCGGCCCACTGGCAAAGCCCGCCAGGGCATAGACCAGCGCGGCCTGCCAGTTGATGGCGATCTCGTTGGTGCGGTAGTCCTCTTGCTCGTCGTGCCAACCGGTCGCGGAATGTCCGCCGCCCACGATGTAGCCGGGCCAGGGTTCCTTAATTCCGTCGGCGCCGCAGCGCCGGTCGTGGGGATTCATGGCCGGCTTGATGCCCAGACCCGTGACGTAAGACCGATTGTACACGTTGCGGCCGAACAGATGCGCGATGGCATCGGCAGACGCGTCGAGATATTCCGGTTTCGGGGAGAGCCGATGCGCCACCTGCAAATTCAGCACCTGGCGGGCGATGGTACCGTTGCACCCCCAGTAGTAACGCCGCAGCGCCCGGCCGTACACGTCCTCGTTCGCCCGCGACACCATGTTGTCCGCTACCGAGAGGATGTCATCCCGAATGGCCTTCAGCAGCTCGGTGTTCTTCCCCTCGCGCTGCGACAGGACATACGTGAACATAGCGAGATTGCGCACGTTGCCCCAATCCCAATCCTCGTCGATCTTCCCCGTCACAGGCGGGCCCCAGCGCCGGGCGGGAGCGACGACGGCCTGCTTCTCAAAATCATCGAGATACTGCGCCTCGCCCGTGGTCTCCCACATTTCAGCCGCGGCCCAGAGCCGGTCGTCTGCATCCTGAGTTTGGTAGCCTCCCGTGCGGAAATCGCCCTGCCGGAAGCGCTCGGCTTCGGGATTGGCCTTAAGAAAGGCGTAGCTCTTCCGTGCCGCTTCGAGACAGGTTTTGGCGTACTCCGCATCGTACGGCTGGAAGTACCGCGCTGCCATCGCCATCACCGCCACGAAGTCGGCCGTCGCCGCCGAACTCCACGGCGTGAAATAGCGCTTCTCGTCGTCGTCCTCGGGCATGACGAAACCCGAGAAGTTCACCCGCGTCAGCTTGTGCGAGACCTTTCCGGAACCGTCCGGGTAAGGCATCTTGAGCAGCCAGTCCGTTTCCCACTTCAGCTCCTTGAGAAAGTCAGGATACCCCGGCGTCGTATCGGGCAGGTCGAGCGACTTGCCTTTGAGCTGATCCTGGAAGTTGTCCCAGGCCATGAACAGACAACCGAGGGTGATGCCGGCGTTGACGGTGTACTTGCCGTAATCGCCCGCATCATGCCAACCGCCCGTGCCATCGCGCTTGTTGCCCTCCCGGCCCAGGTAATCCTCGTAGCCGTCATTCATATGGCAGGCGGGGTGCGCGTAGCGAATGCCATCGTGTGTGCCCTCGACGGCGCAGCCACAGCGCCAGAGATAGAAGCCCCGCATCGCGGTGAAGTAGGCGAAGTCGTAGACCTTGGCGCCTACACGGAAGTCGACCGAGCGTCCCACGCCGGGCACGTCCAGATAGTACCTGCCACTATCACGAACCTGCGAGAAATCGGCGATCCACACGTCCTGGTCGACGTCATCCTGATGGCGTGGCCCCGTGGCCGTGCCCGAGTAGACGACGCTGCCGTCCGCGACCCGCTTGACCGCAAAGGCCGAGCACTCCGCGGCGATCGTGGCCTTCTTCGATCGTGCGGGCAGAAAGCCCAGAGAATTGAGCCGAATATCGGCGTCCGCGGCCAACGCTTCAGTCGCCACGAACAAGACAACCACGACTATGGCTTTCGCACGTATTGTCATCATTCGATCTCCTCGAAACTGCGGCGGTTCAATAACCGCCTTATCGTGGGTGTTTTGCCCTTCGGGCCAATCATCGCGGGGCTATCTTAGCGAATATCCGCCGCAATTGCCACGCTCCAGGACATCCTGCCTGCCGAAGGGCAACCCAACGGGCCCCAAATGCACAAAGACGCAATATCCCCATCCCGAGGTCCGTCTAACAGAACACGGCTGGCGGCCCGTGAGTATGGAGTAACCACGCGACCGTCAACGCGAGCCGGATCAATCCGGCCGACGGCTATGAAACGGCCGATCGACACCTGCGAGAAGAAACGACCAGAAGGAGCCCGGAATGAGCAGACATTCGAAAGCAAGAGCGATTGCGCTGGGCCTGGTGGCCTGTTTGAGCATCAATGTTTCCGCCGTCCAGAACTGGCCCCGATGGCGCGGCCCGGACGGCACGGGGGGTGCCCCCGGAAGCAATCCGCCCGTCAGTTGGAGCGAGACGAAGAACATCAAATGGAAGGTGGACGTGCCGGGAGCGGGCACCTCATCGCCGATCATCTGGGGGGACAAGATATTCTTCCAGACGGCCGTGCTCGTCGAAGAGACGGCTACGGCCAGCGCCAGTGCCGCACCGACCGAAGGTGGCCGAAGACGCGGTGGCATGAGCCAGGCCCCGTCGGGGGTGTACAGCTTCGACCTGGTTTGCCTGGATCGTGCCACCGGCAAACTGCTCTGGCAGAAGACGGCCCGTCGGGAGAAGCCCCACGAGGGTCATCATCGCGACCACGGGTTCGCGTCATACTCGCCTGTCACGGACGGCAAGCACATCTGGGTCAATTTCGGCTCGCGCGGTCTGCACTGCTTCGACACAGGGGGCAACCTCCAGTGGAGTCGCGATCTGATCAAGATGGAGACGCGCGCCGGGTTTGGCGAGGGCAGTTCTCCCGCCCTGGCCGGCGACAGCGTAGTCGTCGTGCTCGACCATGAAGGGGAATCGGCCATCTTCGCGTTCAACAAACACACCGGTGATCCGCTGTGGCGCCAGAGCCGCGATGAGCAGACCTCCTGGGCCACGCCGGTGGCCGCTGAGGTCGATGGCCAGGTTCAGGTCATTGCCAACGCCACGACGTTCGTGCGCAGTTACGACGCCAGGACGGGCGAGGTCATCTGGCAGTGTACGGGGCAAACGCAGAACGTCATACCGACCCCCGTCCTTGGCTTCGGGAGGGTATACTGTACCAGTGGCTTCCGGGGCAGCGCCCTCCAGGCGATCGAACTGGGGCACAAAGGTGATCTCACCGGCTCCGATGCCATCGCCTGGCAGGTCGATGATGCCACGCCTTACGTTCCCTCTCCCCTGCTGTACGGCGAGCGGCTCTATGTTTGCACGGGCAACAACCCGATCTTGTCTTGCTTCGACGCGCAGAGCGGCAAGGCGCACTTCCTCAAGGAGCGTCTCGGTGAGATCCGCGGCGTATACGCCTCGCCCGTCGGCGCGGCCGGTCGCGTCTACGTCGTCGGCCGTAACGGCGTCACGGTCGTGCTCAAGGACGCTGATACGCTCGACGTGCTGGCCACCAACACGCTCGACGACGGGTTCGATGCCTCCCCTGCCATCGTCGGCGATGAACTGTATCTCAAAGGACGCGCCTCTCTCTACTGCATCGCCGAAGGCAACTAGATCGGCCGACCCCGGCGCAGACAACACATTCGCATCGCGCTCGGCGTGGTCCACACTCACACGGTCCCACCACGCATTATAGGACCGGTCTATCGGCGCGCCCGAACGAACGAAAAAGAAACCTCCCGGTCATATCGGACCTTGACGCCCTCCGTGAACCTGTTAAGATAGGAAACGTAGACGAATTAGCGTCGCTGAATCTCTGGAGCCATGAGGAGGGTGTGAGCCCATGTGCGGCTGGCCACCTTGCCCAACGGCCTATAAGGCTGGGGAGAATCCGACGGACAGGTATCTGGAGAGAGATCCCGCCCATCCGCATGTCCAGTCTCCGCCGCCTCGCATCCTCGCACCGATTGGGGACGTAGACCGTTCCTTTGACGGCCGCGGACGGCGCTCCGGTCTCCAGCGTTCGGAAAGGCCTCTGGGAGGAGGAAAAATATGGAAATATCGTTACGAAGCCCATTTCCGATGGCACTAATCTGAGTCAGTCATATATCCGACATTCAGAATCAGAACAGGATT
>Ga0272443_10003744_pt1 | contig 17531 bp, 17 predicted proteins | sample SSMAcet12_FD_193581 | JGI IMG/M metagenome (GOLD analysis project Ga0272443, IMG submission 193581) | Marine sediment archaeal communities from Little Sippewissett salt marsh, Falmouth, MA, United States - SSM-Acet-12 | ecosystem: Environmental > Aquatic > Marine > Wetlands > Sediment ... | reverse complement strand
AAGTATTTGTAAAAAGCCTCCTTCTTCCATTAATCCGGTAAAAGGAAGGTTTACCAAAATAGCGCCAAAAGCAATTGGTAAAAGCAATAACGGCTCATATTTTTTTACTATTGCAAGATAAAGAAGAACTCCCCCTACCAGCAACATAATAATACTTTGCACAGTAAGGCCGGTAAATCCGGATATCCTGATAATAGAAAATAGCGAGTTAACAAAATTCATCATTTTCTCCTTTCTGATAGCTACCCGATAACCAACAGCGTATCATCAGTTTCAACCATATCATTAACTGAAACAGATATTTTTTTAACCTTTCCACTGGTATTGGCAATAATTTCATTTTCCATTTTCATTGCCTCCAATATTAATACTGTATCTCCCTCATTAACGCTATCTCCTTCTGATACATTAATTTTAAGAACCTTGCCCGGCATTGGAGACTGTATTTCCTCACCCGTTACACTGCCTTGAGCAGAAGACGGTTTTGTTTCTGTGTTTGGTACTGCCTTCACTTCAGGTTTTTTCGGGGATTCTTTTTGTTCTTGCTGTTTACTCTGGGAGACTGATGGAAATGATGTAGAAGCTTCTTTTCCTTCAGTTATTTCTTCTACTTCTACCATATATTCCTGTCCATTAACTTTTATTTTGAATTGTTTCATTATTTTAAAATCCTCCTCTTTTTCTGGAACTTATTGAAATCCTACTCGACATCATGTTTTGTTTTCCGGCTATAGTCCATGGACTTGCCCCGGCTGGAACACTTCTGTTAATACTAATAATCTTTATCTTTTTCATAGAAACTTCCATATAACTAGATAGAGCAGCAGAAATAACTGCAATTAATTCCTCTTTATGTTCATCATCTTTCTTTATCTCCTTACTTTCCGCTTTTTCAGCAGTGAGTTTCCCTTTATCTGGAATCATTATTTTTTCTTCTTTTACTTGTTTCTTTGAAGTTAGCTTTATAACCTCTCGCAATCCTATCATCAACAAGGCAAGTAAAGACAAAATAACAAAAACCAGAATGATAACTGTGATAGCTATTTTAATAGCACCCTCTATTCCAATATACATATTCAGTACCCCTTCTTTTCAATTAGAAGAAATTTATTATTTAATTCCTCTTAGTTAATCTTTATAGGCAATTATACCGGAAGATTTCCATGTTTTTTCCCTGGCAAGCTTTCTCTTTTTGTAGATAACATCTCAAATGCTGTTATTAGTCTAGGTCTGGTCTCTCTAGGATCAATTATCATATCTACATAACCTCTTTTAGCGGCTTCATAAGGATTAGAAAATCTTTCTGCGTATTCATCTATTTTTTGTTGGCGGAATTTCTCTGGATCCTCTGCTTTCTCAATTTCTTTTCTAAAAATAATATTTGCAGCGCCCTGGGATCCCATTACTGCAAGCTCAGCAGTTGGCCATGCTATAACTTGATCAGCTCTTAGCTCTTTACCACACATAGCCAAATAGGCTCCTCCGTAAGACTTACGTGTCACAACCGTTATTTTAGGAACAGTCGCTTCAGAATAGGCATATAATAACTTTGCACCATGTCGAATAATTCCACCATATTCCTGAGTAGTACCAGGTAAAAATCCGGGAACATCAACCAAAGTTAATATGGGTATATTAAAAGCATCACAAAACCGAACAAAGCGAGCGGCTTTATCAGAGGCATTAATGTCAAGACAGCCGGCAAGTACTTTTGGTTGATTGGCAATAATACCAATACTCTGTCCTTTTAATCTGGCAAATCCGGTAATCATATTCCGAGCAAAATGTTCATGTGCTTCAAAAAAATCACCATTATCAACAATATATTTAATGATATCTTTCATCTCATATGGTTTATTGGGGTCAGTTGGAACTATACTTAACAATGCCTCTTCCATACGATTTGGATCATCCTGATTTTCAATAATGGGTGGATTTTCCATATTATTAGACGGCATATAGCCAACCATTTTCCGAACAGATTGAAATACCTCCTGCTCATTTTCGGCTGCAAAATGGGCAACACCACTTTTTCGATTATGTGTCATTGCGCCACCTAATTTTTCAGAGGAAACATCTTCACCTGTAACGGCTTTAATAACACTGGGTCCGGTGATGTGCATAATTCCTATTTTTTTTACCATAAAAACAAAATCCATAATGGCAGGTGAGTAAACTGCTCCCCCAGCAGTTGGGCCAACAACTACTGATATCTGAGGAATGACTCCTGAAGCAATTGTGTTTCTATAAAATATTTCACCATATCCACTAAGAGAATCAACGCCTTCCTGTATTCGTGCTCCTCCTGAATCATTAATACCAATAACCGGTGCCCCCATCTTCATAGCCATATCCATTATCTTGCATATTTTTTTGGAATGCATTTCTCCTAAAGAACCACCAATAACTGTAAAATCCTGGGAAAATACATATACTAAACGCCCATCAATGGTACCATAGCCCGTCACCACACCTTCTCCGGGCACTTCTTTTCCAGCCATACCAAAATTTGTACAACGATGCTCAACAAAAATATCCAGTTCATTAAAACTATCTTTATCCAATAGCAAGTCTATTCTTTCTCTAGCTGTCAACTTACCTTTCTCATGCTGTGCCTGTATTCTTTTTTTTCCCCCACCTGCTAATACTTTCTCTTTATTTTCTTGCAGCTTTTTCATCAAATCATTGATTGATTGTTCCATTAAGCTTTCCACCTCTCTTTTATTCGCTTTTAATATAAATATTGATTAATATTAAGACAAATGTTAGCAATGAAGCCTAGTTGCTTACTTAATAATAAGATATTAAATTTGTTCTTTTGTTTTTTGTATCAAGCTTTTTGTGATTTATGTTCACATAATTCCATTAAAATACCGTTGGTGCTTTTAGGATGCAAAAAGGCGATTCGAGCTCCACCGGCTCCATAACGAGGTTCTTTATCAATTAATCGAACACCTTTTTTTTGTAATTTTTTCAACATAACATCTAAATCTTCAACTTCAAAAGCAATATGATGAATACCTTCTCCTTTCTTTTCAATATATTTGGCAATATTTCCGTCAGGAGAGGTTGATTCCAGTAATTCTATTTCACTTTCCCCAACCGGTAAAAAGGCAACCCTAACATTCTGTTCTTTCACCTCTTCCTCTCCAGAGCATTTCATTCCCAAAACATCCTTAAAAATATGAAGCGATTCCTCCAGATTGTTTACAGCAACTCCGATATGGTCAATTTTCTTAAACAATGTTATTCACCCTCCTTAAATAGGTTTTTTTTAAAAATTGCAGATAGCTTTTTTACTGCATTGTAAGGATTGTCATTCTGTTTTAGGACTCTTTCTACCTCTTTCTCCAACCTTTCCTCACTAATAAACTGAAAAAACATTTCTCGCCAGCTCTCCTGAAAGAGGTCAAATATTTCTTTTCTGGTCCTATTCTTCCTTCTTAAAAACATTTCTCCGCTTTCTTTCAGATAAACAGTACATTTTTCTACTTCTTTCCATAGAACATCAATTCCAATATTCTCAGTCCCTACTGTTTTGAGGATAGGAGGATGCCATTTCTCTTCTTGTTCATTTAGATGTAACATCATTTCAATTTCAGCAATTAATTTATCACTACCATCCCGATCTGATTTATTAACAACAAAGATATCTCCTATTTCCATAATTCCCGCTTTAATAACCTGAATATCGTCTCCCATTCCCGGCATCACTACCAACAAGACAATATCTGATACCTTTATAACATCAATTTCCGATTGTCCAACGCCTACAGTTTCGATAAAAATAAAGTCTTTCCCCATAGCATCCATAATCTTAACAACTGCCTGAGTTGATCGGGACAATCCCCCTAAGTGACCACGAGCACCAACACTTCGAATAAAAACATCCTTGTCTGTTGTTAAGTCCTGCATCCTTATTCGATCACCCAGTATAGCTCCTCCGGAAAATGGACTGCTTGGATCTATAGCAATAATACCAACTTTTTTATTCATTTTTCTTAGATGCTTTGTCAACTTATCGGTTATTGTGCTCTTACCTGAACCGGGAGGTCCTGTTATACCTAGAACAATAGCTTTACCACAATACTGATGTAATTCTTTCAAAAACGGTTGTGCACTCTGAAAATCATTTTCAACCATAGTTATTAATTTAGCCACGGATCTACTATCACCATTTCGTATTTTTTCACTTAAACTCATATAAGATTTCCTTTTATCCCTGAATCAAGCAACAGCAATATTTGTTTTGATAAATTCAACGATTTTTTTAGTATCCGTACCCGGAGTAAATATCTCTTTTATTCCCATTTTCTTTAATTCGGTTATATCTTCAATAGGTATTATCCCGCCCGCAATAACCAGAATGTCAGTCATTTTTCTTTCTTCTAACATCTTAATTATTTTAGGAAATATATACATATGTGCTCCTGATAATATGCTAAGTCCAATTACATTTACATCTTCCTGAATTGCTGCTTCTATTATCTGTTCCGGTGTTTGTCTTAAACCGGTATAAATGACTTCCATTCCTGCATCTCGTAATGCTCTCGCTATTACTTTTGCTCCGCGGTCATGGCCATCTAAACCCGGTTTAGCAACCAAAACTCTGATTCTTGATTTCTTCATAGTTCACCTTCCTTGATACTAAATCTTTATAGAATCTTTGTATTCACCAAAAATTTCTCTTAGTTGGTCACATATTTCTCCTAAGGTGGCATAGCCTTTAACGCAATCCAAAATAAATGGCATCACGTTTTTATCCGAACTTGCTGCCTCTTTTAATAAATGCAGCGATTCTTTCACCTTAGATTCATCGCGTTTGTTTTTAACCTCTTCTAATTTTTTGATTTGTTGCTTTTCAATCTCCGGATTAACCTTAAGCAAATCCTTCATTGTTTCTTCTTCAGATTGAAATTGGTTAACACCAACAATAATTCTTTTCTTATCTTCGACATCTTTCTGATATTGATAAGCACTATTTTGTATCTCTCTCTGGATAAAACCTTTTTCAATCGCTTTTGGGGCACCGCCTAATTTCTCAATTTGGTTAATATAGTCCATCACTGCATCTTCAATTTCTTTGGTCATTTTTTCAATATAATAAGAACCGGCTAAAGGATCTACAGTCTCGGTTACACCACTTTCATGAGCAATAACCTGCTGTGTTCTCAATGCAATCCTTACTGCTTTTTGTGATGGCAAAGAAAGGGCCTCATCTCTTGAGTTGGTATGTAAGGACTGTGTTCCTCCTAAAACTGCTGCAAGTGCCTGTAAAGTAACTCTAATAATATTATTATCAGGTTGCTGGGCAGTTAGCGTACAACCAGCAGTCTGTGTATGAAAACGAAGCATGATAGATTTTGCATTCTTTGCACCAAAACGACCTCTCATAATTTTTGCCCACAACTTTCTTGCCGCCCTAAATTTTGCAATTTCTTCAAATAAGTCATTATGAGCATTAAAGAAAAAAGATAACCTGGGAGCAAATTTATCAACGTCCAGGCCTTTTTTTACTGCAGCATCAACGTAGGCAATTCCATTAGCTAATGTAAAAGCAATTTCCTGTATTGCAGTAGAGCCGGCTTCTCTAATATGATAACCACTTATACTAATCGTGTTCCATCTCGGTAATTCCTTGGAACAATAATCAAAAATATCTGTAATCAGCCTCATGGATGGCAAGGGTGGAAAAATATAAGTGCCTCTAGCAATATATTCTTTCAAAATGTCATTTTGAATTGTACCATTTAATTTAACAGCAGAAACTCCCTGTTTTTCAGCTACTGCTATATACATGGCAAGTAAAACAGCTGCCGGAGCATTTATAGTCATAGAAGTGCTTACCTTTTCCAAGGGAATGCCTTCAAACAATATTTCCATATCCTTCAATGAATCAATTGCTACTCCTACTTTCCCTACTTCTCCATGGGACATTGAATGGTCAGAATCATAGCCGATTTGTGTTGGTAAATCAAAAGCAATACTCAAACCTGTTTGACCATTTTTTAGTAGATATTTATATCTTTTGTTTGATTCTTCGGCATCTCCAAAGCCGGCATATTGTCTCATAGTCCACAATCTACCTCGGTACATTGTTGGTTGAACGCCTCTGGTATAAGGATAATCCCCCGGATAACCTATCTCTTCCAGATAATCCAAATCCTCTAAATCCAAGGGATCATATAATCGCTTGACTTCTTTATTGGAACCTGTCACGAATTGCTCTTTTCGCTCTGGAAATCTATCTAAGACCTTTTTTAGTGTCTTGTCTGACCATTGTTCCCTGGCTTTTTTTATCTCTTTGTAATCCACGCCTTTCATCCCTCCTAATTCTTTTTTATATAATAAGCATAAATTCAAGATTATAATTGAATAGTCTATTTTATTTTTCAGTTTCCATAAGGAGATCTTCCACTAATACATTAATTTTAATAATATTGATGCCAGTAATATAATCTAATTCCTTTTTCAAGTTTTCTTGTATTCTTTTAACGATATCAGGGATATTCTTCCCATATCGCAAAATTAGATTCATTTGTACTAAAATACCCTCTTCGGTAATATTAATCTTCGTTTTTCCAACTCTGATTACTTCCTTAAAATCTTTTATGGTAAAAAAGATGATATCCAGAATAGCGTTTTCAGAAATAAACAACTTACCAAAATAACTAAAAGGCGGACGAACGACTGTTCTTTCTCCAATCTTTCGATTTCCATATCTCTTTCTGTAGAAAATTTCTAAAGACTCTACCAAATTGATGGGAAATTTTCTCTGCACTTCTATCCCTGGTAGGGGAATGATATGAGTTCCTTCTCGAGACCGACTGGCTCTGGCGAGCTGAATTTCCTTCTCACTGGAGATATCCTCTATAAAAAATGTTTGGTTTACTGGTGGTAATTCTAATGTCTGGATAATCTTATCGACCATGTCTTTAGAAGTTCCCAGAACCATTATCTTTTTTGGATTCTCCTGTTTAATAACATCACGTACTGACTGAGCATGTTCTTTGTCAAAAAAAATGGCTCTCCTGATTGCTTGTATCTTATTAGCTTCCTTCTTTGCCGACAAACCTGCTAATATCTTATCTTTTCTAATTAAAAGACCATCATCAATAATATATTCAATATGCTCTTTATGAGCGATTAATAAAGCTTTATGGCTTTTACCTGTTCCGCTTCCCCCTACCAGGGCAATTACCTTCATATTATTTACTCAACCTCAATCCTACTTTTTTGCTTTTACCCATCCTCTGCCTTCTACAGCAAGGGCTACCCTTCTGACTGCAATAATATAAGCAGCATCTCGTGGATAAAGTTTTTCTTTTTCCGCCAAATCAGCAACATCATTAAATGCATCAGTCATAATTTTTTCTAATTTTTCTAAAACTTCATCTTTTGGCCAATAGTAATTCATATTATTCTGCACCTGCTCAAAATAAGAAACTGTAACCCCTCCGGCATTACAGAGAAAATCAGGGATAAGATATATATTTTTTTCTTTAATAACTTTATCTGCGGCAGGTGTAGTAGGCGTATTAGCTCCTTCTGCATATATTTTTACATTATCAAAATCAATTTCATTCACATTGTCAGCATGAACAGCCGAACCTAACGCTGCTGGTATTAAAACAGTTACCGGTTTTTTTAGCCAGGCATCTGCATCTTCTTGTTTCCAACCAAATGATTGGGCTTTTTTAGGATTGATTGTTCCAAATTTATCTAAAGTACCCGGAGCAAATAAATCTTCGGGTTTAATGCCATCTTCACAACTGTAAGTATATGCTTTTTTATCATTAGCATCCCAACATGACATGGCAATGACTTTCCCGCCATACTGGACAAATTTTTCACAGCAATACTGGGCATTATTTCCTGCACCTTGAATAGATGCAGTCGCATCTTTAAAGTTAATGTTCAAACGTTTCAATGCTTCTCTAACACAATAAATAACCCCATAGCCTGTTGCTTCCGTTCTACCCAATGATCCGCCGACACCGACTGATTTACCTGTTACAAATCCAGGCTTTCTACTCCTGGCGATAGTATCATATTCATCCATTATCCATAACATATCCTGGGGATTGGTAGCTACATCAGGTGCAGGTACATCCATTTCAGGTCCTACAATATCGTAAACCTTTCTTACCCAACCGCGACAAAGTTTTTCTGTTTCTCTGTCAGAAAGTTCCCTGGGATTACATACTACACCCCCCTTCCCTCCACCGAGGGGAATATTCACAACAGCACATTTCCAGGCCATCATCATAGCCAAAGCTCTGACCATATCAATCGTTTCATCTTCTGCAAACCTCAATCCACCTTTAGAAGGACCGCGTGCCGTAGAATGTTGAACCCGGAAACCGGTGAATGTTTTGGTTGTTCCATCATCCATTTCTACCGGTATACGAATTCTTATCTCCCGTTCAGCCTCTCTTAAAAACTCTCTAATCGGTTCACTTAAACCACATTTCTCTGCATTAGAATCAAATTGCGATTGAACAATTTCGAAAGGATTCATTTTTTCGTCTCTAGACATTCCAAACCTCCAAAATATTAATTAATCTTAATCTTATCATTATTTCTTTAAACTCTTTCCTGAAGATAAATAAGTAGCAATTGATCTAGCAGCTACTTTTCCGTCACCAACAGCCGATATAACAGTAGCTGCACCTCTAACTATATCTCCACCGGCAAATATTCCTTCACAGGTTGTCATTCTTGTTTTTTCATCTATCTTAAAATATCCCCATCTGTTTACTTCAACTCCCTGTGCGCTCTTGGCAATAATTGGGTTAGCCATGGTTCCAATGGCATCAATCACCATGTCTACTTCCAAAGTAAAATTGGATCCTTCGATAGGAACAGGTCTTCTTCGACCAGATTCATCCGGTTCTCCTAACTTCATTTTAATACATTCCATGCCTGTTACTTTTCCTTCTTTGTTCCCTAATACTCGGACAGGTAAAGTTAAGAAATTGAAAATAATTCCCTCTTCCTCGGCATGATGCACTTCTTCTGCTCTGGCCGGAACTTCTTTTCTGGACCGACGATAAATGATATATGATTTTTGAGCACCAAGACGTAAGGCTGTCCGCGCAGAATCCATGGCAACATTACCAGCTCCAATGGTGGCTGCCTTTCTGCCAATTTTTATCGGAGTATCATACTCAGGAAAAAGATAAGCTTTCATTAAATTAGAGCGAGTTAAAAATTCATTTGCTGAATAAACATCATTCATATTTTCGCCCGGAATGTTCATAAAACGAGGAGCTCCTGCTCCATTTGCCAGAAATATTGCATCAAACTCCTTTTTTAAATCTTCTACACTGCCTGTCGCTCCAACAACATAATCAGTTATTACTTGAACTCCAATTTTTTTTATCTCATTAACCTCGTATTCAACAATTGTTTTAGGAAGTCTGAATTCGGGAATTCCATAGACCAGAACACCTCCAAGTTTATGCAGAGCTTCAAAAAGAGTCACATGGTAACCCATTTTAGCCAGATCAGCTGCACAACTTAAACCCGCTGGACCTGATCCTACTACAGCCACCTTTATATCTTTTTTTACAACAGTGTCGGTTTTGCCATGAATATGATTTTTTCTAGCCCAATCAGCTACAAATCGTTCTAATCTTCCAATGGCAATTGGTTTGCCAGTATTGTTTAAAACACATTCTTTCTGGCATTGCTCTTCCTGTGGACACACTCTTCCGGTTACTGCCGGCAGGGCATCTGTCTTCAAAATTGTTAAATAGGCACTTTCAAAGTCTTCTTCAACTATATATTTAATAAACTGCGGGATATTAATTTCTGCTGGGCAACCTCTCATGCATTTCGGATTTTTACATTGCAAGCATCTTTGAGCCTCTTTAATTGCATCTTCTCTTGTATATCCTAATGGAACTTCCTTAAAATTGGCAATACGTTTGTCAGGAGATTGTTCCCTCATGGAAATTTGTTCTCGTTTCATTCTTTCTTTCACCGGTATCATATCAGCCATTGCTTCTCTCCTTACAGTGACATTCTTCTTGATTCTTATGGTGATTCCAGGATTCTTTTTCTTCTTTCTTGTAACGTCCAATCCTATTCATAAATCCATCCCAGTCAACTAACTGTCCATCAAATTCCGGTCCATCAGTACAGACAAATTTGGTTTCTCCTCCTATTGATACTCTGCATGAACCGCACATTCCTGTCCCATCAACCATAATTGTATTTAGACTGACAATCGTATCAACGGAATAAGCTTTGGTTAAGGAGGTAGTAACTTTCATCATGATTGGTGGTCCAATTGTCCAAACTTTCTTAATATTATTATCATGGTCAAGTTTTTCTTTTAAGGCATCAGTTACAAAACCCTTTCTTCCATAACTTCCATCATCAGTAGTAATAATTAACTCATCCGATACCTGTCTTAACTCTTTTTCCATAATAATTAACTTTTTAGTTCTGGCTCCTATAATGGTAATAACCTTATTACCTGCTTTTTTTAAGTTACGAGCAATGGGATGAATACAGGCAATTCCCGTCCCTCCTCCAACCAAAACTACAGTTCCAAAATAGTCTATTTCAGATTTTTGGCCCAGTGGACCAATAAATGAATACAAATAGTCTCCTTCTTTAAAGGAAGATAATTCATCCGTTGTCTTACCCACTATTTGAAAAACAATAACTATTAATCCTTTTTCCCTGTCATAATCTGCAACAGTCAGTGGTATCCTTTCGCCTTCCTCTCTTGTCATTAGGATAATAAACTGGCCAGGCTGCACAGTTCTTGCTATTTCTGGTGCTTTTATCCACATTGCATAAATATCCTGGTAAAGTTTTTCTTTCTTAATAATCTGGTACATTTATTACCTCTTTACTCTTAATCTTATTTTAATTTACCACATATTTCCATCGTATCACGGGCAATCATTAATTCTTCATTGGTTGGTATAACCATTATTTTAACTTTTGAATGATCAGTACTTATAACTGTTTTGCTGCCTTTTGCATTATTATTTTTATTATCATCAATTTCTATGCCAAAACAAGTCAAGCCAGCACAAACATTTTTTCTTAGTTTAGGCGAATTTTCTCCTATACCTGCTGTAAAGACCAATACATCCAGACCATTCATCACTGCAGTATAAGCTCCAATATATTTTTTTAGTCCATAATGCAAAACATCCAGTGCTCTTTTTGCTTTTTTATCGCCTTCACTGGCTTTCTCTTCCAAATCACGCTTATCACTTGATATTCCCTCTGATAATCCTACGAATCCGCTCTTCTTATATAAGATATTATTCATTTCTTCGGAATTCAGACCCTCTTTCCCCATTAAAAAAGGAATAACTGCAGGATCAACATCACCACAGCGAGTTCCCATAATAACTCCTGATATTGTTCCAAAACCAAGACTGGTATCAATAGATTTTCCATTTTCGACAGCAGTCAGGCTGGAACCATTTCCAAGATGGCAGGTAATTATCTTTAATTCTTCCAGTTTTTTCCCTAACATTTCAGCTGCTTTTATGGCAACATATTTATGAGATGTTCCATGGAAACCGTACCTTCTCACGCCATATTTTTCATAATAATGGTAAGGCAATCCATAAAGATAAGCTTTCTCGGGAATCGTCTGATGAAAAGCAGTATCGAAAACCCCTACTTGAGGAGTATCTGGTAATAATTCCTGGCATACTTTTATTCCAAGTATATTAGGTGGGTTATGTAGTGGCGCTAATTCAATATATTTATTCAAGGTCTCCATTACATCTTGATTGATTAAAACAGATCCAGAATACTTCTCTCCACCATGAACAACTCGATGACCAACAGCGGATATCTCTGAAATATCCTTGATAACTCCATGATTATGATTCAACAAAGCTTCTACCACCAATTCAATTCCCCTACGGTGATCGGGTATATCAATCTCTTTTTTCATAATATCTTTTCCGGCAGGGTAATGAGTAATCAATGATCCACTGATCCCTATCCTCTCGACTAATCCCTTAGCTAATAATGATTCGTCGGTCATATTAAAAAGGCGATATTTTATTGAAGAACTACCGCTATTTACTACTAATACCTTCATTATGATTCCATCCCTCCCAATAGTTTTTCTCTATTATTTACAATTTTTCTCCTATTTTAAAACCATGCTCCAGGGCTTTTATATTCAACTCTTTTATCCTTGCAGGTATTCTGGCAGAAAGTGCTTTTTTTATTGCATCCCTGGTAACAATATCAGTTAATTGCACGATAATACCCAAAGATATAATATTAGTCACCAATTGATTACCAATCACTTTGATGGCATCATCTGTAATAGGATGCTGGTATATTCTCCCGTTAAAAGATGGCATTTTCAACACATTAGTTGAATCTGCCAGCAGCATTCCATCTTCACTTACATTTTGGATATATTTATCACAGGATTGTTGAGTTAAAGCCAATAAAATATCGGACTTTATTACTTTTGGATAATCAATTTTTTCTTTGCTAATAATGACTTCTGATCTACTGGCTCCTCCTCTGGCTTCCGGGCCATAGGACTGTGTCTGCACTACTTCAAAGCCGTCATAAATACCGGCAGCCTCTGCTAAAATTATGCCAGCTAAAATCAATCCTTGTCCACCAGATCCACTTAAACAAATTTCTTTTCTTTCTTTATTCATTTTCCCCTCCTTGTTGAGCAATGGCACAAATCTCTTTATACTTCTCGGTATATTCCGGTATACAAATGTCTAAAAATTCGCCCATAGGAATTTTATCTTTCTTTTCTTCAACAGATAATTTTTCCCATGTTTTTTTTGGTACAGATATACTTTTTATCCACTCCATCATTTTAACAGGAGTCCTTAATTTATTCATCCTACCATAGGAAATTGGACAATCTGAAAGTATTTCAACAACTGAAAAACCTTTTTTATTTAAAGCTTTTTTGATAAATCGTATTCCTTGATTCACGTTATAAATACTACTTCTTGCCACATATGAAGCACCTGCACTAGCGGCTAAAGCAGATATATCAAAATTTTGATCAATATTTCCGTATGGTGCAGTAGAACCAAATTTACCTGTGGGAGTCATAGGTGAATATTGTCCTCCGGTCATCCCGTATATCATATTGTTAATAATGATGGCAGTTATATCTATATTTCGACGTGCTGCGTGAATAAAATGATTACCTCCTATAGCTGCACAGTCACCATCACCCATTACCGCTATTACTTTTAAGTTGGGATTAGACATTTTAATGCCAGTTGCAAAAGGCAATGCCCTGCCATGTGTTGTATTCATAGTATTAAAGTCAACATATCCGGTAATTCTACTGGAACAGCCAATTCCGGAAACCATTGCAATTTCATCCTTTTCCCAGCCTAAACTATGAATTGCCCGGATCAGCGCACCCAAAACAATACCATTACCACATCCCGGACACCAGATATGAGGAAACATTTCTTTTCTAATATATTGTTCAATAACATTCTTCATTGACTCATTTCCTCCTCAATTTTTTCAAGGATTTCAATAGGATTTATCAAATCCCCATCAATCCGACTATAAGATATAATGCGACTCTTACCCTGGGCTGCCCTTTGAACTTCTCTAAACATCTGCCCTAAATTCATTTCCGGCACAACTATCAAATCTACCTGATTTGCTAATTGGTTAATTAAATCGTCATCAAAAGGCCATAAGGTTATTAATTTCAGCAATCCTACTTTAATCCCTTTTTCTCTTGCTAATTTAACTGTTCTTTGTGCTGCCCTGGCAACAGAGCCGTAGGCTACTATTGCTATCTTTGCATCATCCAAAGAATATTCTTCTTTAATAACAATATCTTTTTTGTTCAATTCCACTTTATTTGATAGTCTTCTTAAAAATTTATCAATCTCTTCAGCATCGGAAGTAGGGTAACCTTTTTCATTATGAACCAAGCCAGTTACGTGATATCGATAACCGCTTCCGAAATCAGCCATAGGAGGCACCATATCTTCATCCGCCTTAAAAGGTAGAAATTCCTCTTTTTTTACATTCGTTCTTTTTCTATCTATAATTTCCAATTGTTCTCTGGAAGGAATGTTTACTTTTTCACGCATATGTGCAATAACTTCATCTAATAATAACATAACCGGAGTACGATATTTCTCGCTAAAATTAACAGCTTTTACGGTTATTTGTAGTATTTCATTTACATCAGAGGGGGCAAGCGCAATCATAGGATGATCTCCATGGGTTCCCCAGCGTGCTTGCATCACATCCCCCTGTGAAGGTTTGGTCGGCAATCCGGTACTGGGGCCACCGCGTTGTGCATTAACGATTACACATGGAATTTCACCTATTGCTGCAAAACCAATATTCTCCTGTTTTAAACAAATACCCGGACCCGAACTGGCTGTCATCGCCTTTAATCCGGCTAATGAAGCCCCTATTACTGCTGCCATGCTGGCAATTTCGTCTTCCATCTGCATAAATTTTCCGTCAATTTTTGGCAATCTTCTAGCCATTCCTTCGGCTATTTCTGAAGCAGGGGTAATCGGATAACCGGCAAAGAAACGGATCCCTGCCAAAAGAGCCCCTTCTACACAAGCTTCATTGCCCTGCAAAATTTTTACTATCTGCTTTTCATCACTCATCATCAATCCTCCAAACTTCCATCTTTCATATTATAGTTAGCAACCTTTTTTCTATTCTCAACCCTGATTGCAAAATCAGGACAGCGCAATTCACATAACATACACTGAATACAATCATCAATTTTTTCGGCAACAGGATAACCTTTTTCATTTGCTACAAGAACCTTTTTAGGGCAATAGTTGATGCAAATCCCACAGGCTTTACACCATTCTTCATTGACAATGATCTTGGTTTCCTCATTCTGGTATACCTTCATATTGTCTTTTTGTGGTACCATTATCTCACCTCTCTTTTTTTAATATCAAAAATTCTTTTTTTTAAAGTATCAATAGATCCCTTGTCAGGTATATACATGAATTCAATCAAAGGAGTTGATTCGGTAATTAATTTTTGGACTTCTTTTTTTCTTCCGGGAGATACAATAAGGATATCGCGTTTGTTAATAAATTCTTTTAGTTTTTTGTTATCATGTGTTGTTGTATAAGTAATACTTTTATATTTTATCCCGGCATATTTGATTGATTTGAAAACACGTTCAGCAAATTTTTGAGTCAAACAAACTAAACCTATTTTCATTTCCGAAGAAGTAGCACGGGCAATATTTACCATAGTCTCAATTTGAGGGTCAAGTGCAATGGCAATTATATTTTTAGATTCATTTTTAAGAAATTCCTGTACTTCTTGAAAATGAAAAAATGTTGTTACAACCAAATCCGCTGATTTTGTTTTAGTCATAAAATTCTCTGGATGATGATACATTTCATCAATTAGAATAGGAATGATATGGATACCGGTACCTAATTCCAATTTTTTTGAAAAATAATATAATTGTTCTTGATTGCACTCTACAAAAGCGATACTGATATTATTAAGCAAATGCTTTTTTTCCTGCAAACGTTGATTAACAAGATAAAGAAAGTCTTCAATTTGAATATTTAATTCCAGGGCTTTCTGGATAGCTAAATCAATATGTTTAATAAGAGGATTATTATTTCTTTGTAACAACAATGATTTTGGTTGATAACCGTCTGCAATAATAAAAGTTCCTTTCCCGGAAGTTGAAGAAATTATTTTTTCCCGGGCAAGCTCTTTATAAGCCATACTAACGGTATTTCGACTCACACCAAGCTTGATTGACAACTCTCTTTCGGTAGGTAATTGGGTATTTTTTTCCAGCTGCCCTTCCATTATTAATTTTTTTAGGTATTCTTCTATTTGAAGGTAAAGAGGTATTCTACTATTCTTGTCAATCTCAATATCCATTATATATTTATATATTCCCTTTTAAAATAGAATGATTGGACTAATTGACTAATGGATTAACCATTTATAGAATACCATATCTCATTTTTTTGTCAACATTATTTTTTCAAATCTATCTCTTTGCCTTAATCATTATCTGCATGATAAAAGTAATACCTATAAGTCCTATGCCAGCCAGATTAATGAATAACTCGGAGGGTATTACGCAGAATGCGCCTACAAAAAGAAAAGCCCTCTCAATCATAGAAGTCTTCCGAAAAAAATAACCCTGTGTAGCCCCTGCAAGGCCTAGCGACATACCCAACGCCAGCAAGATGCTAAATCCTATTTTCAGAATATTTAAATCCGGCATAAAATTCCAGGCAATAATCTCCGGGTGATAAATAAACATAAAAGGAAGTAAGTAACCAGGCAGAGCAAGCTTGGTCGATTCCAGCCCAACCTTAAAAGCCGGAGCCCTGGCAATGGCTGCTCCAGCAAAAACAGCAAGCATCACCGGCGGAGTAATGTCAGCTAAAATACCATAGTAGAAAACAAATAAATGAGGAAGAATCAACGGGGAATTTTCGGCCATAAGTTTAATCAATGCCGGTGCAATCAAGGTTGCCATAATGACATAGTTTGCAGTGGTTGGTACGCCCATTCCTAAAACCAGAGAAGATATAGAAGCCAGAAGTAAGGCAATGGGTAAAATCCCTCTGGATAAATTAAAGACAATACCTGTAAACTTCAAGCCTAATCCTGACATTGTCGTGATCCCGACAATAATACCAGCAGCAGCACAAGCTACGGCAACAGTCGTAGCTGCCATTCCGGCATCAGTTATCGCTTCAATTAATTTTTTTGGTGTCATTCGCGTTTTAGCATTAAACATACTTATAATAAGCAAAACGACAACACTGGCAACAACTGATTTTTGTGGGGAATATCCATTGATTAACAAATAAATCAGAATAAATATGGGAGCCAATAGTATCCATCCAATTTTTAACGTTTTAACTAAACTGGGCAATTGTTCTCTAGTAAGCCCTACCAGTCCGATTTTGGCAGCTCTGAAATCAACTGCCATAAAAAGTGCCAGATAATAAAAAGCAGCTGGCAAAATAGCAGCTTTAGCAACTTCAATATATGGAACCCCTAAAAATTCAGCCATAATAAAGGCAGCTGCTCCCATGATTGGAGGCATGATCTGGCCGCCGGTTGAGGCTACCGGTTCAACAGCACCAGCAAAGACTGGACTATATCCCACATTCTTCATTAAAGGAATTGTAAAGCTACCTGTGGTAACAGTATTGGCGGTTGAACTCCCCGATATGGTGCCCATCATTCCGCTTGATACAACCGCTGCTTTGGCAGGCCCTCCTCTGGTGTAACCGGTTAATGCTGTTGCAAAATCAATAAAAAACTTACCGGCACCAGTTTTATTCAAAATAGCCCCAAAGAGAATAAAAAGGTAGACAAAATTAGCTGAAACACCCAACGGAGTCCCAAAAATACCAGCATCTGTTAGAAATAAATAATAAGCAACACGACTTATTGGGAAAGTACCATGGGAAAACCTTCCAGGCATATAAGGACCAAATACCAATGCATAAAGCAAAAAAAATAGAGCAACAAACATCAAAGGTGGG
>Ga0272443_10003742_pt1 | contig 17531 bp, 14 predicted proteins | sample SSMAcet12_FD_193581 | JGI IMG/M metagenome (GOLD analysis project Ga0272443, IMG submission 193581) | Marine sediment archaeal communities from Little Sippewissett salt marsh, Falmouth, MA, United States - SSM-Acet-12 | ecosystem: Environmental > Aquatic > Marine > Wetlands > Sediment ... | reverse complement strand
AATTCACCACATAACCTGATTGATGTATGCAACAAACCAAAACTCACAAAATAGACTTATTTTATCATAAAAATGTTGGCAAGCGGACTTATTCGTTACTTTATCCTCTAAGTTTTGATCCCCATACTTCGTAGTACGTAAAGAAGATTTCTATCTGGTATTGATACGTTGAGTCGTTCTAATATATATTTAATTGAATCCATAATCACGTCTGATCTAATATCGAGTACCATCTCACCAATGGTTTTTAGTCTATTTGTTCTTCTGGGCTTACCAAGCTCTAAAAGCAACAAACAATTCCAAACGGTGAAAACTAGCAGAATGAACCTTTCGATAGCCTTTTTATGTCTTAGTTGGTAGTCTTTGAAGCCTAATTTCTGGTTTGCCTCTCTATGGACGGTTTCAATATCCCATCTATCCTCATATATTGATAAAATACCAGCTGTCGATATATCTGTGTTTGTACATATGTAATACGTAGGATTATTATTAGTATTGTTATTCATTCGTGTTGATATAATGAGTTTAACTTCACCAATTTTGTCAAGTTTGATAATGCACCCTATCGTGAAATACGTTTTTTCCTTACCACGGACACTGATGCGGGTTATTTTGTAATCATGTGTACTAAATTTTTTGACATAATTTTGTACCTGTAGTGCAAGTCTATCATCAGGTACAACCAGTTTGTCAGACTTGATTCGGCATGTCACATGATATCCGAGTTCGCGACAGTCGTTTATAAGACCAGATGAGAACCACCAACTATCGAAAACAATCATAAGTTGTACTCCCTCAGGTATCTCTAAAGGCTTGATAATATCCTCAAAAGCAATCTGAAGCTTCGTTCTGAAATCTTCATTTGCATCATCTTTTTTGATATACATTTTTGCTTTGTGAGGTATAAATGAATCCTTTATTTGCAGAACTGAGGTGACAAAATTGTTGCCCCAGATGTGACCTTCGTTGTGATCATAGAACCTACCCACGCCCTCTGTATGCTTTCCTTTTTTCTTGTTGTAAGTGTCATCAACGACCAACAGAAGGGTATCTCCTATATTTAAACCCATAAACTTGAAGAAAAGGTTGGCATTCTGTTGAGCGACCTTATTTTCATCCCATTTTGAACTGTCAAAAAACCAGTTGTATGATGAGCGCGATTTTTTCTTAACATTACTATTTGAAATTGTTTCGCAAAGGTTAGATATGGTTTTAGACTTAGCGCATACAGCTATTGCGGTGACCAAATGACAGAACGAACTGTGGCTGGGCTTGGTGAACAGGTCGGCAAACTCATCTAAAAACGGATCAAGTAGAGACGGTGTTTTGACAACCTTATACATGCTACTGTCTAGTATCTAATATTATAAACCATATATTATCAAGATCTGGAAAAGTTGGAAAGTAGAGATATGATGTTGTTTTCCAACTAGGATGGCGACTCAAATAATAGTTGAAGTGTTGGTGGCCCAACGCTGCGGATCGTTATGACGAATGCGGAAAGGGGGTAGTCTAAACATGCAGACTTTAAATTCAGAGTTTGACCTGATTCAACTCAGCCCAAACGACAAAGAGCTGGCTGTTGCCTTTGTTTTGACTAATCGCGATATATGTACAATATTACAGAACTGCCCTCGACTCAAAACGGTTTACGTCCATCCCATGACTCTCGAGAAAATGCCATGTGTGGGCCAAACACTGATGCACATGCAGAAAATAAGCGTGGTAGCTGACGAAGACATTGTGGAATGTCCTCCCAAGGGAAACGAATCAGGCCCCCACAACCACAAAGAGATGCTGATCACTGCCGAACTTCGAGTGCCCTGAACCTGTGCTCTTCTGAAGTGAGCTTCGAAACTTATCGAGGATTTTGCCTCTTTTCCAGTCTTGCTGGGTCATTTCTCGCGCCAGTTGGTGATGTTGAGCTCTTATAAATGCCTCTCAAGTATCGTGTTTAGCGATACCTTTTGGACAAATTTTTAACTCGCAAGAGTTTGAGATTCAGCCTATTCGCATCGTTAAGCGTTATTCTGGCGAGAAACAATTAGTCTAATTTAACTGGTTCTCGACTATAAATGCGCCTTTCCAAAAGGGTTGTGTGCATTCAACGGCCCCTTTTGATGAAGTCAATTCCGTGTTTGGAAACCACGTGTTGTTGTTGCGGCGCGTCATACCGTCCCAGAATCTGGGGAGATGAAACCCCTGTGACCACCAACATAGTCCTGATAGTCTGGTCCAGGTTGGGATCTATCTGGGCACCCCAGATGATCCGAGCATCTTGATTGATCCTTCCGTAGACCTCTTCAACCACGGCCTCAGCATCTGAGATGGTCATATCCGGGCCGCCCACCACGTTGACCAACGCGGAGGAGGCATCTGATATGTCCACATCCAAGAGAGGGCTGCGAAGCGCTCTTATCACCGAGTCTCTGCTCCTCTCTTCACCATCTGCCTCGCCCAATCCTATCATGGCCACACCACCATTGGACATGATGGTCCTCACATCTGCGAAGTCCAAGTTAATTAGGCCAGGACTCGTGATCAGCTCTGTGATGCCCTTGACAGAACGCATCAGCATCTCGTCTGCCACCTTGAAAGCCGCCTGAAGCGGAAGGTTTGGCACCACTTCGAGCAATCTGTCGTTTGGAACTACGATCACAGTATCTGAAACTTCTCGAAGACGTTTCAGACCCGCTTTCGCATTTGCCATCCTGATGGCCCCTTCTACATTGAAGGGCAAGGTCACAACTGATATGGTCAGGGCTCCGGCTTCGCGAGCTACCTCTGCGACCACTGGAGATGCACCAGTTCCTGTGCCGCCACCAAGCCCGCATGTGATGAAGACCATATCGACGCCTTCCACTGCGGCTCTGATCTCATCGATGCTCTCTCTGGCGGCCTCCTCACCTATGGACGGTAGGCTTCCTGCACCCAGGCCGCGGGTGGTGTGTCGCCCTATCAAAAGGCGTCGATCCGCGTTTATGTGGAGAAGGTGTTGAGCATCGGTGTTCATGGCGTAGAGCTCTGCTCCTTCAACCCCGGCCTCGGCCAACCTTTGGATGGTATTCGATCCGCCACCGCCGCAACCTACGACGTGTATTACTGTGGTGAGCTGTTGGAGCACCGCCACCAGCTCTTCGTCGCTTTCGATGGAGTTTGGCGGAACTGTTTGTTCCTCAAGATCCGCCCTAGCAAGAGCTTCTTCTATTATCGACTTCAAGTCCATCCCCTCTGCCTCTTCTTCTCCGTCCTACTGACTTTGTTAGTATATGGTTTTTTTTCATAGGGGAATTTTCCTGATAACCGTGTAAGATCTCTCTCAAACAGATCTGAATGTGAAATATGTTTTAAAGATGAGGTTTTATTCTGTGCCCCAACGTCGCCAAATATTTATTGCACACAGTTTATATTATTGCCCAATGAGTAGGGTGTTCGACGGTGCCTGACGATGCCTTTCGGACAAATCTCAAACTCATAAGAGTTTGAGATTCGGCCTGTTCGTATTGCCGAGCACCATCCCTGCGAGAACCTGTTAGCCTCATATAATCGGTTCTCGACTATAATTGTCTCTCAACTACGTTTCACTCGCTTCGTGGAAAGACGCTTCATGAAGCTTTTGCCTCTTGATTTAATCTCACAAAAATTGGAAGGGAACTCGACGTGCACTGAGCTCAAACTGACTTATATCATAACTGCAATCCCAACCAAGAGTCGAGGATGAATAACATGTTCATCGCACGAGATATGCCTCCTGAATTCGAAGACGTGGCCGAGTACGTCGCCCAATCTGTAATAGCTATAGCCATCGGGACGAGAAAGGATGGATCCCCCAACATCCTGGGCACCGGATTCGCCTTGAAGAGGACAGAATTTTTCGCCACGAGCTGGCATGTGGCTGCCACAGGCGAGACAATAAGAGCCCTCTCTAAAAAACAGTTGTCCAAGAGAAACCTGGAAGACAAAATTTGCCGGATCGCGCTTCCTGAGCCTGATGGCGAGGTCTACGAATGGCATGAGGTTGACACCGACTCGCTGATCTGCAGTTACAACAAAGACCATGACATCTGCGTTTACAGGATGATCGGAGTCGAGGTCACTCCTTTGAAGCTTCTGCCAGGCGACCAGTGGCTCTGGGGAAGCGAAGTTGGCATAATCGGTTTTCCTATGGGAAGCCTTCTTCAGGGTTTGGTCTTGAGGCCTTACGTCTTGAAGACGGTGATCTCGGGTGGGCTGGAACTACCCTTAGATAACGGAACTCGCACGCCCCGACTGGCTCTGGGAACCTCTGTTGCAGGTGGTTTCAGTGGAGGGCCGGTATTCTCGGCACGGGACGGCCAAGTTGTGGGGATGGTAAGTTCAACCCCGATCGAGGAAGGGGAATGGGGCACATGGCCTGCGGGGATCTCATTGGCGGTCACGCCCTCTTTGATAAGGCACGAGTTGAGAGCACACATAAAGAGGACCGATGAGATGATCAAAAAGTCCTTCTGGTCTGAGAGTGATGAGGAAAAGGAGAACGATCAGGAGAACGATTTGCCCTCGACCGAATAGAAGCCGAGCGGATCTTCTTTTGCTGATCTTTTGGTGAATGCTCCCCACCCTAAAGGGTGGGGTTTTCTTGTTCTGCCCTCTCCACTCTTGTGTGATAAATGACCCCTCATAAGTGACCTTTCAGCGTGTTCAATTTATACCTGCCCGTAATGGTTTGTGTTCATGATAAAGATCGGCATAATCGGCGCGTCCGGTTACACCGGCGGCGAGCTGTTGCGTCTTTTGAGCATGCATCCTGAGGCTGAGGCAGTCTGCGTCACCTCGCGAAAGCTGGCCGGAACGCCGGTGGACAAAGTTCACGCCCATCTGAAAGGGCTCACATCGTTATCCTTCGAGTCTCCCTCTGTAGAAGAGGTTGGCAAAAGATGCGACCTGGTTTTCACGGCGGTCCCCCACGGAACGGCTATGAACTGGGTTCCAGATCTCCTGGACGCTGGATCGAAGGTGATCGACCTCAGCGCAGACTACAGGTTGCCAAAGGACGTTTTTGAGAAGACTTACGGAATGAAACACAAAGCCTTCATAGATGCCGCCTTCGGAATGCCCGAGCTCCATCCTGAGGTAAAAGGCGCAAACCTCGTAGCAAACCCTGGCTGTTATCCCACTGGAGCGACCCTGGCAGTGGCACCATTGGCCAAGGCAGGTCTCGTCGAGCGGGCCGTTTTCGACTCGAAGTCGGGTATATCCGGCGCCGGAAACTCTCCTTCTCCAACGAGCCATTATCCAAACATTGCCGAGAACGTGCAAGGCTACAAGCTTACGACCCACAGACACATCCCCGAAGTCAGGCAGGAGCTGGGACGGTTATCACCGGGCATCAAGGTCAGTTTCACGCCTCACGTGGTCCCGGCTATCAGGGGAATTCTCACCACTGCTCACGTCTTCGTCAAGGACGAGTTTGTGGGCAATATACCTGACCCGATGGAGATCATGGGCATATACGAGGATTTCTACAAAGATGCCAACTTCGTGAGGATGGCAAACGGCGCACCATCTCTTGGTGGCGTTAGAGGCTCCAACTTCTGCGACATCGGCTTTGAAGTCGACGGTGCCGGGGATCGAATCGTGGTTCTCTCAGCCATAGACAACTTGGTCAAGGGCGCTTCTGGCCAGGCCATCCAGAACATGAACTTGATGATGGGGCTGGACGAGACTGCAGGGCTTTGGTTCCCTGGCGGAGCTCCTTGAAGTGCCAAACGAATACTGAAAGAATAAATATTGATAGATCGGAGTGAGGTAGAGGTTTTGCGCCATGAAGATCAGCAACGTGATGAACCCGGAACCTGTGACTTGCAAGGTTGATGACCCTGTAAGCGATGCGGTAAGGTTGCTCAAAGAGAACGACATCAGCGGGATGCCGGTCCTGGACGGTGAGAAATTAGTAGGCGTCGTCTCCGAATCGGACCTTCTCAAGCTTCTCTCAGTCGAGGAAGAAACGGGCCTTTGGCTCCCAAGTCCTCTTGAAATTTTAGAGATTCCCATAAGGGACCTCATCCGATGGGAGAAGCTGCAAGCAGGAGCAGAAGAGATCGGAAAGAGGCCGGTCTCGAAAGTGATGACCAAGAAGGTTCGCACCGTAGGTCCCGAAGACACGATTGAGAAGGCGGCTTCCATGATGGTGAGGCACAGGATCAACAGGATTCCTGTCGTGGACGATGGCAAACTGGTAGGGATCGTTACGAGAGGTGATATCATAGAAGGGCTGGGCGAGGAGGATTCCGAAGTTGAAGAGGATTGAAGGCGGAATATGCGCGGTTGAAGGTGTCAAGGCCTGTGGCCTGAAGCGAGGAAAGTGGGGTATTGCTGCGATAGCTGCCAGCGGGAATGCTGCTGGCGCCTTTACCACCAACAAGGTCAGGGCTGCGCCATTGGATGTCACCGAAGAGAACCTGGCCGAAGGCAATCTCGATGGAATCATCGCTAACAGCGGTTGTGCCAACGCCTACACTGGGGCGAAGGGAATCGAGGATGCAAAGAAGATGGCAGGAATCCTCGCCAGTCATTTGAGTGTGGATTCGGACAAGATAGGGGTTGCCTCCACAGGAGTCATAGGTCGTTATCTGGACCTGGACCTGATGGCCGAGATGTTTGAGGAGATGAAATCTCAGCTTAGAAGCAGTCCTGAGGCCAGCCGGGAAGCTGCCGAGGCCATCATGACCACAGATACAGTGGTCAAAGAGGTGGCCGTGGAGCATGAAGGGATAAGGGTTGCTGGGATCGCAAAGGGCGCAGGCATGATCGAGCCTAACATGGCGACCATGCTCGCGTTCCTCTATACAGATGCGAAGTTTTCTCCTGAGACGCTGAAAGAGTGTTTGAAAGAAGCAGTCGATGAGAGCTTCAACATGTTGATCGTGGATGGTGACACCAGCACCAACGATGAGGTATTGATCACTTCCACTGGCAAAGTGGAATGCGATCTTGACGTGTTCAAAGAGGCTCTGAATTACGTCTGCGTGGAGCTTGTGAAGATCATGGCCGCGGATGGAGAGGGCGCGAGCAAGTATGTGGAGACCATCGTCGCGGGCGCAAAAAATGTGGACGATGCAAAGCTTGCGGCCAAAACGATCATGAGAAGCAGCCTTGTCAAGACTGCCATATTCGGAGGGGATCCCAACTGGGGACGAATCATAGCCGCAGCGGGCCGGTCAGGTGCCGAACTGGATCCGGATTTGATCACGCTCTCAATCGAGAACGGCGAGTCTGAGGTATTTCTGGTAAAGGAGGGACTGATCGTGGAAGGCGTCCTTTCCAAGGCTGAAGAGATCATGAGTTCCAAAGAGATCGTAATCAACCTGGACTTGGGCCTGGGTGCAGGGAAAGCTCGCTGTTTTGGTTGCGATCTGACCTACGATTACGTGAAGATCAACGCGGAGTATACGACCTGAAGGCGCAGAATGTGTCACACAACGTGCAGTAGACGGAAAAGTGCCGCAGAAGTAAACTTGCAGCAGAAGCAAACGTTCCAGAGATGATAATATGTTGTTGAGAGGAGAGCGATTGGGCAAGATATCTGAAGATGTTCTGGAGTTCATCTCCTCAAGAGAAACGGACCGCTGGATCTTCGAGGCGGACCTTCTGGTGGATAGAGCTCATCTCGTCATGCTCAAGGAAAGGGGACTGATAAATCTCGAGGAGTTCTCTCAGATCGTCGCAGGCCTGGATAGAATTTCCGAGTCAGAGCTTGGTGAGGGTGAAGACGTTCACGAGGCGATCGAGGCCGAGCTGATATTTCGGGTGGGCATCGTCGGCGGGAGGATGCACACTGGAAGGTCTCGAAACGACGAAGTTGCAACCTGCATCAGGCTGGTTTTGAGAGAGCAGGTGCTTTCCTTAATGGCGGAATTGAACCTTCTGGTCGAAAGCCTGGTTGAAAAGGCCACGAATAACACGGAAACGATAGTTCCCGGGTTTACCCATCTCCAGCACGCGCAGCCCACCACCCTCGCCCATCATCTTCTGGCCCATGCTGACGCATTCTTTCGGGATTTCGAACGGCTCAAGGGCGCATACCCCAGGATCAACAGGTCTCCTTTGGGCGCGGCCGCCTTTGCATCCACTGGGTTTGACATAGACCGAAACAGGACTGCCGAACTTCTCGGGTTCGAAGGTTTGGTGGAAAACAGCATGGATGCAGTTTCCACGAGAGATTTCATCTTGGAATCGATGGCAGACCTTGCCATACTCATGGCCAACTTGAGCCGTCTCGCCGAAGAGATCATTCTCTGGAGCACCTCGGAATTCGGCTATTTGGAGATAGACGACCTTTTCGCATCGACCAGCTCGATCATGCCCCAGAAGAAGAATCCAGATACTGCAGAGCTCGTAAGAGGCAAGACCGGATCGGTCATTGGCGCGCTCGTATCCGCCTTGACGATTTGTAAGGCCCTTCCCATGAGCTACAACAGGGATCTGCAGGAGGCAACACCAAACCTCTGGCGGAGCGTCTCTTTGACCCGTGGCGCTGTCAGGATTATGAGTGGGTGTATAACGTCTGCCAGGTTCAACAAAGGCCGCCTGGAATTAAGCGCCAGTGCAGGGTTTTCCACGGCAACCGAGATTGCGGACTCTTTGGTGAGGGTGACTGGAATTCCTTTCAGGACGGCGCATCAGATAGTGGGCGCTCTTGCCGCGCAAGGCGAGAATCCCACGATGGAAGATCTGGATTCTGCCGCCCAGAAGGTTGCTGCGATCAAGCCAAGCGAGATGGGATTCGACCAGAAAATGCTGGAAACTGCGCTAGATCCCAAAAAGAACGTCGCTCTGCGGGATCGGCCTGGTGGGCCTGCACCCTCTGAGACTGCGCGGATGGTTGCATCAAGGAAAAGGATGCTTGAAGAAAACGAACGCGAAGTTCAGGAGATGCAGGAAAAGGTGGACCGTGCGCTGGATGCGTTAAAGCAGATGAAGTAGACTTGATCTCACCCCCTTGGCGACTCCGGTTCCGGCGACTCCTGCTGAAGACGAGTTGAACAACAGAGTTGAAATTGAAGTTGAACGCGGGCGGCAATTGAACACGAGCTGAAGACGATGCAAGAGATCTGCGCAACCGAAATCGCGGCCGAGGCAGGAGATGTCAGGTCTTGCGAGAGGACACAATCGTCCCGCTGGAAGCGGCGGCTCGGCCTTGGGCTGATCGTTCTTTCTTGCCTGCTCTACGGAGGTCTCATGCTGGTCCCCATGTTTCCGCTTTCTGCGAAGGGAAAGGTTGCGGTCTCCTCAGCTTTGGTGATATTTGGCGAGGCATCTTTTTGGATCGGAGGCCTGATCGTGGGCAAAGACGTGATCGCACGCTATCGAAGCAAGCTCGATCTGAGGCGATGGTTTCGGCGGCTGGCAAGATAGAACGGTAGAGCGATAGAGCGATAGAGCGATAGAGCGAGGCCGAGACTTGCAGCTTCATCTTCTCTTCAGCTGGAAGACGTAGACGAACTTTCTTTTCTCTTTCGGGAGGATATCTTGCAGAACCTTCTCGACCTTGTCTTTGGTCTTTCCGCTTGCGATGATCAGAGCGTCGGTCACCGCAAACCAGCCCTCTTCGATCCCTATGTCGCGAAGCCGTCTTCTGTAAGTTCTCGCGTGAACCTTTCCCATCTCCTGCTGGTAGAGGGTCATCAGCTCTGGACCTTTGTAGATGAGATCTACGATTTCGTCCCAGTGGATATCACGGCTGTTCTCGTTCTTCAGATAAATTTTCAGCTTCTCGGCATCGGTAAGTTCAGTTTTTTCGGGATGGAACGGAAGCGCAGTTATGATCCCAAACCGCATCTTGGCTTCGTTGTATTGGTCGTCGATGCTCCGGCTTATGCCTTTTCCGATGGTGACTTTAGAGGGCGTGATCATGCTGTCGTAGATGATCTTGTTCTCGAAGGGCAAGAGGACTGCATCGACAAATACAGGAAGATCTGACCAGTTTATCAGCTCTTTCAGGGGGGTGTAGAGTCCCAATACGCCGTAGGCCTTGGGTGGGTCTTCTGTATCGAGAAATACGGTGTACTTCTTGAGGTAGCGGACGATGAAGAACCTGCCTTTGAGATAATTTTTCCAGCCGGCTACGATCTCGAGATCCTGCGAGGAGAAGCTCATGGGATTTTCCCGGACGAACTCGTCAATCGTCTCTGGCTGATCGAACATCTGATCTCTCAACTTCATAATATCGTTCAAAGGAGATCTTCCGATATCTTTTGGGTATCTGAGGTTCTTCAAAACTTTGAACTTCTGATCTGCATAATATAGAAGTGCCCAATAAAGGTCGTAATAATGCACAATCTCTTCTTCTGAAAGTTCCATCGATTCTCACCTAAAGTCCAGAAACGTCCGCGGATCTCTCCATACGGATCTCTCAGTATATACCATGCATGTCCAAAAGCAGCAGGTTATCTTCCCTTCATAGTCTCATCATTTCATATTATTACCGTTTCATCGTCTCATCGCCACATTTTCAGATCGTCATATATTTTCATATTCTCAGGTCCTCTGCGTACCTTTCCAGCGCCTTGACGCCTGCAACCATCTTTGGCGCGTTAACCCTCACGAACACTTCTTCTTCGGATGCGGTCTTGGGGGAACTTTCCTGGAAATTTTCAAAGGCGCTCTTCCCGTCATAATCAACAAAGGCGATTCTCGCAACGAAATCATCTGGCTGCGCCATCACGGCATCACCAGAGATCGTGGTTATGTGGTGAGGATGGGCTATCAGGGACTTTGCAAGATCGTTGGAGGTTTTTGCGCCTTTTTGCTTCAGGTCTGCTGAAAGGGCGTTGAAGTCTGCAAGAAAGTAGAACGACCCTTCTGGAACTGTCGCCTTTATCCCGTCGATTTCGTTGAAGGCGGCCGACATGTAGGTTCCCATGATCCTATGAATCTCTCTTGTGATCTCGAAGTACTCTTCGATTTCCTGGTTGGGTTCGTAGGCGGCAACCGCTGCGATCTGGGTTGGGGTGGAGACGTTTGTGTAGACCGTCGCTGCCACCTTCGTAAAGTCGTTTATGAGCTGTTCTGAGCAACAGTTTGGCATGATGCAAGATCCGAGCCGGTAGCCGCCTGCGGATCGATCTTTGGATAGGCCATTGGTGATGAAAGTGCCTTCGGGGTAGATTTTGCCCATGCTGGTGAATTTCTCGATTTGGTAAGTCGTAAGGGCATAGATCTCGTCTGCAAGGACAAGGATGTCATGATTTTTGCAGACCTCTGAGATGCCTTCCAGTTCCTCTTCTGAGTATACCGCGCCCGTCGGGTTGTGGGGATTGTTCAGGATCAAGAGGTGTTGCTCTTCGGGCAGTTCGGACAGGGATTCGTCAAGCTCGGAAGGGTCTATCTTGTAGCCGTTCTCAGGACTGGTGAAGAGGACGTGGTAGTCCCTTCTGCAGAGCTTGAGCTGGGGCGCATAGCCGATCCACGAGGGAGAAGGTATGATCACCGAACCTTTGATTATTGAAAAGAGCGTGTATATCAGCCCTTTTGTTCCGTGGCCGACCACAATCCTGGAAGGATCCACATCCAGCGAGAAGTGCCTCTTGTTGAAATCTGAGATGGCGAATCGAAGCTCCTCGATCCCCTCCGCTGTCGAGTAGTAGCCTTCTGCCGCACTTTCGCCAAGGGCGCGTTGGAGAGGCGGCGGAACGTGGAAGGGCGACTGGCCAAATCCAAAGCCGTAAAACTGGGCATCGCACCCTATCTCGCTGCATCTGTTCCTCTGATCGGAGACGAAAAGGCCGACCCGGAGATTTTCCGGCATCGATATCTCGTCTACCTGGGGTTCCACAGCTACTTCTTTCATCGACTCCACTCCTCCGTTCAATCCGAATGAACAATAATTATAGAACGCCCAGACTACTTATAATTTATTTTTATCAAATGGCCAGTCCCCAGAAAGAAACTCCCCACACGGCGCCACCTTTGCGCCGCCCTTTCGTCGCCCTTTAGCGCCACACTTGCAGAGACACTTCGCCACCTTCCGCCCATCGCCCCCCCCAACTGCGCCAGAGAATCTGGACCGAATCGCAAGTTCCCGGCAACCCCCGGCGCCACCTTCGGCGCTAGGCGCGCCCTTCGCCGCCGCACTCTTTGCACCTGTGCTCTCCTGATCCCTGGCAGGCTGAGCACTCATCCCAGATCTTCTCGCCCCCGAAGATCACCCACTATCCGCCGGCCCCATCACAATATTCGCACTTCACCTTGCCGCTCCCGCCGCAAACAGGGCAAATCTCGCCCCTAAACATCACCTCGTTCTTGAGGTATTGGCGCCGGTTCGACGAGAATTTTGCCAGAAAGATCCACGCCGTCTGAACTTTCGCCGACGAAGAGACGAAGGCGCAAGAGGGTGAAAAAAGAGATAAGGTATGAGGCAGATAACCCCCACGCGGCGCTGAGGGCGGGCAACGATGAGAGAGAAGATATTCGATCTGACGATATCCCTGGTGGCGATGTTCCTCGCCATCATGCTGATTGGCCTATTTGCATGGATTTCATACTGGGTGATCGGCGTCGAGAATATGGGATCGATTGAAAAGTTCATGGACGCCTTCAGCGGTGCGTTCTTCTTTCTGGTCAAGCTATTCGTCCTTTGGATTGCGCTCATTTTCTTGGGAATGTTCGTTCTCTGGTTGTTCAAAGACGAAGGCATGATAATCCTGCCCTTCGAGGTTGCAACAGGCGAGGACGGATACAGCGGCAAGTCCATCTCGGATCTGCTCACTGCTGAACTTCGGAGAATCAAGCGGATTCATGAGGATGCAAAGAATATCCAGCCAATGGGACTGAAATTGGAGACCTCGACTTCGCCTCCTGCGGTCCCAGTGTCCAAGGACCTGACCCGTGGCCCCATTGCTTCCGGGTCGAGTTCCGGGTCGAGGACCACCTTGACTTTGCCTCCTGTGGTCCCTAGGAGTGAGAATTTTGCATACAAAGTCGCCGAAGCAGGCGCTGTTCGGGTAGGCCCTGCTTGGGTCCTGATCGGACCTTTGTTGTCGTCTCTTAAGCAGCTCTGGCCCGGTGGTGATACCGAGCAGGTCATCACAGGCAGCCTGCAAAAATACGGGTTGGTGATCTGCCTAGTGGCGCACCTGGAACACCATGAGATCCGAGCCTGGGAGGTCCGGCACGAGATCAGACCTCAGGACAAAGTCCGGGACGAGCAGATCCCCTTCATGGTCAGGGATCTGGCCTTCAAGATTGCAAAGGGTCTCTCCAGCGAACAAGAAGACGGCCAGGCCAAGACCTGGCGGGGGCTCAAGCACATCACCGAGGCTTGGGACGCCTACTACCGGTACACGCTGACCGAAGACGAGATGGAGCTAGAGCGTGCTCAGGAAAGTTGCCTCTTGGCGGCAAAGGCCGAGGTTGGCTACGAGGAGCCTTTTAATCTTCTCCTCAACCTTGGAGCTGCTTACATCAAGAACAAGAAGTATGTCAAGGCTGAGAAGTTGTTCAGACAGGCCGTTGATATCAAGCCAGATTCTGAAGCATTTTATGGGTTGGGCTTTTCACTTTATCATTTGCACAAATACGAAAATGCAATTGACTATTTTGATAAGGCAATTGAATTAAATTTGGAAGATGCTTATGTCTGGAACAGTAAAGGCGCTGTTCTCAACGATCATCTGGATAAGCACGAAGATGCGCTCAAGTGTTTCAACAAGGCAATTGAGTTGGATCCGCAATTTGCTGGAGCTTGGTACAACAGAGGCGTTGCTCTCGATGATTTGGGCAGTCACGAAGACGCGATCGAATCTTATAAGATGGCAATTGGGCTAAGTTCAGAAAATCTAGAAGAAATTTGGTACAATCTAGGCAATGCTTTCGGTTACTTGGATATGTACGAAGAAGCCATTGAATCTTATAATGAATCAGTATATATAAATCCACAATTTGCCAGATCTTGGTACAATAGAGGAAATGCTCTCCAACACCTGGGCGAGCATGAAGAAGCAATCGCGTCTTATGATGAGGTAATCAAGTTGGATCCGCGACATATTGGTGCATGGATCAACCGAGGTCTTGCTTTTGCTAATCTGCGCATGTATAAAAAAGCCATCGAATCTTATGACAATGTGATCAAGCTAAATCCACAAGAATTTGAAGATGTGATCTGGACCAACAAGGGCAATGCTTTCGGTAACTGGGGAAAATACGAAGAGGCCCTGAGATGCTTTAAGAGGGCAATTGAGTTAAATCCACAATATGCAGAAGCGTGGCATAGTATGGGTATTGCTCTTGATAAGTTGGATCGTCATGACGAAGCCGTTGAAGCCTACGAAAAAGCGATCGAACTTGGTTTAACATCTGCAACGCTTCACGTAACTCTAGCGCGCTTATATCGAAAACTTGGTCGTGAGGCCGAAAGTGTCGTGCAGTGCAGAAAGGCCCGCGCCCTGATAGAAAACGAGGATGAATACAACCGCGCCTGCTTCGAGGCAGTCTGTGGTAGCGCCGATGATGCACTTGCTCTCTTGAGATCCGCGCTGGAAAAGAATCAGATCGCACCAGAATGGGCGCGCCAGGACCCCGACTTCGAGTTCATCCGGGACGATCCCAGGTTCGAGGAGCTACTCGACGAGTTCTCCGAGGGCGAGGAATCCGGGTCGGGCTGATGCGCCACCGCCGACCCCATGCAGGCTGAGCGCTCATTCCAAATCACCTCGCCCCCGGATATCGCCTATTTTCCACTGGTACCATCACAGCAGGGATGGTTACGCGTCGAGTGGAAAATCTAATTAAGAATGGCGCAACAAAATATCAGCCTGTGGAGAACATGAAAGCGAAATCCCTCTCAGACGTCTATGACATATTCGACCCACAAGAAGCGCTAAGTGGCGAGAAGCTCAAGGAATATTATGTCAAGAGAGAAAGCCCGATCGACAGGCATGCAAACGCGCTCCGATCGAGCAAAAGGCCACTGAAATACCTCTTCGTGGGAAGCAGGGGGAACGGTAAGAGCACAGAGCTCAACAGGCTATCTGAGCTTTTAGGAGACGATCTCCTCATAGTGCCCTTCTCAATTAGGGATAAGCTGAATTTATATGACATAGAATATTCAGACATTTTACTCATAATTGCAGCAGAAATTCATAAAAAAGTTTCAGAGAATGTCGAGCTGAGCAAGGAGTTGAGCGGTTATCTCGACAACTGGTCTGAAAAAGTCATCGAGAATGTAGAACGCTTGGGATTGAGCGGTGAAGTGAAGGCAGGCTTTTCTGCAATCTTCTTGAACATCACAGGGAAAATGAAAACAGAAGCGACTACCAGAGAGATTACCAGGAAGGTCATACAACCACGGTTGAGCGATCTGATAGACGCTGTGAATAAGATAATAATCGAGGCAGAAGAGAAACTCGACAAGAACATTCTCGTCATAATCGATGATCTCGATAAGGTAAACCTGGAGAAAGGCGAAGAGTTGTTCTACGTGCATGGAGCCGAACTGACATCGCCAATCTGCAAGATAATCTATACGATTCCCCAGCCATTGTTATTCTCCAATAAAATAAGACAGATTGTCAATCAGTATTTTGACGGCCATATAAATTTGGGAAATATAACTATTTATGATCGGCATGGTGAGCCAGATCCTGAAGACTGCGATCTGATGAAGAATGTAGCGCTAAAGAGGATGGATGAATCGCTAATATCAGAAGATGCTCTGAACCTGGCAGTTGGTTACTCTGCAGGAGTAATGACTGAATTTATAAGAATAATAAGATCTGCAGGGAATATTGCAAATACCGACGATCGGGGCCAGGTAAAGTTATCGGATGTGAAGCAGTCGATTGCCGATATCAAGAATGATTACATCAGGATTCTGGGTCCTGATGACATCAAGATTTTAAAAGATGTAACGAAAATGAAAGGCAAAATTGACGGAGATAAATTCCAAGATTTGCTTTTCAGCCTTGCGATATTTGAATATTCAAATGATGAGGTCTGGTATGACATCCACCCTGCAATCAAGGGAATTATTGAACGAGCTGAAGCTGGCAAAGAGTAAGAACAGCTTAATCTTTGCCATCACAGATGATTGCGCTGGATTGAGCCAACTTCTACGTTCTCATAATTTTTGTGTAATCCTGGAGGACCTGGAAGGGGACGGAAACCTGCTCAAAACGTTGGTTAAGTGGGAAAGCACTCCAGATAACGCGGTTTATCTGGTTTGTGGAATTGCCAGTCAATTTCCCTGGATTTTCGCATACTTGAATTTACATCGTGACCTGTTTTATCAGATCAAAAGACCAGTTTTAATGGCCGTAAGTGAATATGAGATAAGAGAGATACAGAAACACGCTCCAGATCTATACCGATATAGAAGCAGGACGTACAACCTAAAAGTGAAAGAAAAGAGTGGGGCTGAACCAATTTTCTCAGAGCCGAAATCTATCTATTATGAATTGCCAATCTTTGAAGAAGAAATAGATGTGGATGCCATAAAGGATCGGATTAAGTTAGATGAATATATGCTTGGAACTGTAACCGAAGATTACAAAAAAGCAGAGTTATATATGGACCTTGCTATTTCCTATTTTAAGTTGGACGATTTCGATAAGGGCGATGATTCCTCAAGAAAATCGATGGACATAAGAGCGCGGTTAAAAGATGATAAGGGAATTTCAATAAATTATGGCAGACTTATTCGTGTTTTTCTGTTGAAAAAGCAATTCAAAAGAGTTATAGAGCTATCCAACCAGCTATTAAAGTTAGATCAAAATTCGGCCTCAACCTACATTCTTCGTGGCATCGCCTTTGGCGAGCTGGGACAATTGGAGACTGCCCTTGAATGCTACGAAAAGGCGGTCGAAACCGATCTGCAAAAAGCAGATGCATGGTACAACAAGGGCAATGCCCTCGGAAACTTGAAGCGACACGAAGAAGCTCTCGAATCTTTCGAGAAGGCCACCAAACTCGATCCGCAATACTCCGATGCTTGGTACAACAAAGGCGTTGCCCTCGGAAACTTGAAGCGACACGAAGAAGCTCTCGAATCTTTCGAAAAAGCGATCGAACTCGATCCACAAAAAGCAGAAGCATGGTACAACAAGGGCAGCGCTCTCGGGGGCTTGGGCCGGACGGAAGAGGCGCTCGAAGCCTACGAAAAAGCGATCGAACTCGATCCACAAAAAGCAGAAGCATGGTCCAACAAGGGCGTGGCTCTCGACAACTTGGGCCGGACGGAAGAGGCGCTCGAATCTTTCGAAAAAGCGATCGAACTCGATCCACAAAAAGCAGAAGCATGGTACAACAAGGGCAGCGCTCTCGGGGGCTTGGGCCGGACGGAAGAGGCGCTCGAAGCCTTCGAAAAAGCGATCGAACTCGATCCACAAAAAGCAGAAGCATGGTACAACAAGGGCGTGGCTCTCGACAACTTGGGCCGGACGGAAGAGGCGCTCGAAGCCTACGAAAAAGCGATCGAACTCGATCCACAAAAAGCAGAAGCATGGTCCAACAAGGGCGTGGCTCTCGACAACTTGGGCCGGACGGAAGAGGCGCTC
>Ga0272443_10003741_pt1 | contig 17536 bp, 16 predicted proteins | sample SSMAcet12_FD_193581 | JGI IMG/M metagenome (GOLD analysis project Ga0272443, IMG submission 193581) | Marine sediment archaeal communities from Little Sippewissett salt marsh, Falmouth, MA, United States - SSM-Acet-12 | ecosystem: Environmental > Aquatic > Marine > Wetlands > Sediment ... | reverse complement strand
ACCCCTCCTGCTGGGTTTTGGAACCGGAATAAATATAAAAGACAAAATATATTTTAACCTGTCAGGGGAGTATATGCACTGGAAATTAGCATATTCCGGAGAATTGTGGAATTCGGATGATTTCAGGAATGTAATCAGAATACATATCGGAGGACAATACAAACCAAACGATTTGCTGTCATTCAGCGCGGGTTTTTACACAGAACCCTATCCGATAAAATTTATAGCTTTTGCTCCCTTTGACGAGGAGAGTTACGACCAGATGTTTCTAACCGGAGGGATAGGCCTCGATTTCGGAAGAGTTGCACTAAATCTCTCTGCCGCGAGCAGCGCTTTTATAAAGAGAGATCCCTCCTTGCGGGAAGAGAATCTCTTTAATTTATCATTGAGTTATAGATAAGATAAAACAATAAAGTTTTCTTCATTGAAGCCCATATCCTTTTGCTCGATATGGGCTTTTTCTTGCGGTACTGCAAGATTGAAAACCTAAAAAAGCTTAACCATGATTTCCATCGCCGCTCCCGATATAAGAGGAAGGGTAAAGTTGTCATCGATGCCGAACGGGAAAAATTCCACGAGAGAAGCAACGACAGAACCGACAAAAAGAACAAACAAATCGGGTTGAGGCAAAAGAGAGGAAACGCAGAGACATATAACCATACACGCAAAACTACCTTCGACTGTTTTTTCCGATTGTTTTGACCCGATGCGATTCTTACCCCATTTTACTCCGATTACATGGGCAGCTGTGTCTCCCAAAGAAAGAAAAAACAACACTGCGATAGCTATCCATTTATCAAAAAAATAAACAGAAAGAAAAGCCGCTACCGCGTAATGAGTCGCGGCAGTTAGAGTGTCCTTTTCTTTTTCCCAGATTAATTTTCCAAAATAACGGTCAAAAATCTTGCCTATAGAGCTTATCTCCAACCTGAGGAAATCGACGATAAGAGAAAAAAAAGCCAGAAAAAAGAGGCTTATGACCACAGTAATCCTGGGCGCAAAAATATACCCGACAGGAACCAGAGCCGTCGACAGATGCAAAAGTTTCCTGACGATAACATATTTGCTTAAGCGTTTCATTACCTTTACATTAACATAAGAAAATTTAAAGTCAAGATTTTTCTTTTTTTTTAAAAAAATGCAATAATCCCCCTTGACTTATTAGTTCGATTTTTTAATATAAAATATAGATACAAAAAATGCGAAATTTGACTCTTTGTTTATTAAACGTTGTCAATATAGGGTTTTTTCGGTATTCGAAAAAAGTAAATGTTTCGTATCTCTGTTTAAAATAATGTTTAAGATCCATTTAAAGGAGGGTACTTAATGGAATGGCTTATTAGAAAAAGGTCCGGTAGAGTTGTTCCTTATAACAAGAAGAAAATAAGCGTTGCGATTTCAAAAGCTCTTAAAGCGATAGGAGTAAAAGAAGATTCCGACGCCATAACCAATCAGGTAGAAACTTCGCTTTATATGAATTTCTTCAGACTTGGTAATATCCCTACAGTCGAAGAAATACAAAACTATGTAGAAGAAACCCTGATGTTAAGAAAGCTACCGGACGTGGCCAGGGCTTACATCCTTTATAGAGAAAAGAGAAACGAAGCGCGCAAAGTAGAAGATGTCTTCAGAGATGTCGAAGGTATAATGGGAAAATATTTAAAAAAGGAAGACTGGCGGGTTCAGGAAAATTCCAACATGAATTTTTCTCTTCAGGGTTTGAATTTTTATGTTTCTTCTTCAGTAACAGCCCGATATTGGCTCGGAAAAATCTACAGCCCCAGAATAAGAGAAGCACACAGCAACGGCGATTTTCACATTCATGATCTTGGGATACTCGGTCCTTACTGTGTGGGCTGGGATTTGATGGATCTTTTAAAGGAAGGGTTTAGAGGGATGAGCGGTAAAGTTGAATCCTCTCCCGCGAAACACTTAAGAAGCGCGCTCGGGCAGATTGTAAATTTTATTTATACCCTCCAGGGAGAAGCGGCAGGGGCACAGGCGTTTTCCAATTTTGACACACTTCTGGCTCCCTTTATTCGCTTCGATAAACTGGATTACACAAGCACAAAACAAGCCTTGCAGGAGTTTTTATTTAACATAAACGTTCCTACCAGGGTTGGCTTCCAAACCCCTTTCTCAAACATTACTCTGGACTTGAAGGTTCCGGATAGCTTCAAAGAAACAAAGGTAATAATCGGAGGCAGAGAGAAGGACACAACTTACGGCGATTTCCAACAAGAAATGGACATGATAAACAAAGCACTCGCCGAATTAATGATGGCGGGAGACGCAAAAGGAAGAATTTTTACGTTTCCAATTCCTACTTACAACATAACAAAAGATTTCGACTGGGAAAACGAGGAACTAATACCTGTCTGGGAAATGACGGGTAAATACGGAATTCCTTATTTTAGCAATTTTGTCTCCTCTGACATGGACCCCGAAGACGCCCGAAGTATGTGCTGCAGGCTAAGATTAGACAAAAGAGAGCTCAGAAAAAGAGGAGGAGGTCTTTTTGGTTCCAATCCTCTGACCGGCAGCATAGGAGTCGTAACTATAAATCTCCCCAGAATAGCTTACATCTCTACTGATACAGACGAATTTTTTGATAGGCTTTCTAATGTTATGGAAACGGCAAAGGAATCTTTAGAACTTAAGAGAAAAATAATAGAAGATTTTACAGGAGAAGGCTTGTATCCTTATACCAAGTATTACTTAAGAAATATCAAGAAAACCGCCGGTTCTTATTGGGATAATCATTTTTCGACAATAGGTCTTATAGGAACCAATGAAGCCTGTATAAACATGTTTAGAAAAGGGATTCTGTCCCAGAAAGGGAAAGACTGGGCAGAGCAGATACTTAGGTTTATGACTAACAAGCTTTCAGAATTCCAGGAAGAAACAGGAAACTTGTACAACCTGGAAGCTTCACCCGCAGAAAGCGCTTCCTATCGCCTTGCAAGAAAGGACAAACAGAGGTTCCCCGATATTTACACAAAAGGAACTGAAGCTCCTTATTACACAAATTCGGTGCATCCTCCAGTCGATGAAGTCGATGATGCTTTTGACGTTCTGGAACATCAAGATCCTTTACAGGTATTATTCACCGGAGGAACAGTTGTTCATATTTTCCTGGGAGAATCCATTAAAGACTGGAAAACAGTACGAGATCTTACCAGAAAAATAGTCAACAGATTTTCCCTGCCGTATTTTAGCTTTACTCCCACTTTTTCAATATGCCCTGTTCACGGGTATATATCGGGTGAGCACTTCTTCTGCCCTCTGCCTCACACCGAAGAAGAATTAGAAGAATTCGGACAAATTGTAGAACTAAGCGAAGAAACTTTAAAAGAAATGAAAGAAGGATCTTATAAAAAAATCGTAGAACAACGACCTCAAAGGGAGGAAAAGGAAAACCTGCAGGTTTTTTTAAACAAAACAAATTAAAGAAGGAAATTGTTATATGGAAAAAGAAAAAAATCAATTACAAAAAAAATTCGCAAAGGTCCGCTCGATAAGAACCGAAGTATATTCCCGTGTAGTCGGATATTACAGACCTGTTCAGGCATGGAATGAAGGAAAAAGGGAAGAATTCAGAGAAAGAAGATATTTAAAAGCGGAAGAACAGTAAGTATTTGTGATCAAATCTTTTTTAGGAACCAGCGTAATAGAGTTTCCCGATAAAATTTCCTCGGTCGTTTTTATAGGAGGTTGCAACTTAAGATGCCCGTTCTGTCACAACCTGGATCTTGTATTACCTGAACTCCTAAAAAGAATCCCGGATATCCCCCAGAGCAAAATAATCGATGAATTAAAAAACAGGAAAGGATTTATAGACGGAGTTTCCTTTACCGGCGGAGAACCTCTTCTCTCCCCCGAGCTACCGGACTTCATCAAGAAAATAAAAGAGGAAGTTAAGCTAGACATAAAAATAGATACAAACGGAACACTACCCGGCAAATTAAGGGAAGTCCTACCTTTTGTAGATTATATCGCCATGGACGTAAAAACTTCACCCCTAAAATATCCTCTTGCTACCGGCGATAAAGCTGAATTTAAGAACGTAGAAAAAAGTATTGAAATTATAAAAGAAACAGAAAACTATGAATTCAGAACCACAATGGTACCCGGGATCGTAAACAAAGAGGATATTAAAAAGATTTGCGAACAAACAGGTAAAGTAAAAAAATATGTTCTTCAGAATTTCAGAAACGTCAAAACCCTTTCTCCCGAGTTTTCGGAAATAGAATCTTATACGGACGTATATATAAAAGAAACCGCTCTGATTTTAGAGGAGTGCGCGGAGACAGTAGAAATAAGAAACTAATTTTTTAAAACAAACATATCCCCCAATATTTTTTACCAAAGAAATAAGTTTCAGATTAATAAATAAATCTTCGAAAAACCGCAGTCAGTTTCCCCGGCGTGGAAACTGCTGCTTGTCTCTCAACCTCGCTCCTTTTGACTTCGTCAAAAGACCGTGCCCGCTAGGTTTACGAGGCATTTTTCTTGAGCAGTACCCACTCACCTTCTGAGATTTCAAAACCGAAAAACCTTGCCCGTTCGAGCTCCGAGGTATTTTCCTGAACAGTATTCCTTACTCATTTTGTTGTTTATGACCGTGCTCATCTTACCCTCCGAGACGCTTTCCTTAACGGTAATTCCGCTGTTTCTTGCCGACTAAATTAATAAAAATGGGGGCAGGGAAGAAAAATCTGCGCTCGTTGACATTTAACAGCCTGAGATTATTTTTAAAGTATGAGAACTTTATTGAAAAAAGCGTTTAAAGGTATAGGGGACAAAGAAGCTGATGCGCTTGAAAAAATCTTCGAAGAGGTCACGTTTCAAAAAGACGAAGCAATCGTCAAAGAAGACGAGCATGGTGAAGAACTTTTTGTTGTAAAAGAAGGGCATGTTCTTGTAAAGAAAAAGGGCGAAAGATTAGCAGAGCTTAAACCCGGAGACATTATCGGGGAAATGTCACTTATTGAAAGTTCGCGATCCGCTACCGTAACCGCGGTGGGGAAAACTGTTCTTTACAGAAGCGACATAAAAGATTTTTATAAGCTTTTCTCAAAACACCCGCCCATTGCCGTCAGTCTTTTTCAAACACTTTCAAATAGACTGCGCAACATTAACAATAAAGTTGTTGAAAAAGCTCTTCAGGAAGAACGTCTCGCAACCATCGGAAAACTGGGAGCGACTATAATTCACGATTTAAAATCCCCTCTTTCAGCTATAAAGGGATACGCAAACATTTTAGAAGATATTAGCGGCGATGACAGGATAAAAAAATACGCGAAATCTATCAGCACCTCAGCGGATTTTACTTTCGAGATGATAGAAGATATTCTTGAATTCGGGAGAGACAGAAGTTCGTTAGATTTTCGCCCGGTTGATATTTATCAATACCTCAAAGAAGTGGTAGAGTTGTTCGGCAGGGTTAAAGATGAGAAAGAAATAGAAATTGTAATTCTCCCGTGTAAAAATCTGTTTTACGAACTGGACCCTTTCAAGATGAAAAGGGTCCTGTTAAATCTTTTGAAAAATGCGTGCGAAGCAATAAAAGAGAAAGGGAAAGTCGAACTGGGCGCGGAAAAAACTGCGCAGGGAATCAGAATATTCGTTCGGGATAACGGCATCGGGATGTCTCCTGAAGTGGCGAGTAGGATTTTCGAGCCCTTTTTCACTCACGGCAAACAGGGTACCGGGCTGGGGATGACGGTCGTAAAAAAAGTGATAGAAGAACACTCCGGAGAAATAAAAATTGAAAGCACGCCTAACAAGGGTACAACGTTTAATATTTTATTTGAAAGTAAGACCAATAGAAATAAAGACTGAGGAGGGAAAAGATGATAAAAGATCTGATAAAAAAAAATCGGAGCATTCGTCGCTTCAAAAAGGGTTTTAAAATATCAGAAAAAACATTGAAAGAATTAATCGGGCTCGCGCGGCTATCTGCATCGGCTGCCAATCTTCAACCTTTAAAATTTGTGCTTTCCTGGGATGAAAATAAAAACAAAAAAATTTTTCCACATACTAAATGGGCTGGTTATCTGCAAAATTGGGGCGGTCCATCAGAAGACGAAAAACCTTCGGCATATATAATAATTCTCGGAGATACTGCGATTACAAAATCCTTTGGATGCGATCACGGAATAGCCGCTCAGAACATACTGCTTGGAGCAAGAGAGAAAGGACTGGGAGGCTGTATTGTAGGAGCCTTAAAAAGAAAAGCCCTCCACCAAAACCTGGGAATTCCCTCAAGGTACGAAATTCTTCTTGCTATAGCGCTGGGAAAACCAAACGAAAAAGTCATTATAGAAACTGCCTGTAACGGCGAAATCAAATACTGGCGAGATGAACAGGATGTCATGCATGTGCCTAAACGCCCTTTAGAAGAATTGATACTGGATTTGTGATTAATCTCATACAGAGCCATAGAGAAGTAGAACTCCTTTGAGTATCTAATTGTAAAGCGTAAGTTGAAAAGGGCTTCTCCTATCGTTTCTCCACGCATTCTTCCCACTTTTGAGAAAATTCTTTAGAAAGATTTACTTTCCCGGCTTTACTATAAGCAAGCGCCAGCAGCTGGTATGAATCACAATTATTAGAATCAGCTTCGATCGCCTTATTCAAAACTTCTGCCGCTTCATCGTATTTCTCTTCATAAATATCAGCCATTCCCAGAATAATATACGCTTCTGCTTTTTTATCAGACTCTATTTCCTGTAAGTTAAGAATCGTTTGGGCAATACTTGAAGCGCGGGAATAATCTTCTTTTTCCAAATAAGCGGCGGCGAGCTTATACATAACAACTCGATCGTTGTTTTTTATAGAAAGAGCCTTCTCAAATGCTTCGATTGCCATATCATATTTCTTTGCTCTAAGATAATTTTGCCCGAGCAATTTATGCCCTAAAAAAATATCGGGCTTAATAGAAATTGCTTCCTTAAGATTAAAAACAGCTTTATCATATTGGTCTCTGTTTGTGAAGATTTCCCCTGAATAAAGATACGCTTCCGCATTCTCCTCGTCAAAATCCAGCGCTTTATCGAAACAATTGAAAGCTTTGTCTTCTTCCCCTTCCTCTAAAAAAATCTTACCATGCATGACATAAGACATCGCCTTATAAGTACTATCTTTTACTTCCTCAGCTTCTTTTATAAATCCCTCCGCTCTTTTAAATTCTCCGTTATTCAAATCTTTTTTCGCTCCCGAATAAAAGACTTGCCAGCTGTAATTCTTTACACCCAAAAATTTTTCGTAAAACAGCACCGCTTCACCAGCAATATCTCTATCGATCTCGTAGGCTCTCTTTAGATATTCCGCGGATTTTGTCGAATCGTTCTCTTTATAATACGAAACGGAAAGGGCGACATAGGGAGCAGGATTATATTTTTCCCTTTTAGCCCATGCACTGTACTGAGCGGTCGCTTTTTCATATTCTTCTGTCTTAAGAAAAATATCCCCGCTTAACTTATATTCCCTCGCGGTACAACCTACAATACTCAATAAGACAAGAGAATAAAAAACATATAATTTTCTAATTTTAACTCCTTTAATAAAATTTTATACATATATATAGAAAATAAGTGTTCTGTCAAGACAAAGGCTTGAAAAAGAAAGAGATATTATTATAATTCTTATTATGAGACCGTCACGGGTTGAAATAAATTTAAAAAACCTGGAAGATAACATTAAAAAAGCTAAGGGGAAAATTGCGGACAAAAAACTCCTCGCGGTTGTAAAAGCGGATGCGTACGGACACGGAGCCGTGGCAGTTTCTTCCCGGGCAACGGCCATGGGTGTAGATTTTCTGGGTGTAGGAATCGCCGAAGAAGGCATCGAATTGCGTAATGCCGGCATACAGGCTCAGATAATAATTCTCGCTCAAGAACTAAAGGAAAGATCAGAAGAAATAGTACTATTTAATCTTATCCCCACAGTCTGTTCTCGTGATTTTCTTGAAAGCCTGGACAGAGAAGGAAAGAGGCAAAACAAAAAAGTTCCGGTGTTTTTAATGGTAGATACAGGAATGGGTAGATACGGCGTCTCGGCTGATGAGTTTATTTATTTTGTAAAACTTATAAAAAACAAGGATTTTTTGGAATTAAAAGGAGTAATGTCACATTTTCCCGTGGCCGATTCGGACAAAGACTTTACTCAAGAACAGATAAAAAAGTTCAACGAACTATTAGACGTTTCTTCCTCTATGGGAATTGACATTCCCATAAAAAGCATGGCGAATTCGGCGGGTTATTTACTGCACGATAACTCTCTGTTTAATATGGTAAGACTGGGACTCCTACTGTACGGAATATCTCCTGTGGAAAATGTTAGGCCTTCGGAATATCACCCCGTAATGAGCGTAAAAAGCAAAATTTCTTTTATTAAAACGATTCCTCCGGGTCATTCTGTAAGTTACTCCAGAACCTTCATCGCTAAGGAACCGACCACAATCGCCACTGTGCCACTCGGATACGCAGATGGTTATGATAGAGCGCTATCAAATAAAGGATGGATGATGGTAAATGATAAAAAAGCTCCGGTTATAGGCAACGTTACTATGGATACAACAATGATAGATATATCTCATATTCCGGAATCAAAAATAGGCGATGAAGTTATTGTTATGAACACAAAAGTAACTGCCTGGGAAATCGCCAAAACAATAGGAACGATTCCGTACGAAGTCATTTCTCGAATGGGGAAGAGACTCCCCCGATTGTACGTTTAGTCTATAAAAATATCACAATTTTTTATCAGAATTAAACCACCACAAAAGAGTGAACTTTCTTGGGGTTGATAAGCATTTTTTTATTCTTGCTTTTGCGCTAATTTTATCAACCTGATTACCTCCCCCTGTTTCACTTTTTTAAAAATGGCGGGATCTCCTTCTACTTTCCCTATCACGTTTACTTCACTGAAAGCGCGTACTTCTTTTTCTGTACTTGCGGGAGTTTTACCAAAAAAGATACAAAAAGAAGGGCTTTCAATCCATATTGCTATTTCTCCGGGTTCCACAGCAACACGTGAGTTTTCCTTGCTGACCTCTACAGGCATTCTGAAATAAATTTCTTCACCCCAGAGAGACACTCTTCCTTCAGTAGGAAGAGAAGAAAAAAAAGATTTAGCGGTTTTAGGATTCTCGTCCGTCAGAATAGCCTGGACTTCTCCAATGCTTTCGGATAGAATTTTAATCTTCTTCATAACAAAACGGTATTATTATTTGATTGTTAAGAAACATTTAAAAAAACACTATATTATGGCTTTAGCTTTAAAAACCACTGTGGTAAAAAGCTCGATTATAAAACCGTAAATGATACCCATTACGACAGTCATGACAAAAAGAATGTTAGCGCTATATTCCCCTCCTGCACCGAGCATACTGGAAAACCCCATGGGAATACTGAATACAAGACCCATGATCGGACCATGCAACCACCATGTAATTTTCAAGGCGCTGATACCTATAGCAACCCCAATTAACATTCTTCCGGTTACAATTGAGATAGAAAGCGCCCACGGCAATTGTCCTTCAGACGATGACAGAAACCAGCAAATAATTCCGCAGATCAACCCAAATATTGTAGCAACAGCTACTCTTTTTATCATATTACAACCTCCTTAATTTTTCTCTTATTTAACTGTTTTTCAATTTAACTATTTAACTTATATTCTGATAACCTATGAATTGAGACATTAAGTTTTTTAACTATTCGCCCGCTCTCTACTTTCTTCTCTCTATTTATTTTTTTCACTCGAAACCTTGACTCCTCGATCCCTTTCCTTTTACTTAAAAACAACCGCAATGCCGTTTGCGGTTTTGTCGACTTTAACATATTTTTTTCTTCTTATCACATGATGTCTCCAGGGCCCCTGCCCCACAACGCTGTGATGATTGGATACATATACCGTAGGATCAACATCGTATTCGACAAGCATAATACCATCAGCTCCGATCTCTCGGGCTTTCTCAACCATCAAAGCATCTAACTCGACTCTTCTCGAATCTTTACCTAAATGAGCTTCTATTATACCAATCACCCTGTGAGGCCTTTTTATCTTATCTCTGGTCAACAATATCTGAGCGTCGGCAGGTTTAGAAGCTTCTATGTATGCTTCATCGGTTTTTGTATATTTTACATTGGAAGACGAACAACCGTTCGCCGCAAAAATCAAAAAAAGAGAAAAAACAAAATACCTCATTAACCCTCCTTAGTTATTTTTAATTATAATAAATCCATAATTAGATGTCAAGATTATAAAAAAATTGGAGTTTCATGATTTTTTTAATTAATATATTAAGGGCTTCTCGTAAGCCTTACCCCATTGAATAGTACTTATTCCACGGTACAGGCGGCCACGGTCTGTTGAAATTTTTTATCTTAAGAGTGAAGAGGTGCTGCTCAAGAAAAATGCCTCGGAGACTTCATCCCGTGGAATAGGTTCTAAAGCATGAAGTTCTTCTGTTCCATGGGCCAGGCGGGCACGGTCTTTTGACGAAGTCAAAAGGAGCGAGGTTGAGAGACAAGCAGCAGTTTCCACGCCGGGGAAACTGACTGCGGTTTTTCGGAGCGGTACCCCGAACGACAACCGTCGGGGAAATTGACCACGTCTTTCCTGGACAGCACTCCTTGCGAATCAACCGCCGGGGAAACTGCCTGCAGTTTTTCGGAGCGGCACCTCCGAACGGTATCTCGGTGGTAAAATTGACCGCGTTGCCTTTAGAATGGTTAGCCCTTCCTTTTACCTATATCTAATGTTGGGGGTATTCACTAACAAAAACCTTATAACCCTTGCAATTATTGTCTTACAAAAAATAAGGCCTTGGAAAATCATCAAACTCCTGTATAAAAAAAAGAATTGCACATTTAAGGAGATGTGATTAATATAAAAAGAGCTTACTTGAATATTTTCTACTTCGGTTTTCAAGTTAAATAAACAGGATTATGGGGAAGTTGGGCAATCCGGTGTTAATTTGTGAAATCTTTTGGTTAAAAAAAGTTGAAAAATGCATAATATAAAAATAGTTGTGGAATACGATGGTACGGATTTTTATGGCTGGCAGGTTCAACCGGGCAGGGGAACTGTCCAGGGTGAATTGGAAAAAGCCCTGAAAACAATTTTTAATAAAAAAATAAGAATAACGGGCTCGGGGAGAACCGACGCGGGAGTCCACGCACTTGGACAGGTCGCTTCATTTACCGCCCCCGAAAAGATTCCTCCGAAAGAATTAAAAAACGCGATAAACGGCAATATTCCTCAAGATATTCTTGTTAAACAATGCAAAAAAGCCCCGGAGGACTTTAACGCAAGATTCTCCGCTATTTCGAGAATATACAGATATCAAATCGCTAAGGAGAAATCGGTCTTTAATAAAAGATTTTTCCTCCAAACATCCACACCCTTAGACACAAAAGAAATGAAAAAGGCGGGAAAGGAACTCCTGGGGAAAAAAGATTTCTCTCATCTTGCAACCAAAGACAGGGGTATCTGCCTGCTTAGAAGAGTAAAAATTTCCGAGGACAAGAAAAGTATTCTTATCGAGGTTGAAGCCGATCGTTTTCTCCGTAGAATGGTTCGGGGCATAGTAGGGCTTTTGGTCGACGCGGGTAAAGGAGCCCTGAATCATTCCGATGTCAAAAATATCCTTTCGGGTAAGAAAAGGAGACCACCCGTCGCACCTCCTAAGGGGCTTTTTCTTGTAAAAGTTCGATATTAATATTCCTATAAGAATTTCCACATCATCTTTAATTTTTGCTTTTATAGAAAACCCCTTTACTTTTATAAAAAAAACATTATTCTAATATGAGATATTAAGAGTTTTCAGATGGATATTCTTATCGTTGACGATTCGGAAGATCAGTTATTAGTGCTTAAGTCGATCTTGAACGAGAAGGGATACGAAAGTATACATCTTGTTAGTTCGGCTGAAGAAGCGTTCGATTTTCTCGGACTTAAAGATAAAAAGAAAAAAAAGGGGGAAATCGATCTAATCCTTATGGATGTAATAATGCCCAAAACGAATGGAATTGAAGCGTGCGAAAGAATAAAAAGGGAAAATGCCCTCAAAGACACTCCGATCATAATGATCACAGCTAACAGAGAAGAGGCTCAACTCCAGGCAGCTTTTCAGGCCGGAGCCATGGACTACATAACAAAACCCATAAATATAACCGAACTATTAGCGAGAATTCGTTCTGCGCTGCGCCTTAAAATGGAAACAGACAGCAGAAAAGAAAGAGAACGAGAACTGACGGAAATGGCTGAACGATTAGACGCTGCTAACAAAAAATTAACGCGCATGTCTTATCTGGACGGGCTAACAGGTGTTCCCAACCGTCGTTATTTTGAAGAGTTTTTCGCCAGAGAATGGAAAAACGCGATCAGATTAAATAGCCCCCTATCTCTAATAATGTTCGACATCGATTGTTTTAAAGCTTACAATGACACATACGGACATCTAAACGGAGATGACTGTCTAAAAAAAATTGCCAGCTCTTTAGAAAATGCCTTAAAAAGGCCAAGGGATTTCTTGTGTCGATACGGAGGGGAAGAATTCATCGCCGTCCTTCCCGATACCGACAAAAAAGGAGCGCTTTCTGTTGCTAAAAGATTTCTCGAAAAAACAGATAAACTGAAAATTGTTCATAAGAATTCGACTGTTAGCAAAAATGTTACTATAAGCGTCGGAGTCGCTGCAATTAATCCGGATAAAAAATCAAAACCTACTTCATTTATAGGCGAAGTAGACAAAGCTCTATACGAAGCAAAACAATCAGGCAGGAATTGCATAAAAGAAGGGTTTACAACCTAACAGGAGGATAAAGCAATGAGTGAAAAAACGGAGAGAGAAAAGATCAAAGTCACTGTTCCCAGCTACGCGATCCAGCTTGTTCCGAACTTCTTAAAAAACAGAGAAAAGGATATAAAAGAAGTAGAAAAATCCTTGAAGAAAGAAGATTTTGAGACTATTCAAAGATTGGGCCACAGCATGAAAGGTTCGGGTTCTATTTACGGATTCGACGGAATAACAGAGCTGGGAAAAATTATCGAATCTTCCGCAAAGAGCAAAAATACTTCGGAAATTAAAAACAGTCTTGCCGAACTAAAAGACTATCTAAACAGAATAGAAATTGTAAATGAATAAAGAATCCTGCATCATTTACATTGACGACAACCAGGATATGATTCAACTCATAGAAAGAATACTTTCTAATGAAGGCTATAAAATTATAACGGAAAACAACCCTTCGGAAGGGATCAAAAGAATAAAAGAAGAAAAACCAGATTTAGTTCTGTTGGATATTAATATGCCTTCTCTGGACGGATATCAGGTTTGTTCTATTCTTCAGGAAGACAATGATACTTCTTTAATTCCAGTTGTTTTCTTAACAGCTCTCGAGAGCGACAAAGATAAGGCAAAAGCCTTTTCTGTGGGAGGCGTGGATTATCTGGTGAAACCAATTAAAAAAGAATCCTTAATGCCCATAATCGAAAAGCATATAAAAACTCGAAAACGCTGGAAAAACCTTGAACAAGGCACACAAAACATACAAAAGAGTGTCAAGCCTCTGGATTTCGAAAGATTCACAAAATTTCTATTGTATAGTTTACCTTTATCAAAAGAAAACAAAAAAGATTTGTTAAAAATATCTCCCCGAGAATTATACTCATTTGCCGCGGAAATAAACATAAGCAGTAAAAAAATGGCCGAATATATAAGCGGTTTCCTGGGCTTCCCCTATACCCCGTCTGTAGAAATAGAAAACATAAATCTCGGCTCTCTGCCGACTCCTTTCTGTAAAAGAAATCTTATTGTACCCAGGATCGAACCTTCCGGCGAAGAAACGCTGGTGGCCAGTAATCCTTTCGATTGGGAGTTAATGGACTCTCTTGAAAGATTCTATGAAATATCTCCTCATTCACGTCTTATAGTAACCGAACCCCAAAATATCGAAAAACTTTTTGAAGAGCCTCAATTCAGAGAAAAAGACATTCTTAACAAAAAGAGACAATACAACAGAGAAGAAAAAGAGCCCTCGGGAATAAGCCAGGAATATGTAACCCAGGTATTCCAAAAAAGGGAAGAAAAAAAGAAAGAAAAAGACGATGAAGCAGGACCGGTTATTACCATAACAAATAGCCTTTTACAGGAAGCCATAAAAAAAAGAGCAAGCGACATACACATCGAACCCAAAAAGGACGAATCAATCGTCAGAGTCAGGATAGACGGAGATATGATAGACCATGTATCGATTAAAACAAAAACAAGTCAAATGGTTATTTCCCGATTAAAATTATTGGCAGGGCTGGATATCGCCGAAAGAAGAAGACCACAGGACGGCAGCTTTGCCAGAGAGATAGCCGGAGGCGTTTATAACTTTCGTCTTGCCACCACATCGACACCGAACGGAGAAAGCGTGGTAATTCGAATCCTGAAACCTTACGCAAAACCCAAAACGTTGACAGAATTGGGAATGACGGAGAAGCAAGCTGTCACTCTCACAAACAGCGGAAACCAACATTACGGAATGATTCTCGTAGTTGGAGGAACAGGCTCGGGAAAAACCACAACTGTTTACAGCCTGCTTTCTCAAATAGACGCAGAGACAAGAAGCCTTATGAGCGTCGAAGACCCTGTCGAATATAGAATACCTTCCGCTAACCAGCAACAGGTAAACGAAAAAGCCGGAATATCTTTTGACGATCTGCTGAAGTCTTCTGTCCGACAGGACCCCGATATTCTTTATATGGGAGAAATCAGAGACCTGTATTCGGCAAAAACTGCGGTTGATTTTGCTTCTACGGGACACCTGACAATATCCACTCTGCATACCTCGAACGCTACCTCTGCGATTTTCAGGCTCGAACGTCTGGGTGTTACGAGATTACAAATGTCTGAAAGCCTACTATGTATTGTCGCTCAAAAACTGATAAAGAAACCCTGTCAGGCCTGCAGCAAAATTGTGCATATTTCGGAAGAACAAAAAGGGCTTTTAGAACCTTTTACGGACGATATCCCAAAAAGAGTATTAAAGGTAATTGGCTGCCCTAAATGTGATAACACGGGATATTACGGTAGAGAAGGGGTATACGAAGTACTCAGATTCGACGAACAAATTATTGAAGAAATCAGGAACGGAACTCCTATTTCTCAAATCCGATACCTGTTTAAGAAGAAAGGGTATTATCTTTTATCGGACCACGCAATAGAAAAAATCAAAGGCTTAATCTTTACTCCTGAAGATGTATACAAAAAAGTTCTGGTCGAAGAAAGCACTGGAAAAAAAGCAGCAAAAACTCCTGTTAAAGAAAAGAGAGTGGCGGAAGAAATCAGAAAACTGTCAGGAATAGAATCCTCCGAATCCAAAGACAAGGAAAAAACAATTCTTGTAGTCGAAGATGACGACGATTCCCGGAATCTAGTATCACGTTTTCTGACAAATGCCGGGTACACGGTAACTCTTGCAGAAGATGGAGCAGCTGCCCTGCTCGACTTAGGGAAGAAGGATTTCGACCTCATAATTTCCGACGTAAATATGCCAAATCTCGACGGATTTTCATTGATGAAAATCATCAAACAAAAAGGAATAAGAACACCTGTAATTTTCTTGACTTCTCTTTCAAATTCAGAAAACGAAATCGAAGGCCTGAAAAAAGGCGCTTCAGATTATCTGAAAAAACCAATAAAAAAGGATTTATTACTTTTAAGGGTAAAAAAATTTCTGCCGTAATACCTTCTTAAAAAAGTTTATTTTTCTTCCTCCACCGGCACCATATTCCCTCCATCATCAATTATAATAATCTTAACGCTTTCCCTTCCTTTAGCCATTGCCTTTTCAACGGTATCTTGCAAACAGACACTTGATTTCAAAAATGTATCCTTCAGGGTTTTATATCCGATTTCCGAAAACAAATAGAGCTCTGCCTTTTTTGAGAGTTCTGCAATTCTTGCTGCTTTATGATATCCCAACTTGTAATTCTCTCTGGCTTTTTTTATTATCTCCTCGGGATCGTCAGAACTCGAAAGCAATTTATAGAAGTTGTCGAACCCTATACCCTCTAAGCATGGCGCAACCAAGATAAGCACTCCGCCATCTTTAAGAGCAAGCTTCCCGTTCTCTATAGCTTTATGTGCCTGGTATAAATTTTTATCAAGAGGTGGTTTGGCGACCGTTATAACAATGTCGGCTTTCTCTTTTACAGGAAAACTAAATATACTACGTACACTCTCAGCTGCACGGTAAAAAGATTCATGTATGTTCCCGCAAAAAACAGAATATAAATCTTGCTTACCTATTACTATTGTTTGAACCGAAAAAAGTGGTACATCGGGTATCATTTTAAAAGCGTCCAATAAATCGAGTTGAACCGGGTTGCCTTCCAATCGGAACACCTCTGCCCCATTGTCGAGTGCGAGTTTGTGATTTTGCTCGATCGTTACATATCCCGCGAGTCCCGGGAAAAAAGATTTTCGCCCTCCAGTAAATCCTGCGAAGTAATGTGGTTCTACCGAACCTATAGCAATTAACGCTTTCGCTTGTAAAACTTCTTTGTTTATCCAAACCTGTGTTCCTTTTTTTGTTATCCCGAGCTTGGCTAAACTTTTTTTATTCTTCGCATTATGAAGTATAATATTAGACTTTATTCTTTCGTAAAATTCTCCGAAAATAAGTTGCAAACCTCGATCATCCGGTTCTTTATGAGCTCCGGTAGCCACTATATATTTTGCCCTTCCAATGTCCATTTTTTTATCCAGCTCCGTTAAAATATCCGGGGCAGGAGTTGGTCTCGTAGCATCGTTAACAACAAAAAGAATGTTCTCTTTTCTCTTAATCCATTTCTCAAAAGAACCACAACCAAATGCATTATCCAGAGATTTCTTAATAGTCAATTCTCTGCCGCTTAAAGATACCTTCTTAGGAAAAACCATCTCTACTTTTGTATCCTCTGAGAGATATAATTTTTTCTTTTGTTCCCCGTAGGGAATTTTTATTTCCATTTCATTGCCCAGGTATAGGTTTTTATATTCATGTAAGAATAATAGATTTATTCGAAGAGGCAAGTTTCTGGAGGGTTGAATTAAACATCTTTTTATCCAAAAACTTCTGCTCTCTAACCACATCCCTTCACCAAAGAGGATATAGAGAATACAGAAAAAAAAGACCGAAAGAGGTAATCGCATAGTATTTTTTACTCTACAGTAGAATTAGTTGAAAATTCCAGTTATTAATAGATTTTTAACACGGGGTATAAATTTTCCGGGACAGGCATTAGATTGTCCGATTATAGGAAGCTTCTTTTTTAAAAACTTCAAAACCAACTAAAAAGATTACGACTTAAAGAACAATCCCCTTGACATCCTGTTTATAATATATATAAATAAAACCATGCAGAGAGTACATATATGGGTAAGCGGTGTAGTCCAGGGGGTTGGTTTTAGATATTTCACGGTAAGAAAAGCAAGGGAATTAGGTGTGACGGGATGGGTAAGAAATACTCCCTACGGAAAGGTCGAAGTTGC
>Ga0272443_10003740_pt1 | contig 17538 bp, 16 predicted proteins | sample SSMAcet12_FD_193581 | JGI IMG/M metagenome (GOLD analysis project Ga0272443, IMG submission 193581) | Marine sediment archaeal communities from Little Sippewissett salt marsh, Falmouth, MA, United States - SSM-Acet-12 | ecosystem: Environmental > Aquatic > Marine > Wetlands > Sediment ... | reverse complement strand
TGGATAGAGTAATAACCTCATAGAGTGTCTCTGATAGAGCCACCGTTTTGCCAATCTTGAGCCTTTCTCCATTTTGAAACAATATAAAGTAGCCTATGTAACGGATTTCCAGCACCTCTTCCTTCTAAATCACTAGCTTTCAGCTCAATTCTGCCTTTCATATCTAGGAGTTCATCAACTAGATTTTTAATTGAATCTGTTTTTTGAGTAGCCAAAAAGACATCACGGTCAAGTCTCTGATCTGTTTGGCCGCTATAACGACTCCAAACGTGAGCTAGGTGCAACCAATAAAGAAAACCGTTTTTTAGTTGTTGGCTAGGAAAAGACTCATGTTTTAGTAGGTATGCAATTAAAGGGATGAAGACATTATTTGTTCTAAGATCATCTGAGCTATCTATAAAGCCTGATTCTTTAGCAATTGGAATGAGATAATTGATTACTTTGATTAATTTTCCCCAATGTTTTTTGTAAGACTCCTCTGTCTCTCGATCATAAATGTCGTTCGTCATAGACTTGAATAAAGCAGAGCCTGTGACAGAAATAACCATACATCTTGTAAAAAAATCTAAGTCAAAGTCAAAATCAGATTGTTGTAGTTCGCGCTGCTTATCTTTTATTTTCTGGCGAACATTCGGCCATTTTCCTGCGATATGGGCTAAAACTAGCTCAGCATCTGTTAATGGTGTACCTTGAGAATTAACACGGTCAAAAACATCAATTGCTTCATCGATTGTTGCTTGGTGACCAACTTCTTGAATAGGGAAAGTTTTATTGGTAATTGCTTGTAGTTTTCTTAGGTTTTTGCTTAAAGTTCTGTTGAGTGAGCGTTCATCTTTCACTTCCATCTGATCAATAACATCGTAAGAGTCAATTCCATTTGGTTTGAGACAAGCTGTTACTCTTTGCCATTCTGGGTTAGCTTCCATTAATTGTTTTTGAAAATAGCGGAATTCTTCTGTCCTGAGGTTGAAGTGAAGATCTCTTGGGTCGTGGGTGATATCGTCTTTGTTGTAGTAAGGTGGGATTTGATCTTTAACAAAGAGATAAAGCGTAGTCACTCGCTGTTGTCCATCTAAAAGAACGCTGGTGTATCCTCGGGCCTGACGGTCAACGGCATCGTTTTTAATTTGAGGAGGATGCTCTGTTTTCCAGACTAATAGACTCCCTACAGGATAGCCCCTGTATAGGGAGACCAATAATTGTTTGGCTTGTTCTTTGGACCAGACGTATTCTCTTTGAAACTCTGGGAGCACCATTTGCTTGCTGGTAATGTCGTATAAGATATTATCGATTGTTTTCATAAAGATGGTTATTTAATTTGTTGCTTTGGTTTATATTTTAACATAGTAAACGCAAAAACCCTGTTACTGGGTATTGGCTAGAGATTGTTGACTACTGCTTCTATTACTTCATCATCTAATTCATCGATTCTCTCGATTAAATCGTCGGCTTGATCCGCTACTTCATCTTCCAGCTCAGGAGTTAGGCCTTCTTGGTCGATTTTTTCGAGGAGGTCGTCTTGGTTCATAGGGTTATTTTAGCACGAATAGTTTTGTTGAGCCTCCTCATATATACAACTTAGTAAATTTTGAAGACAAATCTCTTGCCAGATTATTTCTACATCTGCTTCTAAACTTGTCATTTGATTAATCTTCATTTCCGCCTTCTTTCTTTTTAAGTAGTGCTTTTTGCTATTGGTCATATTATTCTTTCTTTTTTATTAATAAAAAAACACCCCGCCCTTAAGCGTGGTGTTAATAAAACCTATAACTATATTATACACCCAGCGGCTAATTTAAAACAGCTCAGTTGATGCTAAAATACTCCATATGAACCATTGGGGCGACTTAGTTAGCCAAATCATTAAATTTTTAGATCCTTTCGTAAAAATGGCTGGAGAGCGAAGGGACGAGGAAGCAAAGCGTTATAAAAAAATTTATGCTCCTCTTTTAATAATGGTTAGAGATCTAAGTTTTGAGTCTTGTGGCAAGATCACCTTTTTACAAAATTATTTCAAGGTAGTCTAAAAAGTATTTAAATCCCGGTCATCTTTTGAGTTTAATCAGTCAGGTGATAAAATGCATGTATGGCTTTATTCTCAGCTAATTAAAAGCATTTAAAATTATGACAAAAAAATCGACAGCCAATATTGGCTTTGAAAAAAAATTGTGGGCAGCAGCAGATAAACTTCGTGGCAGTATGGATGCTGCCGATTATAAGCATGTTGTTTTGGGCTTGATATTCCTCAAATACATTTCCGACGCTTTCAACAAAAGAAGAGATGAGATAAAAAATGACTCTGATTTAGGCAAAGATTTTTTAGAAGACAGAGATGCTTACACAATGAAGAATGTCTTCTGGGTGCCTAAAGACGCCCGCTGGGAAGTTTTACAAAACAATGCTAAAAAGCCGGAAATCGGCAAAATTGTAGATGATGCCATGTTGGCAATTGAAAAAGCTAATCCCAAGTTAAAAGGGGTACTGCCAAAGAATTATGCTAGGCAGCAGTTGAATAAAAGAATCTTAGGAGAATTAATAGATATATTTAGTACTATTGATCTTCAAGAAAAGAATGGTGCCGGAGATGTTTTGGGTCGTGTTTATGAGTACTTTATTGGCAAGTTTGCTAATGCTGAGGGTAAAGGTGGAGGTGAGTTTTACACTCCAGAGTGTGTTGTTAAGCTTTTGGTTCGAATGATTGAGCCTTACAAAGGCAGAGTGTTTGACCCTTGTTGTGGTAGCGGTGGGATGTTTGTTCAAAGTGAAAAGTTTGTAGAAGAGCACAATGGCACAATTGATGATATTGCAATCTATGGTCAAGAATATAACTATAATACTTGGCAATTAGCAGTAATGAACATGGCCATAAGGGGTATTGGAGCTAAAATCGAGCATGGAGACAGTTTTCATAATGACCACCACAAAGGCTTGAAAGCTGATTTTATTTTGGCTAATCCACCTTTCAATTCAAGCGATTGGGGTGGTGAAAGACTCAAAGATGATGTGCGCTGGAAATATGGCATGCCACCTACCAACAATGCCAACTATGCTTGGATTCAACACTTTATTCATCATCTTAACCCCTCTGGAATTGCTGGATTTGTAATGGCCAACGGTGCTCTTTCTTCCAGTACATCTAATGAGGGAGCGATTAGAGAAAATCTAGTTAAGACTGGTTTAGTTGACTGTATTGTGGCTTTACCAGATAAACTTTTTTACACCACAGGCATCCCTGCTTCTTTGTGGTTTGTTTCTCGAGATAGATATAACCATAAATACCGCGACCGCCACGATGAAATACTATTCATAGATGCCAGACAAATGGGCAAGATGATAGACAGAAGACACAGGGAGTTAACAGAAGAGGAATTAGAAAAGATTGCTAACACTTATCATAGCTGGAGAAACAAAAAGGGTGATTACGAAGATGTTAAGGGTTTTTGCAAGGCTACCGAAATAGAGGAAGTCAAGAAAAACAGCTATGTACTCACTCCAGGCCGTTATGTAGGCACAGATTTTGAGCTTGAAGATGATGAAGTCTTTGAAGAAAAAATGAAAAGACTCACTAATGAGCTAAGTCAACAGTTTGCAGAGTCAAAAGAACTTGAAAACGAGATTAGAAAAAATTTGAAAAAAGTGGGGTTTGAGGTATGAGAAATAAAAAAAGTAAAGATTTATTTGTCAAAAGAATTCAAAACTTAATTAGTGAAGGCGAAAGTGAGATTTTAGTTTCAAGACAGCCTGGTTCTTGGGGCCTTGAAACTGATGAGGATTGGCAAAGAGTAGATAACAACAAGTTTCATGGATGGAAAGCCTCGTCTTTAGATGCAATTCAGCAGATAACAAATACTAAATCTTCCTATTTTGAAAATTTCAAAAAATCAGTGGAAGAAAATTTAGTTGGGCATGTAAAGGGAGGAATATCGATACTAAGGTCATTATTGAGAGATATCAAGAATGATTATTTAGTTACTTTTGAGGAATTAATAACCTCTAACATTTTTTCTGACTTTCTTGAAATTTCTGATGAGCTTTCTAATAAAGGTTATAAATATGCAGCTGTTTCAATATCTGGTTCGGTTTTAGAAAACGAGCTAAGAAAGCTATGTATTTCAGAAAATATAAAAGTGAAGAAAAAAGATGATATTGGTTCTTTAGCTGAAAAATTAGCGTCTGGAGGATTTATTTCCAGGCCAAAACAAAAAGAAATTAATGCGTGGAAGGATGTAAGAAATTATGTAGACCATGGTAACTATCTGGATGAAAAAAGGAAAAATGAAATAACAGAAGCAGATATCCAAAGTATGCTTAATGGTGTTACAAAATTTGTTAGTGAATTTTCAAATTGACCAATTATGACCAACACAACGCAAATTGATAAACAGTCCAATAATTGGCAAATCAAAAAAATTGAGGATATCGCTGAAGTGGTTGGTGGTGGTACCCCCTCAACAAAAAATCCAGATAATTTTGGTGGTGAGATTTCTTGGATTACCCCCAAAGATTTATCAGAACATAAAGACCGCTACATTGGCAGAGGAGAACGCAGCTTAACTAAACAAGGTTTGGATAATAGTAGTGCAAAAATTCTACCTCCTAATACAGTTTTGCTTTCTTCAAGAGCTCCTGTTGGTTATACAGCAATAAGCGCTAATGAATTATGCACAAACCAAGGATTTAGAAGCATGATTCCTAAAAAAGATATTAGTTCTGAATATCTTTATTATCTAACTAAAGCTAACACACATGTTTTTGAATCAAATGCTTCAGGCTCAACATTCAAAGAGCTTTCTGGGGGGCGTTTGAAGAAGTTGTCTTTTCTTATCGCACCAGAATCAGAGCAAAAAGAAATAGCTTTCGTACTTTCCTCTCTAGACGACAAAATAGAACTTAATCGCAAAGTGAATCAAACCCTTGAGGCAATTGGCAAGGCTCTTTTCAGACAGTGGTTTGTGGATTTTGAGTTTCCTAATGAAGAAGGAAAGCCATATAAATCAAGCGGTGGCGAGATGGTTGATAGTGAATTGGGGGAAATACCTGAGGGATGGGAGGTTGTAGAAGTTGGAAGATATCTGGAAATTTTAGATTCCCAACGAGTACCTCTGTCAAGAAGAGAACGAGCAAAAAGACAAGGTGATTTTCGATATTACGGTGCTACAGGTGTAATAGATCATGTAAATGACTATTTATTTGATGGTATTTATTTACTAATTGGTGAGGATGGAACAGTTGTTGGAGAAAGTGGACGTCCTTATACCCAGTACGTATGGGGCAAGTTCTGGGCAAACAATCACGCTCATGTTTTACAGGGTAAACCTCCTTTTTCAACAGAATACATGAAATTATTTTTTGACAACATACGAATTAAGCCTTATATAACAGGGGCTGTCCAACCAAAGTTGAATCAAGGAAACCTCAAATCAATACCCTTATTAGTTTCACCTAAAAGCCTATTAAGTGATTTTCAAAAATATATTGAAACACTATTTGCTTTGACAAGAAATAATGAAGAACAAATAAATAATCTAGAAAAAGCACGAGACTCTCTTTTGCCAAGATTAATAAGTGGGAAATTAAGAGTATGAACCAAGTAACCGCTTCACAATCAGCACAAATAATACACTTATTAAGTGACGATAGGGAGCTACTTATCAACTCAATCCTAGCAATTATAACTCTACTTGCTTTACTTGTAGCCTTTTTTCAAGAATCTATAAAGAAACTATTAAGTAGAGCTAAAATAAAAATTTCTATTAACAAATTTCCTCCAGACTGTCATCAAATATTATTAACAAATCAACAAACGGGTAAACCTGTTGGTTACACTATTTATTCTCGAATTCGATTAGCTAATAAAAGCAAAATAAATACTTCAGAGGACACAGAAGTATTTATTGCTCACTTTTGGAAAATAGTTAATGGGGAAAAAGAGGAAGTAAAAACGTTCTTACCTATGAACCTAAAATGGAGCCATACCCATGAAATAAAAACAAACATACTACCTGATTTTTATAGATATTGCGATTTTGGCTCTTTTAGAAAGCGTAACAACGGAGATGTTATTTTACTAATAGACACAATCGTGCAACCAAATCCAGTTTCTGGAGGTAAATTACCAAATCTTATTGAAGCAGGAGACTATGAATTTGAAATTGTAGTTAGCGGAAAAAATATAAAACCACAAAAGAAAGTATATAATTTGAGCTTCGAAAATGAATGGAAAGAAAATGAAGAAGAAATGCTAAGTAGTATTAGTATAGAAGAAAAAAAACATATATGACTAAATACACAGAATCAACACTAGAACAAGCAACCTTAGATTGGCTATCAGAGCTAGGATATTCAGTTTTAGGTGGTCCAGACATTGCTCCACCGCCTGATGGAGAGCAACCAGAAAGGGGTAGTTATTCAGATGTAGTTTTGGAAGAAAGGCTAAGAACAGCCATTAACCGCTTCAATTCAGATATTCCAGAAGACGCTAAAGAAGAAGCGTTCAAAAAAGTGGTTCAAGTTATCAATACCACTCCCAACTTAGTGATTAACAACAAAATATTTCACTCTTACATTCGGGATGGCGTGGATGTTGAATATCTAAGAGAGGATGGTTCGGTTGCAGGAGATAAAGTTAAGCTGGTTGATTTTGAAAATCCAGATAATAATGACTTTTTAGCAGTCAATCAATTTACAGTTATTGAAAACAATGTCAACAGAAGACCCGATGTAGTTGTTTGTGTAAATGGCTTACCTTTATCTGTTATTGAACTAAAAAATCCAGGAGATGAAAAGGCTACGGTTAAGAGTGCTTTCAATCAAATTCAAACCTACAAAAAAGATATTCCCTCTCTGTTTGCTTATAACGAACTGTCAATTATCAGCGATGGTTTAGAAGCCAGGGCAGGTACTATTAGCGCTAATTTTGAATGGTTTACCAGATGGCGAACTATTGACGGCGAAGAGCTGGTTTCAAACGCTGTTCCCCAGCTTGAAGTTTTACTCAAAGGCATTTTTGATAAGAGAAGGTTTTTGGATTTAGTAAATAACTTTATTGTTTTTGAAACAGATGGTGAAAAGACCACAAAAAAAGCTGCTGCTTATCATCAATACTTTGCTACCAACAAAGCTGTTGAAAGCACCAAAGAAGCGACTAGTGAGGAGGGAGACAGAAGAGCAGGTGTAGTTTGGCACACGCAAGGTTCAGGCAAGAGCTTAACCATGACCTTTTTTGCAGGCAAGATTATTCAAGAGCTAAACAACCCTACCTTAGTAGTCTTAACTGATAGAAACGATTTAGATAATCAACTTTATGGCACCTTTTCCAGGTGTGCAGATTTACTAAGACAAACTCCTAAGCAAACAGATAGCAGAGAAGAACTAAAAGAGCTGTTAAGAGTTGCTTCTGGAGGAGTGGTTTTTACCACTATTCAGAAATTCTTCCCAGCCGAAGGAAAAGATGAGTATCCAGAACTTTCAGACAGGAAAAATATTGTGGTCATTGCTGATGAGGCTCACAGAAGCCAATATGAATTTATTCATGGGTTTGCCCGTCATATGCGAGATGCTTTGCCCAATGCCTCATTTATTGGTTTCACTGGGACTCCGGTTGAGCTAACTGACAGAAATACAAGATCTGTTTTTGGTGAATATGTTGATGTTTATGATGTTACTCGAGCTGTTGAGGATCATGCTACAGTTCCAATTTATTACGAGGCCAGATTAGCGAAAATTACTCTGAAGAAAGACAAGCAATTAAAGATAGATCCTGAATTTGAAGAGTTAACCGAAGGCGAAGAAGTTGAAAGAAAAGAAAAGCTAAAAAGCAAATGGGCCCGCTTAGAAGCGATGGTGGGCTCAGAAAAAAGAGTTAAGGTGATAGCTAAAGATATTGTCAATCACTTTGAGGGCAGATTAAGCACAATTGAGGGCAAGGGAATGATTGTAGCTATGAGCAGAAGGATAGCGGTAGATTTGTATAACGAGATAGTCAAATTGCGACCTGAGTGGCACAGTGAAGATGATAATAAAGGTTTTATTAAAGTTGTGATGACTGGTAGCGCTTCTGATCCCATGAATTTTCAACAACATATAAGGCCTAAACATGCGAGGGATGAGCTAGCTAGAAGAATGAAAGATCCAGATAACGAATTGAAATTAGTAATAGTAAGAGATATGTGGCTTACAGGATTTGATGTTCCGAGTTTGCATACCATGTATATCGATAAGCCAATGCAAGGCCACAGTTTGATGCAGGCAATAGCCAGAGTAAACAGAGTACATAAAGATAAGCAAGGTGGATTGATAGTTGACTATATAGGGATAGCCCCTGAATTAAAGGAAGCGCTTTCTTATTACTCAGAGACAGACAGGAAAGAAACAGCGATCCCACAAGAAGAAGCTGTTTCACTAATGCTAGAAAAATATGAACTGGTTAAAGATATTCTCCATAATCTTGATTACACTACTTATTTTGAAAACAACCCGGCAAAAAGAACTCAAACCATTTCGGCTACGATTGATTATGTATTAGGACTCGAAGACGGTAAAAAGCGTTTTCTTAAAGCGGTCACAGAACTTTCTAAGGCTTTTTCTTTAGCGGTTCCTCACGATAAAGCAATAGAGATAAGAGATGAAGTTGCCTTTTTTCAGATAATCAAGGGAGGGATCCTTAAGATGGAACCCTCTGAAGGTGGCCCCACTCAAGAAGATTACGATGCTGCAATTAAGCAGATAGTCTCCTCCGCTGTGACATCTGATCAAGTGATTGATATTTATGACACTGCTGGAATTAAATCGCCAGACATCTCAATTTTTTCTGAAGAGTTTTTAGAAGAAGTTAAAAATCTCCAGCATAAAAATGTAGCTTTAGAGCTTTTGAAAAAACTTCTTAATGATGAGCTTAGAGGCATGACTAAGACTAACTTAGTTAAGTCACGTTCATTCTCTGAGATGCTAGCCGAAACAATTCGGAAGTACCAAAATAGAACGATTGAAGCAGCTCAAGTTATATCAGAGCTATTAGATCTGGCAAAAAGGATCAAAGAAGAAAAAGAGAAAGGTAAAGATCTAGGGCTTACTGAGGAGGAAGTGGCTTTTTATGATGCTCTATATAACAACGAAAGTGCAGTTAAAGAACTTGGAGATGAAATTCTCAAGAAAATGGCTCGCGAACTAGTAGTTATGATAAGAAAAAATACTACCATCGATTGGACTATTAAGGACAGTGTTCAGGCTAGACTAAGAGTTTATGTCAAAAAACTGTTAAAGAAGTACGACTACCCTCCCGACAAGCAAGAGAAAGCCACTAAAACGGTATTAGAGCAAGCTGAGTTAATGGCTAAAGACTGGACGGGACAGAAGTAGGGACCTAATCAAAAAGAAGCTTATTTAGAATAATTGGGTTTAAAGGGAATCTACTGCTCGTCGCTCTTTTGAGCTCCTACCATTATTACTCGGGAATTCCGCACTATTTATTAACTTGAATTAGTGCTCCATTCTCGACGACAGAACCATCGTTTCTACATCTAAACCATGAGGTTATGCTATAAAAATAGCAGGCATTAAGCCTGCTATTTTGTATCGTGACCCCACGGGGAATTCACTATTTGCTCGCTTTGTTTTGTTTCGCCACTTTTTCTTTTTCTCTACTTTACCTTTTTTTGTCAAACTTTTTTTGTTTTCCCTTTTGCTCCGCTCGCTGCAAGTACTTCTCAGGCTCACTTGGCTGTTAGCCAGGTTCGCTTGAAGTTCGGAACAGGGGCTCTACTTCAATCCATGCATTCAAAGCACAAAAAAAGATCGCTTGTTGCGATCTTTTATTCTGCTGTGACCCCACGGGGAATCGAACCCCGGTTTACAGGATGAAAACCTGTTGTCCTAACCACTAGACGATGGGGCCTTATTTTTGCTATTTCAATAGTTTTAAAAATTTTTAAAATCTTAAAATAACAAATAGGCTACCAAGTTATGTTTTTAAAATGCTCTACCTTGCTAGGTAATATCGATATGATATCAAATCGATAGTCATTATCCAATCCGGAATCTTGAAGAAAAATTTGCGCGGCAAGGAAGATGTTTTTCAGTTTAGCTTGATTTACTGCTAAGCTGGGATGTCCGTAGTTTCCACTGCTGCGTGTTTTGACTTCAACAAAAACGATTTCCTGAGTGCTTTGGTCAAGAGCGATGAGATCGATCTCTTTTCGTAAAGCGCGGAAGTTTTTTTGTAAAATTTGGTAATTTTTGGCTGTTAAAAATGCTGCGGCTTGTTGTTCGCCGTGTTTTCCTAGTTTCGCTTTGCAGCGAGTTTTGTTTTGAGATCTATTTTTCGTAATCTTTTTTCTCTTTAACGCGGGTGGCAGCTTTCCCCTTCTTTTGTCTGAGGTAATAAAGCTTGCTGCGTCTGACTTTACCATGTCTCTTCACCTCAATTTTTTTAATAGTTGGTGAGTGAACAGGAATAATTTTTTCTACGCCAATGTTGTTGGCCCCGATTTTTCTAACAGTGAAACTTTTGTTTTGTCCACGATTTTTAATTGCAATAACTAAGCCTTCAAAAACCTGAATTCTTTTATTGTCACCTTCTTTAATTTCTTGGTGAACACGAACGGTATCGCCGATATTGACCTGTTGATCTTGATGTGTAAATGATAATGCCATAATTTGCCTTGTTTATTTCGAATTATTTCTCAAGATGTATATTTTACTTAGATAATTACAAAATATCAAGCGAAATTCATTCCCTTATTATTTTGATGTTAAAACCTGAAATTAACCTTACTTTTTGCTTTGTTTTAAACTTGCTTTCAGATATTCAACAAAAATAGGATGTGGGTCTAAAGGTCTAGATTTGTACTCTGGATGTGCCTGAGTAGCAATGAAAAATGGATGTTGTTTTTTATCTAACTCAATCATTTCCACAAAAAAGTCATCTGGACTGGTTCCTGAGAAGGTCATGCCTTTTTCAGACAGTTTATCTCGATACTCATTATTAAACTCAAAACGGTGACGATGTCGTTCAGAAATTAAGTTTTCTTTTTTATCTTTAAAAGCATGATGCTTTTTATAAATATCATAAGCTAAACTGCCTTTTTTCAGCACACAGTCATAGGCTCCCAGCCTCATGCTAGCGCCCTCACCTTTAATTCTTTGATATTTTTTCTCAAAAGGAATCTCATGAATAATTGGATGCGGAGTCTTAGCATTCACTTCTACAGTGTTGGCATCTTTCAAGCCCACCACATTGCGGGCAAACTCCACACAAGCCAGCTGCATGCCATAGCAAAGACCTAAATAAGGAATCTTATTTTCTCTAGCATACTTAATCGCTTTTATTTTCCCCTCTACTCCTCTTTCTCCCCAGCCGATTGGAACAATAATGCCATCAGCTTTTTCTAGATCTTTAACTGCTTGTTCTTTTCTCTCCTCCAGCTCCTCAGCATTAATAAACATGATATTAAGATCAAATTTTTCTTGCCATCCTGCATGATCCAAAGCTTCTAAAAGACTGGTGTATGAGTCTTTTAACTCATAGTCGCCAGTGGCAATATATTTAGCAATAATGGCAATATTCAGCTTTTCTTTTTTCGGTCCTTGAATACTGTCAACTAATTTTTTCCAGGATTGCAGTTTAGTTTTTTTAGCAGGCAAATTTAGTTCTCGCAAAACTTTTTGATCAAAATCTTGTTCATGAAAAACTAAAGGAATTTGATAAATCGTATCCATGTCTGGATTAGAGATCACATCGCCAGTATCAATATTGCAGTAATAAGCTACTTTTTCTTTGCGTTTGTCGTCAATCTCTCTCCGAGCCCTTCCTACAATGAAATCAGGCTGAATACCCATGGAGTTCAGCTTACTTACAGAAAGCTGTGTAGGTTTAGATTTTAGCTCATTAAGGTGTGCTGGAGCTGGAAAATAAGTCACATGCACATGAAGCACATCATCAGGATGATTGAGTTTCATGATGCGATTAGCTTCGTAGTAAATCACATTCTGATACTCGCCCGCAGTTCCTCCCAGCTCGATCAAGATAATGTCATACCCTTCAGCAGCTTTGTTAATGCGGTTAATCACTTCTAAAGGCACATAAGGCAGAGTGTCTACAGTGGCGCCGTTAAATTCCAGGTTTTGCGTTTTGCGAATAACAGTGCTGTAGATTTGACCCATGGTAGTAAAGTTGGGATAACCTACTTCTTCATCTAAAAAACGTTCATAAGAACCAAGATCTAAATCAGCTTCCAGACCATCCTCACATAAGAACACATCCCCGTGTTCAATCGGATTAATATTGCCGGAATCAATGTTGAGATAGTTTTCGCACTTGATGTTAGTCACGCTGTAGCCTTGCTCTTTGAGCAAAACTCCCAGCGATGCTGCAGTAATACCTTTGCCTAATCCAGACAAAACACCGCCTGAAACAAAGATATACTTAGTCGAATTTTTATTTTTTTTGGTTGAAGTAAGTCCGTGTATGTTCACGGATACTAATTGTATGCAATTTCTTGCAGAAGAAGAAGGGGTAAAAATTGCAAGCAAAATAAGATAGAATAAAATTTCATGCAAAATATTTTTACTAAAACCGGCGATCAGGGCAAATCTAGCTTGGCTAATGGCAAAAGATTAAAAAAAAGTGAATTAATTTTTGAGGTGATTGGAAATTTAGATGAGCTTAATTCTTGGCTGGGGGTGGTGGTTAGCCATTTGAATAATGATGAAGCTTTTGTGGAACAGAAAGATTTTTTACAACAAATTCAGCAACAGTTGTTTGTCATCAGTGCAGAATTAGTTAAAGCAAAAAATTCTAAGTTGGAAAAAGAATTTCTGAAAAAGTTGGAAATAAAATCAAAAAATTTACAAGAAAAAATGTCAGCAAATTGGCATTCCAAATTCTTGCTGCCAGGCGGTTGTCAAACAGCTGCATGGCTTGATGTGGCTCGAACTGTTTGTCGCCGAGCTGAACGAAGTTTGGTTAAATTAAATGAACAAGAAAAATTGAGGCCTGTTTTACTGCAGTTTATTAATCGCTTGTCAGATTATTTGTATGTAGTGAGGTGTTGGGTGAATGAGCAACAAGGAGTTGAAGAAAAGTTAGTTAATTAGATTTTTTAATTCTTTTTTCGTTTTTAAGAGTTAATTCTGATGATACCTCATCAGCGGCTTTCATTTTTAACCGGTGACATTTTGTCACCACTTCACTGCCTTCGTCTCTAAGTCTTTGAGCCAATTTATTAATTCATGAATTTGTTACCTTATTCAAGTATTCATATGCTATGTCGTTAAAGTTCTTCCCATCCAGATCAGAGGTTGATTTTTTTCATGGTTAGGATGAAAACTTTTGAAATTAAAACCTTGTTGTTCAAATAAAAACTGTTCTTCATGATTAATGATTAAAGTTTGGATAGATCGATAATTACCCTTTAGATTATATGAAATTACTTCTCTTAAGACATTAGACAATAATTTTTTTTCTTGTTTTAGTTTAATACATGCCCAACGATGAATTACTAAAGTATGAAGTCTGTGTAGTGATTTTTTGGCATAAATTCCAAAGAGAAGCTTTGAATTATTTGTGATTATCCAGTTTTGAGCACCTGTTTCTTGAAAATCAGCAATAGAATAAGAAGTTTGTTTATTTTTGCTGAAATGGGTATTCATTAAATTCAAATAATCATGCCATGAAGATTTTTTTTGATTTAATGGTTGAATTAGCATTTAATACCTAAACTTCCTAATCAACCCCACTACTCTGCCCTGGATTTGAACATTTGTTGCATAAATAGGGCTCATGTTGGAGTTCGCAGGCTCTAAACGCACGCGAGTCACTTCTTTGTAATAACGTTTTAAAGTAGCTAGTCCATTATCTAGTAAAGCTACCACAATATCGCCATTGCTCACTTCCTGAGTTTCTTCTACTACAACGTAATCACCATCATCAATATGATCCTCGATCATAGATTGACCTTTAACTTGCAAGACATAAGCTCGGCGTTTGCCGGTGATCAATTCAGGTGAGACTTTAAAAGTAGCATCATCATCAGAATAAGGTTCAATCGGAGATCCAGCTGCGATATAACCTAGCAAAGGTAAATCAACACTATCATTAGTATTTAAAAAAGTTTTATCAACTAGCTCAATACCACGAACTTTACCACTGTGTTTTTTGATTACATTTTTGCGATCAAGCGCTTCTAAGTGCTCGTGTACAGTGGCTAAAGATGACACGCCAATAGCATCAGCAATTTCTCTTAATGTAGGAGCGTAGCCATTTTTTTGAATATATTGAGCAATGAAATCAACAATTTGACGTTGGCGTTTATAAAGGGTGACGGCCATAAATTCCTTCGGTTATTTTATAGTAAATTTTTGGGTTTTTTAAACAAACCCGAATCTATATTAAGAATAACCGAATAGATGGCGAATCGACAACTCTATATTTATACATCATTCAATATAAATATATACAAATTAAGTTTTGGTTTTTATTGGGAAGGAGATGATAGAATGACTATTCTATGTATAAATTTATCCTTGTATCTACCATTTTTTTCAATTTTCTTTATTTCAGCTTGAGTAAGTCGAGCATACTGTTTGATTTCTTTAAAAGGAAGACCTGAGCCTATACATCTAGAAGATTCTAGCGATTCATGATCGGCCATAGTTCCATCTTTTTTGATAGGTTGAAATGGCGATCCACAATGTGGACAAACATTAGTTATAAGTTCAACATAATATTTTGAATAATCTACTGGAGGTAAGTTTTCACATCTGCTCATATTATTAATTTAAATATAAATAATATTACTTATTATATCAAAATATTTTATTTTTTCAATATTATTATCAGATATCAAAAATTTTTTACTCTTCCCCCACCTCTTCTTGAATTCTAATCATGCGATTATATTTGGCGATTTTTTCACCACGGTTAGGCGGCCCAAATTTCACATAGTTTGCTCCTACCCCCACAGCTAGATCTACTAAAAAGTCTTCATTAGTCTCGCCAGGGTGTTGGCTAATGACCACACTCCAGTTGGCATCTTGGGCAACCTTGATCAGTTGAATGGTCTCACTAATCGTGGCTCGGTTTAACAGTTTAACCACTAAAGTATTAGCCACCTTATCCTTAATGGACTTTTTCAGCTCTTCCAGGTCGCCAGATAGTAAGTGATCAGCTGCAATTTTAGTAGTAGCTCCCATATTTTTAGTAATTTTTTGCCAAGCTTTGCTATCTTTACGCACAAAAGGATCTTCCACATAAATCGTTTTATAGCTTTCACGAATATTAGAATAAAATTCAAGTAAACTATCAGCAGAATAAGAGTTTTGCTGGTCACGCAAATTATATTTACTGTCTGTAGCAAAATCATCAGCTGCTGCATCAAAACCAAAAAACACATCTTGAGCATAAGTGTAAGTAGTGGTTTTGACTGCTTCTAAAATTAATTCAAAAACATTTTTGTTTGAGTTCATCCGGGGTAAAAATCCACCTAAAGGACCGGTGCAGACATTACCGCCTTTACTTTCAATGACATCAATCATTTTTTGTTTAATGGTTGAGGCCATGGCAATGGAGGTTGGAAAATTGATATGGCTGGCAGGAATAATTTGGAACTCTTGAAAATCAAGATTGCCATTACCAAAATTTCCACCATCAATAATGTTATAAATACAGCTAGGGATACGAGCATAGTCTGATAATTGGTATTTTTGTTGAATATAACTGTAAAGAGGTAAATTTACACTCAGAGCTCCAGCCTTCATCACCGCCATTGATACACCTAACAAAGCATTGGCACCTAGTTGTGAATGGTCTTTGCTAGTGTCCAGCTGCAGCAGTTTTTGATCTACTTGGGCCTGCTGCATAGTGCTCATGCCTAGCAGTTGAGGGCCGATTACTTCATTAACATTTTGAATGGCTTTTTTAACACCCATGCCATTGAATTCTTGCTGGTCATTGTCACGTAAAGCTTTAGCTTGATGGCTAGTGTAGGTTAAGTCTGTGGGTACAGATACAATCACTGAGCGCCCGTCTTGAATCCACACAATCACTTCGAGGGTAGGAATACCCCGACCGTCAAGGGTTTCTCTGGCTTTGATGGCGCGAATGGTTGACATAATAATGGCAAAAATATTGCGATTTTTTTATTTTTCTTTTTCTAAACTAAGTAATTTTTCTTTGGTTTTTCTAGCTAGGTTGGGCCGGACCGTTACTCCAGTAAATTCAAGCTGAGCACAAGTTTCCAGCAAATCTTCATCATATTGATGTAAGTTAACTAAAGCTTGTATTTTTTGTGGATGCTGATCCAAAGTCTGTTTGACTCGATGCAACATCTCTGCTAACAATACATCGTCAGCAGGATAGTGGCGAATTAAATCTGCTTCATCAGGATCAATACCATGTAAAAGACCGTGTAAACCTTTAATATTAATTGATAAGCCGTTGACTCCAACGTCTAAATATTGCTGTAAGTTCAAAATATTTTCTGGCGTGTTTATTTGCAGCCAGATTTGAGGCTGAAAAATTTGTTGAGGAATTTTTTGTTTGATTTTCAGCATGATTTGTTGCATCTCGAAAGCAGTGCGGATAAAAGGTAGAAGCAAGATTAGCTGTTGGTCAAGCTTTTCATTAATTTCAGCTAAAACCTCTAGCTCAAACTCAAAAATTTCTGGATCAGAAAGTTGGCGTAATCCGCCTCTGTAGCCAAGGTAAGGATTATGTTCTTCTGGCTCAGTGCCAGCATGACGTAGTTTTGCTAACTGGCGGGTGGTGAGGTCAAGACTACGGTATACTATCCAGGGTGAACGTTGGTTTTGATTATTATAACGATGATAAAAATTAGTTATTTCTTGAATAAGTTCGTTTTTTAGCTGACGGCGTTTGCGCTTACTACGCAAAACAAAATCAGGATGATCGCCAGTTTGAAAAAAGTATTGACCAGAGCGAAGTAAACCAATGCCCTCTGTTATGGAGTTAAGTTCAGGAGTGAGATCGGTTGGTTGGTTCACAGCTAAAAATAAGCCTGTTTTTGGCCGTTGTTGAAGAGTATTATCAAACTGAATTTGTGGCTGATAAATTTTTCCGCTATTTCCATCTACAGTCAAGAGTTGTTTGTTTTTAATTTTTTTAAATAAATTTTTAATTTGGATGATGGCGGGCAGCTGATAACTGCGGATTTTTTTTAATAATTCTGGGTTTTTAATCCCTTTTTCACACAAGATAGCAGAACCATGGTGAAGTAAGCGTTCATGTTCAGTTGTTAATTCTGGCACACAAGCGATCTCTCCCGTAGGAAAGTTATAAATATCTTGGCGATTTTTGATTTTGTATGCTTGGCCAGTAATAAATCCATTAGTTAAAGCTTGACCCAGAGCAATTAATTTATGCTTGGTTTTAGTTTCTTGAGTGAGGCTTTGCTGAAAATGAAAGGGTTTAATCTTGGTAATCAGGATTTCATCATCATGCAGTTCCCAATGAATTTTTAGTTGGTCAAAATTGTGAAGTTTAATTTTTTTGATTAGTTTGGCTAAAGATAAAGTGTGATCATC
>Ga0272443_10003739_pt1 | contig 17543 bp, 15 predicted proteins | sample SSMAcet12_FD_193581 | JGI IMG/M metagenome (GOLD analysis project Ga0272443, IMG submission 193581) | Marine sediment archaeal communities from Little Sippewissett salt marsh, Falmouth, MA, United States - SSM-Acet-12 | ecosystem: Environmental > Aquatic > Marine > Wetlands > Sediment ... | reverse complement strand
ACTTCGAGGAGATGGTGGTTATGCAATTTGGATCTGCTTTGACTCGCCTAATCATCAACTAACATGCAGCGCTTGAAAGAGCTGATAGAATCCAAACAACGAAGGGCATTCCAAGCCCTTCTGCGTAATGCGAATCTTCAGAAAGGGTGTTGACTCAAGGAGAAGGATAAGTCCAACGGACCGGGTAAAAGCCTGTCGGACGGACTGGCTGGAGAAGCTCGTCCGGCGGCTGGAAAACAGCATCCTGGGCGGAGAAACTTCTAATCCGACGGTTCCGCGTTCGAGTCGCGGCAGGGGCGCCTCCAAAAAATCACAATCCCCACTTGGGACCAATAAACACAAGAAAAGTGGGTCAGTCGTCCCACTTCGGGGTATTTAAGCTCCGTAAGACTGGCTCGTCTGCCCCACTTCTAAGAAATCCACTTTCTATAAATTTCCTCCGAATATCAATAAACTGTCCGACGGACTGGGTCGCGGACTACGGTGTCCGATTCAGCGGGTGCGCGGGTGGGATGAACATGATATGTCCAACGGACTCGACGGGTTGCGCGGGACGCCTGTCAACTGGAGGCAACCGCAGGCAACACTTCCCCGGTGATGTACCTGCTCATGCTGCCTTGAGAGATGCAGACCCGTTTCTGATGCTCGTGCTTGGCGTGCTGCTCTCGGGGCTGCGGGTGTCCGAGGCGGTGGCGTTGACCTGGGAGAATCTTCTCATCGATGAAGCGGGGAGCCACTCCTTTGCGGTAGAGGGTCGGAGCGTTCCCCTGAGCAGCCGGATCGAACAGGATGCGTTTCAAGTCGCTGTCCATCTCGGCCGGAGGATGTCTGCCGAGCGCGTGCTGGGCGTGAAGCGGCGGGCGTTGAGTGACCGGTTCCGCGCGTTTCTGAGGGGAGTGGGGGGGATGGATACTTTGCAGCTGAAGGACCTCCGCAAGCGCGCCATGCTGGACATGGCGGCGGAGGGACGCAGCGAGGAGGACATCGCCTCGATCTGCGGCGTTACGAGCAGTTATGTGCGGCGGATCCTTTTCGCTTCCTAGTACGAGTTCTGATTAATCCCTTTACTGCAACACAATTCGGCGATGGATAGATCGCCTCGCAATCCCTCCAGCACGATGCGAAATATCTCTTCTGCGCTATACTTTTTGCGTGTGTATCAGCGGATGTTTAATAACCGTGACTTCTACCGTTGGTTTCTTCTCAGCCATGAGAAATTCCATTTCTGTAATATTTGTTTGAAGGCAAAAAAGTCTCTACTAGGTTTTCCCTCGGATTTGTATCACAAGCTCTGACACGATACAGCTAATTCTTACATGCTTGTAAGCGTGTTGTCATATGTTGCGAAGTAGGCTCTTCTCCCATATTGGCTGAAGGAGTACAACGCGATCGACTTGAGATCGTCTTGAAGGTTGGGCGGTAAGGGATTGGGTACGATCTGATCCAGGATGTGACTCTTAATCAGAAAGTCCACCTGAGCGGTGATGAACTTGGGATCTGAAGAAGTCACTCGAGAGTTTGCCTCGATCGATGTGACAGTTGCTTTCGATGATGCGAATTCGATAGGTGACTTGAAGACTAATTGTCCTGTCCAGCTGCGGGAAAAGTTGCGTGTATTGGCTCAAGGATTAGCACTTGCTACTTTCCGGTGAGGACTACGCAGTTTCTGAAATAAATATGAACTTGACTTCCCTAATGAAATATTCTAATGTTATACAATAGGACTTCGGATAAACGAAGAAGGCTTCGCATATACGAAGTAGCGACTTGGCTCATGTTCACAATATGAGGTAATCGAGTGAGGGTGCAGGATGGGCCGGCAAGATCAAGTAAAGAATCCTAGTAAAGTCGTCCGATCCGTCGACCGTGCGCTCGACATCCTTGAATTATTGGCTGAGTTTCCAGAAGGCTTAACACTAACCGATATCAGCAAGCAGCTAAAGGTCCCTCTTAGTAGTGTGCATGATCTGATGGGCACTCTTTTATATCGAGAATACGTTTCGCGAGAAATTACCTCATCCCGTTATCGTTTCACCCCCAAATTTGTGTTACTTGCATCTTTGTATCGGTCAAAACTAGACCTAATTACTCTGGCAGAGCCCGTTATGGCTAGACTAAAGGAGGCAACCGGAGAGACCAGTAGTCTCTCGATCTTACAGGACGACATGATTGTTTTCATTCATAAACATCCGGCGGAGGGAGTCATCCAGATAGTCAATCCAGTTGGAACTCGTCTTCCGGCACACTCAACTGGTTCAGGGAAAGTCATGCTTGCTCAATTACCTGATGAACGCATACATCAGCTATATCCAAACGATACATTGCCACAATTGACGGAATACACGATCAGTGACAGGGGTCAGTTAATGAAGGTACTTGAAGAGATACGCAAAACGAATTATGCGTACGATGAGGAAGAGTCTATTGCTGGCGTCTGGGCTGTAGCTAGTTGTATCCGCGACATTGAAGGTAACCCGGTGGCGGCTCTCAGTGTTGTAGGTCCTCGATTCCGGATCGAGAAAAAATCTTATAAAGAGTGGCATTCTCTGACTCTGGAAGGAGCAAATGAAATCTCGTCGGCACTTGGTTTTTCATTTTCCTAGGTTCTATAAGCCAGGCAAGTGTAAGTGTATGCCAAGGCTAGAAAGAAAAATATGTGCGACCTATCGAACACGAATTCAAGACGTATAGGATTACTGATTCCCTCGTCAAATACTGTCATGGAGCCTGATTTCTTCCATGGTGTGCCAACACATTGGACAGTTCATTCGGCCCGGATGTTTATGGAGTCAACGACGGAGCAGGGTGAGAGCCGCATGCTGGACGATTTTACTTTTCCGGCTGCGCGCGACCTTGCGACGGCTCGCCCGGATGTGATGGTATTCGGATGCACCAGTGCAGGAGCATTGCGGGGAAATCCGTACGACGCCTGGCTCACTAGAGAAATTGAACAAAGAACAGGAATTAAGACGGTCAGTGTTATCAAGTCTGTGAGGGAGAAGATCCAGACTCTTGCCGTTAAGCGACTGGTTGTTGCTACGCCATATATCCAAGCTCTGAACAAGCGGATAGCTCGCAGTTTACAGGATGACGGTCTGGAAGTACTCCAGATCACTGGCTTGGGAATTGAAGTCAATTTCGAAATCGCCCAGGTCACACAGCAGGAGATACTTGAACTCGCAATCCGGGCTGTAGGCGGGCATGAACCAGAATTGCTCTTCCTCTCCTGTACAAATTTCCCGGCTATGAATTCTCTCTCGGCGGTACGGGAATTATTCCCATTTCCGGTCATATCCAGCAATCAAGTTACACTTGAGGCAGCTATTCTGGCTGCACAAGATCGGGGCTGAGCAAATATCCATTCAACAAGGTGGTGAACGTTGTCCGAAACCCAGATTGAGATTTTGTCCACAGAGGTATTAATCGTCGGGGCGGGTGGAGCCGGGATGCGTGCTGCCATTGAAGCCTCTACGTTCGGAGCAGAGGTTATTCTGCTGACGAAAGGACAAGCTGCCCGTAGTGGGGCAACACCGATGGCTTGCCCATCTTACCAGGCTGCTTTTGCTATGGAAGATGATCGCGATAGCCCAGGAGTAGCCTTCGAGGATACTTGCTATGAGGGCCGGTATCTAGGTGATGAAAATCTGATTCATGCGCTCACGCATGAAGCTACTGATCGAGCCATGGAATTGCGTCAGTACGGAGTTAAGTATCGTTTGAAGGAGAACGGCAACTTCCTTCAGGTTGTGCATCCTGGTCACTCTTATGAACGCAATCTCGTCATCCTGGGAAATGGCTACGCCATGGCTGCTGGCCTCCGACGGGAGGTTTTGCGTCAACAAAATATTCAGCTTATGGAAGATATGGTTGCCTCGCGGTTGCTTAAAGACGGCGATCGCATAGCCGGATTGATTGCACTGGACATGCGGAGGGGCCAACTTGTGGCGATTAAGGCTCGCTCTGTCATTTTGGCTACGGGAGGGTACCCCGAGCTCTGGCGCTGGACAGACACGGAGCCGGGATTAACCGGAGAGGGAGTCTATCTAGCGTATTTAGCCGGCGCCGATCTGGTCGATTTGGAGATGATGCTCTTTTACCCCACCGGGTTGTGTTATCCCTCTGAAGTCGAAGGCACGCTTGTCCAGTATGAAGGTTTGCTAACGGATCAATATTGTCATGGAGTGATGCTCAATGGGGCGGGGGAGCGTTTTCTTCCGGATAAAGGTCCTTTACCGGTTCGAGACGTGATGATGAAACTGATGTTCAAGGAGATTGAAGAAGGGCGCGCTACCCCGCATGGGGGCGTATACATCGATCTGCGCGAGTCTCCGAAAACTCCACAAGAGATTCAATCTATTTTACGCGAACTGGATTCCCTTCCCTACAACCAACTCACGGATCTTGGTGTCAATGTGCTTGAAGAGCGTATCGAGGTCAAGCCAGTTACTCACTACACGCTTGGGGGAGTGCGCATCAATGAGTGGGCAGAGACAACTGTCCCTGGGTTGTTTGCTGCGGGCGAGGTCTCGGGCAACGTCCATGGCGCAAATCGTACCAGCGGAAATGCCTTGGCAGAGACTCAGGTCTTCGGACGCCGGGCAGGTATCCGCTCAGCAGAATATGCGCGCGATAACCCAGCCCCTGCCATTGACCTGGCAGCATTGCAGGACGAAGTGAAACGCGTGGGAGATTTTTTGCGCGAGAAAAAGCATGCAGTTCGCCCAATCGATCTTAAGCGGAAGATAAAAGCGATTATGCACAACCATGTATATTATCGTCGTGATGCACAGGGATTGAACAAGGCAATCGAGGCTTTGCAAAGTCTGCGCTCGGATCAAGTCGAGCGAATAAAGGCTGTCGGAACACCTAAAATTTACAACATTGAATGGGAAGAGGCCATTGAAGCTGTTCATATGGTAGATCTGGCAGAATTGGTGGCTGCGGCAGCGTTGGCACGGGAAGAGAGTCGAGGGCACCACTGGCGGAAGGATTTCCCGGCTATGCGGACTGCATGGGAGAAGCACACAATTGCGAGAAGGGTGGATGAACAAGATTATGTGATAACCGATGCCCCTGTCATACGGCTGAAAGATCGAAGCCTTAACCGAAGGGCGATGGATCCAAATTTACAGAACCTGGGAGTGCTGACGGGATACTCGCAGGAATACAAGAGCAATCGATAAAAGAGAGGTAGCTTTTCAAATGTCCCACATCCTTGGCGAGGATCCCAGAGATAACCCTGTCATACTCGGGGAACCAATTATAGTTGACATCCTTCGTTTCGATCCTGAGACGGACATCGAACCGCACCTTCAGCGTTATGTTGTTCCTTATCGTCGACGCATGAGTGTATTTACGCTCCTGCGCGAGATCTATGAGTGCCAGGATGGAACACTTGCTTTCCGAAATCAGCAATGCGGGCGAGGAATATGCGGCACCTGTCGCTGCACTATCGAAATGGATGGAGAGACCAGAAAGAACGTTAAAAGTTGCACGATCCCCCTTGAGCCGGGGAAACACATCGTCATACGACCTGCAAATGGGAAAATTATCCGAGACCTGGTGGTGGAGTTCTAAGCACGAGAATTAATTGGAGTGATGGATATGATGACTGAAGCAGAACACCTTCTTGACCTTGAGGGCGCGATCGATCTACATTTTCACCCGGCCCCCTGCATTTTCCCGCGGATCGCTACGGATCGGGAGATCGCACAATCGGCAAGCGACAGGGGGATGGGGGGGCTCCTGCTCAAGTGTCATCACGAGAGCACCGTCAGCCGTGCTAGCGCGTTGGCTCCGGATTTTCCAGACATGAAAATCTATGGCGGTATTGTTTTGAATAGCTATGTCGGTGGCATAAACCCCAAGGCGGTGCAGGCAGCCATCAAGATGGGAGCTAAGGAAATCTGGCTTCCAACTATCGACGCCGCTTTTCATGCTAGCATGCATGGTTCTACAGGAAAATATGATGTCCAAACCAGCGGCGAGGAAAATATAACGGACCTAGGGATCAGTGTAGTTGAGGATGGGAAGCTGATCCCAGCAATGAGGACGATATGCGAAATGATTGCAGAGGCAAATATTATCCTGGGGACTTGCCATCAATCCTATGCGGAATTGAAAGTAATTATTGAATCTGCACGCTCTCTGGGTGTAGAAAAGATCCTGCTTACACATCCCTTTTTTAAAGTACCGGGGTTGACGCTTGAACAGACTATGGAACTTGTCAAACTTGGTGCAATTGCCGAGTTTGGCTATTGCACAGTCTCTCCCATGTGGGCGTATGCCGACATTACCAGGGTGGCAGAGGCAATTCGAGCTCTCGGCGCGGATAACTGTGTTTTGATCTCGGACGCTGGGCAACGGCACAATCCCATGCCGCCTGAAGCTCTGCGAGTCTTTGCCCAGAGTCTCTTTGAAGCAGGGATTAGGGAAGAAGAGATTTCAATCATGGTTCGTAGCAATCCGGCTTGGTTGTTGGGTCTTGCCGCAAAGAGTGGTGTGATCTATCAAAACGACCGCACTGCCGATTGATACCCGATAAGCTCCCACTGGTGAAGGAGCTGAATTCTGTCCAGTATCGGCTGCGAGTATATTTCGACTGAGAAAATCATTCCATATATTTGCGTAGTAGTAGCTAATGATTATCGGCTAGTGTTCCGGCAAAAGGATTGCAATGAAAAGTCTTTGAAAAAGTATCCACAGAGGATGCCATGAATACCTGCCATGATAAAGGAGGTGCAAGACGTAAGAAACCTGCGTTGAGAACATATTGACGACCGATGACTAATTACGCGAGAGGAAGAATGATGAGAAACAAGACAGTATATTGGGTGCTCCTCTGTGTGCTCCTGCTCCCAATGCTTGCTGGGTGTGGAGGATCACAGACCGCCGATGAAGAAACAGAAGCTTCCGTACCTACTGAGCTTAATATTGCAGTAGTACATGAGTTTACGGTCGAACAAGGCTGGTCTCTTGAATTGATGCAGGCGATTGACCAGATTGCCGCTGAAAATCCGCATGGTCTCACTATCAACGTTGATTACACCGAAAATGTCGGCCTTTCTGATGCGGAAAATGTTTTCCGCGAATATGCTGAGACCGGTAAGTACGATGTGATCTGGGCTCATAGTGGATACTCTGACCAGGTTGCCAATGTCTATGAAGATTACCCGGAGATCCTCTGGGTACTTGCTGGGCCTGGCAATGTGCCGCTGGGAGACAATGTCTACTGGGTCTATGTGCATATGCATGAGCAGGGCTACATCCTCGGCACGTTGGCAGGGATGCTGACGGAAAGTAACGTGCTTGGTTTGGTGGCTGCATACCCGTTCCCGGACCCGGCCGATGTCCTTAATGGCTTCATTGAAGGAGCGCGATCGGTCAATCCAGACATAGAGGCTCGTGTTACCTATATCGAGAGTTGGTATGATCCTCCGCTGGCGAGAGAAGCGGCCCAAGCACAGATCGCCTCTGGTGCTGACATCATCTTTGCCGAACGCTATGGACCCTTTGAAGCATGCGAAGAAGAAGGCCTGTATTGCTTTGGTCAATACATTGATTACTATGACACCCATCCGGAGAGTTTCGTAACAGGTACCCAGCTCAGCTGGAATCCCCTTGTCCGTTACATATTGGACGAATACTGGGCGCACGTCTCAGAAGGTGTGCCATACGATGGCCAGACTGATGAGCCATACTGGCTTTCCATGGCAGATGGTGGCGGTGATGTCTTCCCGCTACGTGATTGGGTCAATGAACTTCCTGACGACGTTGTAGCAAGGTTTGATGAGACACGTGATGCTGTCCTGGATGGCTCACTGGTTGTTCCGCTCAATGAAGAGGCTCCCTAAATATCGTGTTAAGCTCGTGAAGTAGTCTCTAACCTTGGGAAACTGTGCCCTCATGCAATAATCCGCAATGGTGGGGGCACAGCTTCCCGAAATATATAGGAAGGTCTGAGGAATTCATGGGACAGGAAATAAGTGCAGCGGTAATGCAAGTGAAAAACTTAACCAAACGTTTTGGACCTCTAATAGCCAATGACAATATCTCACTTGAGCTCCATCCCGGCGAAATACATTGTTTGCTTGGGGAGAACGGCGCAGGGAAGTCCACGCTAGCCAGTTGCCTGTATGGATCCTATAAACCAGATTCCGGTGGGGTATTCATCGGTGATGATGAAGTGGATTTAAATTCGCCCCGTGATGCGATCAAGTTTGGTGTCGGCTTGGTTCACCAGCACTTTGTGTTAGTGCCGGCATTGACCGTGATCGAAAATGTGATTGTAGGCACGATCAGCAGCGGGATTAAATATGATGTCAAAAAAGCCAAGCGTGAAATTCAATCCGTGTGTGAGGCGTATGAGATTGATATCGATCTGAATGCTAAAGTTTGGCAGCTATCCGTTGGCGAACAACAGTGGGTCGAAATATTAAAAGTGTTATACGTCGGTGTCAAGCTGCTTATCCTTGATGAGCCGACAGCATCTCTTACCTTGCCAGAAACCGTTAAACTCTTCTCCATTCTTAAGAAAATGAAAGCAGAAAATCTATCTATTGTATTAATCACCCACAAGCTGCGGGAGGTAATGGAAATCGCCGACAAGGTCACAGTGTTACGCAAAGGTAAGCTGATAGCGACTGTGCCACGTTCAAAGGTTACTGAAAAAGATCTTGCTGAAATGATGGTTGGTCGTGAAGTTGTGCTGCAAATCAGCAAGGATACCATCGAACCTGGTGGAGAATTACTTCAGATCCGAAACTTGCGAGTGGAGAATGACAAAGGCAAGGAGGCTATAAAGAACATAAGTCTTATTCTACGCGAGAAAGAAATTCTGGGTATTGCAGGCGTTTCAGGAAATGGCCAACGCGAATTATTTGAAGCAATTATTGGAGTGAGGAAATCCATTGCTGGACAGATTCTTGTCAATGACACAGATATTACCCGACATTCTCCGCGCGAAATCATGAAGCATGGCATCGCTCATATCCCTGAGGACAGGATACATGAAGGCCTGTTGACCGATTTCAGTGTTAAGGAGAATCTAATACTTGGGTATCAGCGCAAACCAGATTTTTGCAAAGGTCTCTTTATGGACGCGGAAAGGATCGCTGGCTACGCCCAGGAATGCGTTAAATCATTTGGGATAGATACTCCATCGATTGAGCATCCGGCACGATTTCTCTCGGGGGGAAATCTGCAGCGCATTATTCTTGCACGTGAATTTTCGGCAAAACCGCGATGCATCATCGCGAATCAGCCCACTCGCGGCTTGGATGTTGCGGCCTGTGAGTACGTGTACCATCTTCTGCTTGAGGAGCGCAGATGCGGAGCTGGAATATTGCTCTTCTCAGAAGACCTTCAAGAATTACTGGGTTTGGCGGATCGCATCGGTGTAATTTACGAAGGACAAATTCTAGATTTGTTCGCAGCTGATGAGGTGGAGTTAGAACAAGTAGGTCTGTTGATGGGAGGCGTTCAGGAATGATTTCTAGGAATTTCCTGCAGAGTATCAAGTTTGAAAGAAAACCGTACGTCAAACCCTTGTGGAAGGTCTTATATTTTTCACTTGCCTTGGTGGCTGCGTTGCTGGTGACGGTATTATTAATGAAAATGGCCGGTGCAGATCCCGTCGAAGGTTTCATGGCTTTGATTAGCGGAGGATTTGGAGGGGGCGATGAATTGATTGAAACTCTAGTCCGTTCGACACCGCTCATTCTTACAAGCCTTGCCGTAGCGATATCTTTTCGCGGAAAAGTCTACAACATTGGTGCAGAGGGACAACTACTGATTGGCGCACTAGCTGCTTATTGGGCTAGTGTCAATTTCTCATGGCTTTCTACTGTCATACTGGTTCCAGTAACTATCATCATTGCCTTCCTTGGCGGAGCGCTATGCGGATTTATTCCTGCATTCTTGCGCGCAAAGTTCCAGACGGATGAAATCATAGTCACGATCATGTTGAATTACATCGTTACCTATCTCCTTTCGATCTTGGTGTCTGGCCCATGGCAGGATCCTAACTCAAGTTATCAGATGTCTCCATTTGTTCCCGAAGCCGCCTGGTTTCCACTCATCATTCACGATTCGCGTTTACACATTGGTTTTTTGGTTGCGTTGTTTGTGGGTGGTCTACTGTATGTGATTTTAACTAAAACAACATTTGGGTATGAACTCCGAACTATTGGGGCCAACCGTACTGCCGCTAAGTTTAAGGGGACGAATATCTCACGAACGATATTTCTTTCCTTGATATTCAGTGCCGGCATTGCAGGTCTTGCTGGTGCGGGAGAGTTATTGGGGTTGCAGCATCGATTGCGGATGGATATGTTCCGGGGAGATGGATACACGGGTATTATCGTGGCGATCCTCTCAGGGTTGAATCCCCTGGCCGTGGTTCCGATGTCGGTTTTCTTTGGAGGTTTGGCAAATGGATCTACTCGCATGCAGATTATGACAGGTGTCCCTACGGCATTAATCTATGCAATCGAGGCGATCATGATGCTATTCTTGCTCATTGCGCAAGTCATATCGAATTATGAAATCACGAGGGTGCGCCATGATCAATGAACTGCTTCAAACCACATTCATTATCAGCATACTGGCTGGCACTATTCGTGTGGCAACTCCGTTGTTGCTTGGGGCCTTGGGCGAGTTGATAACGGAACGTGCAGGTGTCATCAACTTGGGTATTGAAGGCACAATGCTCATGGGCGCATTTTGTGGTTTTTGGGGCGCCAGTATAAGCGGGTCTTTGGCTGTAGGTATTGGTTTTGCTATCCTTGCTGGCGGAATCATGGCCTTGATAACTGCTTTTATGACAGTGACTCTTAAGGTTAATCAAGTTGTCACGGGCCTTGCCTCGAACCTGCTTGGATCTGGGGTATCGTTCTACGCATATCGGATCATTTTCAAGAATGCAATTTCCGGCGATTTTCCTCGCATCGAGATTTTTCATTCTCTGGATATACCGCTGCTTTCTGATATTCCCATTCTTGGTGATGTACTTTTCTCACAGTATTTATTGAGCTATGTTTCCTTCTTATTGGTTCCTTTGATTGCGTGGTTTCTCTATAGGACCAAATATGGACTTCGCATCCGAACCGTTGGCGAAAATCCGCGCGTCATCGACATGCGAGGTCTTAGCGTCAGCAAATTACGTTATGGCGCGGTCGTGTTTGGCGGTTTACTTATGGGCCTTGGCGGGTCCTTTTTAACTCTGGCTTCGACCGGATTGTTCCTTCCAGACATGACTGGTGGGAGGGGGTGGCTTGCATATGTGATTGTAATTGCAGGCAATTGGCTCCCTGGCAGAGTGATGGGCATGGCGCTGCTTTTTGCATTGCTCGATTCGATTCAACTCCATCTTCAAGGCATGGGTATCGAATTCCCATTTCAGGTTCTACTCGCCTTACCATATGTATTCGCGATCGTCGCAACGGTCCTCAGTCGAATGCGTTCAGGAATGCCCGCATCTTTGGGTGAACCATATTTACGCTCCTGAAGGAGGATCAAAGTCGCTGTGTTAAGAAGTGGTCACAATTTGACGCTAAGAGGGTATTTAATAAGGGACTGGCTTTATAAAGCCGATTGCCCATTTAGACGCAGTGCGATAGATAAAGCGAGCCAAGAATGGAGCAGGATATGAGTAAACAAGTTTCATACCCCTATATCCCGAATGCTGATCCAGATATCAAACAACAAATGCTGGCGGAAATTGGTGTTCGTGATGTGATGGATCTTTATGAGGAAATCCCCGCACGCTTGAGGTATTCGGGCGTAATGGATATTCCAGAGCCTATCCCCGACGAGTGTTCCCTAAAGCGCCATATCACTCAACTGCTCGCGAAGAATGTGAATGCGGATGACTATTTGAGCTTTTTAGGAGCAGGTTGCTATCAACATTATGTCCCCGCCGTTTGTGATGAAGTAAATGGCCGAGGGGAGTTCCTTACCGCCTATGGGGGTGATCCCTATGCTGATCATGGTCGTATCCAGGCACTCTTTGAGTATGCCAGTATGATGGCCGAACTCCTGGACGTTGATGTTGTCAGCGCTCCTCTCTACGATGGCCTGAACGCCTTTGCGAAGGCGATCTGTATGACCGCTCGCATCAATGGACGTCGGGAGGTCTTGATTGCTGGCAATGTCAATCCGGATGCCGTTCGTGTGACAAGAAATTATCTGCAGGGCGTGGATCAGCCTGTGCTTTCGATCCGTACCGTCAACATTGACCATACAACGGGAATGCTTGATTTGATGGATTTGGAGAACAAGCTGAGTCCAGACACAGCCGCAGTCTGCATTCAAAACCCAAGTTATCTGGGCACCCTCGAGAGCCAGGCAAATGAAATTGGTCAAATGGCCCGGGAAGCAGGTGCAGAGTTTGTGGTCTACGTGAATCCTATCTCGCTAGGAGTAATCGCACCACCGGCCCATTATGGGGCAACGATAACTTGCGGTGATATTCAACCGCTAGGAATGCATATGCAATTCGGTGGTGGGCATGGCGGGTTCATCGCGTCCAGCGGTGCGCCGCTCTACCAGGAGCAATATGCTGATCCAATGTTCAGCCTGACAGGAACCGTTGAAGCCGGCGAATATGGTTTTGGTGTGGCCCAATACGATAAGACATCATACGGGGCGCGCGAGAACGCAAATGAATTCACCGGCACCGGTACGGTGTTATGGGCCATAACAGCAGGGGTTTATCTTGCTTTGATGGGACCCCATGGCATGGAGGAAATTGGAAAAACTATTCTCTATAAAGCGCATTATACTGCGCGCAAACTTGCAGACATAAAGGGGATCAAGCTTCGGTTTACTGGCCCCTTTTTCAATGAATTTGTCCTTGATTTCTCTTCAAGTGGAAAAACTGTTGCTGAGGTCAACCGCGCGCTTCTGGATCATAAGATTTTTGGGGGAATTGATCTGTCGAAGGCGTTTCCAATTTATGGGGAATCGGCACTCTACTGCGTGACCGAGATGATGACAAAGGATGATATTGGCCGTTTGGTCTGCGCGTTGGGAGACATTCTCACAGCATCAGCAACGCACAAGCTCGAAGTGTAGGAGTCCGGCATGTCAAGAGATGAGAAAACCCTTTTACGAAAATTCCATCAAGCTCGTTGGGATGAACAGATCATCTTCGAGATGAGCGTCCCGGGCGAACGGGGAATTCTTGTGCCCGAAGCAGAAGAGGAAATCCAACTGGAAATTGGAGACATCTCCAACTTGGTGCCGGGACAATTACTGCGCCGTGCTCGACCGGGTTTGCCAGAAATTAATCAAATGCGCGTGAATCGCCATTATTTGCGTCTTTCACAGGAAACGTTGGGGGCTGATGTAAATCTGGATATCAGCCAGGGTACCTGCACCATGAAATATAGCCCGCGTGTGCAGGAGCACACCGCCGCGCGAAATCCTGGCATAACTGAACTTCACCCCCTACAAGAGCCTGAAACTGTACAGGGGATCCTCGAGATGTATTTCAAATTAGAAGGATTCCTGAAAGAGATTTCGGGAATGGATCGGTTTAGTCTTCAGCCCGGTGGTGGAGCTCATGCAGTTTTCACGGGCGCTTCGATTATCCGAGCGCATCATAAAGAGCGGGGAGAAGAACAACGGGACGAGATCATAACCACAATCTTCTCCCATCCCTGCAACGCGGCTGGCCCAGCGACAGCTGGCTTTAAAGTCATTACTCTTATGCCCGACGAAAATGGGTACCCTGATCTCCAGGCATTGAAGCAGGCCGTCTCTGATCGGACGGCTGGTCTCTTCATCACCAATCCTGAGGATACAGGCATATACAACCCGCAGATTGAGGAATTTGTCCGGATAATTCATGATGTTGGCGGTTTGGCATACTACGATCAAGCTAACGCAAATGGTTTGCTGGGGATCACACGAGCTCGTGATGCAGGTTTTGATATGTGCCACTTTAATGTTCACAAGACATTCTCTGCTCCGCATGGTAGTTATGGCCCTGGGTTAGGAGCAATTGGAGTTTGTGCAGAATTAGAGAAGTACCTTCCTCTCCCTCTGGTTGATTATGATGGGGAAAGGTATTCTTTAGATATGGATCGACCTCAAAGTGTCGGCAAAATTCGATCTTTTCTCGGCAATGCACCGATCACGCTTAAAGCATATTCCTGGATTATGCAGCATGGTGACCAGGGTTTGAAAGAGGCGGCGAAGGTCTCTGTGATGAACAGTAATTACCTTGAGAAGAAGGTTCGTGAAATTCCCGGGGTCGTGGTTTGGTATGCGGAGGGGAAGCGACGCCTTGAGCAAGTTCGCTATAGTTGGGAAAAACTCTATAACGATACGGGCGTAGGGACAGATGATGTGATGCGCCGTGCTTCCGATTATGGGGTTGAGCACTTTTGGAAAAGCCATCACCCATGGGTTGTACCCGAACCATTTACACTTGAGCCTTGTGAATCCTACTCGAAAGATGATTTAGACGAATACATTGCCATACTTGAACAGGTATCCCGAGAGGCATATGCAGATCCAGACTTTGTGCGAAATGCCCCGTACAATCTCCCTGTCCATAAGGTTGCCGATCCAACGATTGACGATCCGGAGAGGATCGCCGTAACTTGGCGGCAATATTGTAAGAAGAGGGAAAAAGCTATGGGAGCGAAATGAAGATACATAGCATTGTGCTGAGGTAGGATGATTTTTCAGTTCTGGCATTTTTACTGTTGTTTTCCTTGAATAGATCATCAGCTTTGACTGTATTGGCGTTTCAGGTTAGGTTCCGTTTCTTTCTTTCCAAAGCATATGTCATTGAAGAATAGTGCCGACGCGCACCATGCTTCGATGTCTGTTTGGCCAATGGCTGGTGGCTAGACAAGGGCTGTATGAAACCGTGCTGGTTTGCTCGCAGTGGCAAGATCAACTGCAGGAATGGAGTTCTTCTGAATGATGAAAGTGGGCCTCGTTGTAAACCCCATCGCGGGAATCGGTGGCCCCGTAGGCCTAAAAGGTAGCGATGGAAGGGAGATTCTGCAACGAGCAAAAGCTTTGGGGGGCAAATCTTTGGCAGGCGAACGGACGGTGCAAGCGTTGCGGGTGCTTGTTCGGCATCGGTTTCAAGCGGATTGGATTACATATCCTGGGCTAATGGGGGAGGAGGCTTGCGTTCGGGCAGGTCTATCGGTACGCGTAGTAGGGACCATGGATGCTGATGCAACTACAGCCAGCGATACGCGCACGGCTGCCAGATCCTTTGAGGAAGAGAATGCAGACCTGATCTTGTTTGCTGGAGGGGATGGGACTGCACGTGACATGGTCGCAGCAGTAGGTACACGCTTGGCGGTGCTTGGAATTCCAGCAGGGGTAAAGATACATTCGGCTGTGTATGCCCTCACTCCTCGCAGAGCTGGCGAGAGCGCTCTCGCATTTCTCGAATCTCAGAAGCAACGGACTCGGCTAGCCGAAGTTATGGATCTAAATGAAGAGGCTTTCCGACGTGGAGAAGTGCAGACACGCCTCTTCGGATATTTGCGTGTCCCTATTGATCAAAGCAATATGCAGCATGTTAAAGCCAGCTTTCGGAGCGAGCGCGAAGAACTGCAAGGGATTGGCAGTGAAATCATCAGCCAGATGACGCGAGAGCCGGGGACGCTCTTTATCCTTGGTCCTGGTTCAACAACTGCCATTGTGATGGAAATGCTCGGTTTGGAATATTCCCTGTTGGGGGTTGATGTCGTCAGGAACCAGAAACTGGTACAGAATGATGTTAATGAGACCCAGTTGCTTCACTTGCTCGATGGCTCGCCGGCGAAGATTGTGGTGACCGCCATTGGTGGACAAGGCCACATTCTGGGTCGTGGAAATCAACAGATCAGCCCGGCGGTTGTGCGGAAGGTTGGTAAAGAAAATATTGTGGTCATTGCCACAACGGAGAAGTTGGTTTCGCTGAGGGGGCGACCGTTCATTGTGGATTCGGGCGATGCAGCGCTGAATAACAGCTTCCGGGGTTATGTGCGCGTAGTAACCGGGCGTGGAGAATACCATATGATGAAAGTGGAGTAGGACCCTGCTGAGATTAAAACGAAACTCAAGATTCTTGTAGTATGCCATCCCCTGCGGGAAAAGTGTCTGCCTTAGCTAATGGAGGATGCATAAGTTATTGATCATCGATGGAACTCTGAGGTCTATATGAATATTGCGATATCCTTCTTGAAGTATATTGAGATTGTGTTATTCCACTTTATTCGTACAGCTAATCATCAACTAACACGCAGCGCCTGAATGAGCTGATAGAATCCGAATAACGAAGGGTTGTCTCAAGCCCTTTTGCGTAACCAGAAGCTTCAGGAAGGGTGTTGACTCAAGGAGAAGGATAAGTCCAACGGACCGGGTAAAAGCCTGTCGGACGGACTGGCTGGAGAAGCTTGTCCGGCGGCCGGAAAACAGCAGTTGGGGCTGAGAAACTTCTAATCCGACGGTTCCGCGTTCGAGTCGCGGCAGGGGCGCCATCAGGCGAGGAGAGCCCTCGCCTTTTTGATTCCCTGGCTCCGGGATGACTCATCGCGAATGCTGTCATTCTGCTGTGTCCTCGAAGCGCAGCGAAAAGGGGTCGCGCAGTGCGAAGAATGTACCACATAGGTTGCGCGAGCGATCTGTCATCTCGCGTTCACGCCAAACAGCATATTCCTGGTAATTTCGCCTACTCAATCTTCCTGAGAATTCCGGGATCGGTTCGATACTCATGAGCAGTATGGTCGGCAAAGGGTAGAACGTCTCACAATCCATTCAGCACGATGCAATTTTATTCTTCTACGCTATACTACTTGCATGTGTTTCTGCGGATATTGTTAACCGCGGCTTCTACCGTTGGTTTCTTCTCGGCCATGAGGCTCTCCTTTTCTGTGATATTTGTTTGAAGGACGAAGAATCTCTACTCGTTTTTCCCCTGGTTTTGTCTCACAAGCTCTGACACGCTAAAGAGTTCTAGGATGAGAAGATGCGGTGCCGAACTGATGGAATAGTTGTTGTGTTGTGGGCTCTTCGAAGTGCCCAGCTTCTAAGGGCACGTATCAGATGTGCATGGTCCGAAGCTTCCACAGTGATTCACTCGAGCTTTGAAAAGGAGACTTCTCGATGTGCGTTGCAGATTGCGTACAGGCATGGATAAGAGATAATAATCTGTACTTTCGTCGCCAGGAGTTTATACAGAGGAACTTTAACCAAAAGAGAATGAATGGCGTCTCTGCCCTTTATACAGCAGTAGTGATGAGTATTGTTTTCGTGTATCTATTGGATGGCGTGTTCTGTTAGCATACGGAATCCTCACTCATGCGACTCAAGCTACAGGTTCTTTAAAACCCTTTTATTTTCGATCTCATTTAGCTACGCTTATGGAGAGGATCGTGTCAAGGAGGTTTCCCAATCATGCTTAATTCTTACATGGTCAGGTTTAAGCGCGATGGAAATGAGATGAAACTACGCCTGGCTAATTTGGATGTGGAAACGCCTTACGCACTCCCATTCGATGCCAACGACCAGGAAAAACTCCTTGCCAC
>Ga0272443_10003737_pt1 | contig 17546 bp, 12 predicted proteins | sample SSMAcet12_FD_193581 | JGI IMG/M metagenome (GOLD analysis project Ga0272443, IMG submission 193581) | Marine sediment archaeal communities from Little Sippewissett salt marsh, Falmouth, MA, United States - SSM-Acet-12 | ecosystem: Environmental > Aquatic > Marine > Wetlands > Sediment ... | reverse complement strand
TTATGTCCAAATGGGGGAGAATGTTGCTCCAGCTGACAGACTTCAGAGAGCTGAAAAAATGCATAAGATGATGGAAGCCTATGATGAGGTTCTAGGCATGGCTCTTAAAATGTTTGATCCTGATAAAAAAGAGGACTGGACGCCACAGAAAGTTCAAGATTTTTACCGGATTATGGCTAAGGCCAATTATTACTTTGTTGACATGTTTACCTTTGAAGAATGCATGTCTATCTTAAGAGGACATAGTGGAATTCCTAATAATTTGACAGCAAGCCTTGATGCAATCCAAGCCATATATGACGAAGGGAAGAAAGATGAAGCTAAAGGGGCTTTAATAAGATATCTTAACCGGGAGACGACAGTTGGTGTTTTAACAGAAGGTATACTTGCGGCTGTTGAGAAAAATGAAGAGCTTGCTACTTATCTTAGTGGTTTAGGGGCTAACTTTGATTTAGAGACAGAAGTATTAGGTCCCCAATCTCAATTAGTCTTTAAAATGAATACTTTGGCGCCTCAGACTACAGATGATTTAGTTGCTTTTTCTAGATCTTGGCTACAGTTGCCGTTGGAGTCAAATCCCATTAGAGATGAGGGGACTACAAACCAAAATTGGCTGAGGCATACCAAGGAATATGTTAATAGCATGAGGATGTTGCAGGGAATTTCTTGGAAAGATGCTCCAGCCTCAATTCAAAGATATCAGGGTGTAGTTGAAGAATTAACGACAAAAGGGGGACTTAATAAGGATCTTACTTGGAAAGAAAATGAGTTCGAACAGCTTTTATTAGCTAAGCCAGAAGGATCTTCTGCTACGGATAAAGAAAGTAGAATACAAGCTATTAGTGATAAAATAGATAAATTGAGCGCAAAATATAAAGCTGGATCTCAGGGTAATATAGAATCTTTATTAACTAATAGAAGTGCTCTAGAGACGAAATCTCGATCTTTAGGAATCCAGAAACAAGAATTGATTGAGAAAAGACTTGGTAAACAAAGAAGATTTGAGCAGATAAAAGAAGATTCTTCCACATCAGAAGAAGAAAAGGAAAAGCTAAATGCAGAGATATTAGATTTGAGTTCGAAAATTGAAGCTTTAAAAAATGAATTAGTTAAAATAGAACAAGAGAAAGCTAGTATTGAGGCAGCTATTAAGGCCTTGCCCGCTGATATTAAAGATAATAATTTAATTGGAATTTTTCAAGAACTAAGGTTTTGGAGATCTATTAAATTTCTACAAGAAGTTCGCTTGGAAGTCGAGGAAAAAAGGTTAGGTATGCACGATATTGTCTTTGATGGAGAAATATCTCTGGTTTCAGGAACTGCAGATAGAAGATTAACACTTTGCTTATTAGGTGCTTATAAGGGATATGTTATGAGGCAGGCTATAATAAATGTTGCTGAGGCAATTTCTACCCAGAAAAATACCTTAGAGATGGTAACTCCTGCTCAACATGTTTTAACTCCGGCATCTGGAGATGTTTTATCATTTATTTTTAATCATCTTCAACATGCTTCTGCTTAAAAGGGAATAGCGTTGTTGCGGAATAGCTCTACACTCTTTCTAACTGCTGATTTTTAATCTTAAATTTTAAAAATCAGGTTATAAATTGGCTTTGCACTCTTCGCTACTGCTCCTTTTTCTTCGAAAAAGGAGGTATCGAAGTGGCTATTCTTTTATTTCACAATACTTTAATTTAGCCAAAGGCCTTTTTTTCTTATTAATCGTGTCTAGGCCGTGAAAAAGCTGTGAAAATTTTAGGCTTCTCTGGATTAAAGTTAGCTTTTTTAGGCAGGTGGTGGTCCAGCTTTTATTTGTTGTGAAGCTTCTGTTTCTGGCTTCTTTGTTTCAACTGGTGGCGTCTCAGCGCCTGCTTGATTTGCAGCTACACCCACTTCACCTTCATTACGAGCTGGTTCTTGAGCAACGCCTTCTTTTCTAGATTCATCAGATTGATGCTTTAATTGTCTGAGGACAGTGGTTCTAACCTGTTGTGGCACAAACCTTAGGGCTCCATCCTGAGCAAGGACGTGTCTAGCGCCTCTATAGAGTAGATCTGGAGCATTGATTCCAAACAAAGCTTGAAGATTTTCAGCTCTCTCTCCAAGGTCACTAACAGCTCGAGAACCTTTGTCACCCCATTTAATAAGCCTCCTCGCTCCTATGCCACCTGCAGCAGCACCAAGCATAGCTCCTCGTTTGCCTCCAATTGAAGGTTGTAATTTTGATCCAGTATAAGCTCCAGCGGCTGCCCCAATTCCTGCTCCAGTGGCAGCTTTATACGTCCCAAGTACTGGCTTCGCCCCCTTACTAAACCTCTCCCCAGCCACTTTCGCTAAGTCTTCAAATACACCGCCTTTGACGCCGACTGTATCTTTAACTTTCTTAATAATCTCTGGAATGACTAGCATCATGCCGACGCCAATGATGGCGGGCATGACTCCGCCCATGCCTGGGCCAAGCATAAAGGGAGGCATAAAGCCTCCAAGGTTAAGATTATAATTGGTGATTTTATCGCTGATCAGCAGGATTAGTAAAACAGTGGGGAAAGGGGCTAGGTTGCCGATGATTTGTTTGATCCAGTTTTGAAAAACATTTTGTCCAGGCAAGGCGCCAAGCATTAGAAAAACCGGAGCAAAAGCCACATTACAAATAAGATAAACATAACTGGTGAGCAGTTCTTTAAAGATTTTGAAAATAGAAATTAAAATCGCAATAGCCACAATTAGCTGGACAGTCAAGCTGCCAAACCAGGAAATTACGTCCATAATCATGCCGTCACCAATCTCTTGGATGAGTTGGTTGGTGGTTTCGTAAGCGCCGTCTCCGCCAATATCTAACATTTTTAGACCTATTTCTACTATATTTAGGTTTATCCACATGGTGTCGGAATCAAATAAGCCCATAATAAAGTACATGACTAAATACATAAGATCAATGAGAAAGCCAGCAATGGCGTAGGAAAAAGTGACAAAAAGCAGACTGACAATGATTTGTGGAATAGCCTGCTGGGCTGTGACCACAGTCTGACCGCTGATTTTATGGCGGAACATGATCATGAAGCCGATGATTAAAAAGGTAAAAACGAAAAACAAGTAAGCTACGTTGCGGAACATTTTCCAGGTTTCTAAAACTGGATCAAGCGCGCCAAAACCAAGTCCTTGGGCTTGGGCTTGAGGAATAACATGAGCAGATTCAAGTAGATCAGCTACGTAAGTTTTGCTGGAAGCGGGTTGGTTGTAGAGGAGAGCGATCCCGCGGCCAAGGGAGGGGATGGCGCCTTCGCCGAAATACATGGAAACTGCCTTTTGGCCTTCTGGAGAAAGGGAAGAAACGGTGTTTTTTTGAGCTCCAGCCACGCCTGTTAATGCAGAAATTTGCATGTAAGTGAAGTTAGAAGTTAGGTGAGATTCTAAGGTTGCATTCCCCTGTGAAGCTGTAGAATCAATTCCCTCAAATAATTGTTTTTGTAAATCATCAACTGATCCAGCAGCTAGGCCCATTGCTTCTTCTGCAGCCATTGCTCTGCGAGCTGTCTCTTGCATCCCTTCATAAAAATCTTGTGTCGCATCTCCGACTCCATCTCCGATCTCTTCTCCCAAGCCTGTCAACCCATCCCCCTCTTGCGCCCAAACCTCACCATCTCCAACTTTTAAGACCTGGCCTAAAGTCCCAAGTCCAGGTCGAGATAAACTCAATAAACAAAAAAAGGAAAAAACAAAAAAAACAGCTAGTGCAAATTTGCAGTATTTTTTTACTGACATCAGCTTTAATTTTACAGGAAAGCTAAAACCTTTGCAATTGCTGTCCAGAGAAAAAATCGCTTAGAATGTTTGTTTTGGATTGCTAAACAGTTTTTGTCAATTTTTTTTACATAATTTTTACTACTTCAAAGAATTACTTTACTAAGCTATATTATAAATTAATAGATAAAACCCAACTTATTTACCTGCGGGAAGCGCCTCACTTTCTGAGCCATTCTTGCATTCGTTAGATCCTCTGACCACAATTAAAAATTAAATAATTAAGTAAATTTAAGGAGCTGCTTCATGCTCACCTCAGAAGCAATTGAACAAACTCAAGAATTAATTGATCGAGCGCAATCAATCTTGATCATTTTAGATGAAAAAGTAGATTTTGATCAGCAAGTGACTGGTTGTAGTTTGTATTTAGCTTTGAAGCAGCAAAATAAAAGAGTAGAGTTGGTGGCGCCTTCAAGTTTAAAAAACAAAACTATTATTGGCACTGATCAGTTGAAAACTGATATTGGCAACCGCAATCTTTTGATTAGTTTTGATTATGATGAGCATTCTGTAGGCAAGGTCAGCTATCACATTGATGAACAGGCTAAGAAGTTTTATCTAACGATTAAGCCAGAGGCGGGGCACAATTCGCTAGATTCAGAAACAGTTAAGTTTGAAAAAACCGGTTCTGATGCTGACTTGATTTTTTTAGTTGGGGTTAAGCAGTTGACTGATTTAAAACAGTTGTATTTTGGCTATGAGTCTCTTTATGAGGATGTGACTACTATTACTATTAATAATCATAAACAAGATTTTGCTTACTTAAGTTTAGATGTATCTGGTTACAGTTGTTATAGTGAAGGGCTATATAATTTGCTAGAGAACATGAATCATGAGCCTGATTCAGCTGTTGCCACAAATTTATTTTCAGCCATTAATCATGCGACGCAGAATTTTACTTCTTTAGAAGCTTCAGCTTATACTTTTGAGGTGGCGGCAGCTTTGATTAAGGCAGGAGCCAGAAGAAGTAAACCGAAAAAAGAAGAACCTAAGGAAGCAGTTACAACAGTTACAAAAGGTGGCGAGAGAAGGCCGATCAAGAGAGCAAAGTCAGTTAAAGTGCTTAAAGCGACTAAAGTGGAAACAGATCAAGATCAAGTAGAAAAAGACGAAGTGCAACATGAGAAAGTTGAAAAAGAAGATAAAAAACAGGAGACACAAAAAGCACAAAAAGATAAAAAGTCAGAAGAAATTAGTGCAAGTAAAACTTCAGCGCCAGTCAGGCCGAGTGGGCTGAGGGTTTAGGGTTAAATAGAAAAATTTTAATTAGAAAAAGAGATATCTGGATTCTCTGCAATTTCATCAAGAATTGGGCCACAAGTGCCAGGTCTAGCTGTTTCCCAGGCAGACCAATCCTCTCCACCTTGAGAAATCTGCATAGTATAATCTAGATTATTTTCTCGAACCATATTTTCGCAATTATCTACATAAGATTGATCAACTAAGAGGGTACATCCTGGAGGAGTTCTAGTATATTCAAAATACTGTGGGCAACCATGAGCTAGTAAGTTGATTTGAAATGGCCCGATGGCATAACCTATAGATGTTCCCTCTAAACAAGTTTTGTTACTGGCTTCAACATCGCCGCCACTTTCTGCGTGACAAATCACAGAAGCTTGTAAGGCTCTGATGGCAATTTCTTCAGAAGTTAAGTTTTTGTTAGCAGGATAGTTTTTAATAATTGGAGTTAATTTTTCTACAGTACAGGGACTATCGGAGTTTGTGACAGGTCTGCAGTTGGCAGTTCGTTGTTCATCAGTATATTGATATCCTTCTTCACCACTACTTCCATTTGATGGCCGTCCTCCTGGGCCGTAATCCGCCCCACCACATCTACCCAAGAATAAATCTTCGGTTCTCTCACAAGAGGTAATGTAGTCATGGCCGATGCTGCCGATTTGATGCATGGTTTCTTGAATTTTGCGCACATACCAGCCAAAGCGAGCACCTGGCAAGTATAAGCCTACGTTTTGATCATCTTCGATAACACTGGCGCTGTTGTTTTCACATTGAGTTCTGATGCAAGTAGGAGGAAATCCTCCATCAGCACAAGGACATTGGTTGCTTTTGCTTGGATCATGAAAGTGTTGAGTGTCCATGCTTTTGAAACCAAAGCTAGCGCCAGCATAAGGATAAAACAAAGGCAGCTCTCCGCATTTACCTTCTCCATCAGCTAAACAGTTAGTTTCAATCATCTTTTCCGATAATTGTTGAGTAAAAAACGATTTCATTGATTCTTCTAAATAAGCTAGGGCACTATTGTCATTGTCAATTGGGGCTACCACAAAAACTTTTACCTCTTGATGTTGCTCATCATTAATATCACCCAAATTGTCTGTGTCTTTGACTTTTAAGCCCCATCGCCATAAGCCAGACTCACCATCTCTTTGAGCTAAAAAGAAAACATCTTTACCTATGTCAAATTGAGGATTAAAAATTCGGCTCGGCTGATAGCTAATAAAAGAAGAAGTGTTAATGTCTCCAGCCTTTTCTGCCATAACGTGTGGAGCAGGATCACCAATAAAACTATATGAAGTTCGAGCCTGAGCATTAATAATGTCAACTAAAGCTCTGCGCAAAGGGCAGCTATCATGGGCACAATCGCACATAGGCATGCCACGACAGAAAATCTGTAAACTCATAATGCGTTCGTCTTCTGAAGCAGCAATCTCTTGAACCTCTTCAATTTTGCCATTTATAGCACTGCGAATATCAGGTTTTTCTTCTGTTGGCAAAAGACCAATCTTTTCTTTGACTGCTTTTTGTTGATTTAAACTAAGCAGAGAATCAGCGGTAATCTCACTGGCATCTTGGAAATATTTTAAAGATCTAATCTTGTTGGTGCCAAACATTGGAATTTTGAAAGCGCCGAAAATTGGGGCGTGAGCGTAGCGATTAAGAGGTTCAGCTCCTCCTGAGTTTGGTTTCCAAAGCATGCAGAAGCGATCTTCAGGTTCTTCACCATTGCCCATGCCACAAGCAGAAAATAATGGCTCTGCTTGATCCTCATCAATCAAAGGCGCAATAATAATAAAAGCCCAGCGATAAACTTTATCTAAACTAAAAGGCATTGCCATGATTGCTCCTTGAATGTCAAGGAACTCCTGCCTATCCACCCCAGTGTTTTCTGACCAGGGCTGGGCCAGTTGTTCGCAGCTTAAACCACTATTGTTAAAAGCAGTCAAAAGATCAGGGTGGCCGGCATTGGCGCCAGCCTCGGTGCTAAACAAGTAATAGTCTGAGTTAGGGATTTGCTCGTGTAAAGCGCACAGCTCTGGGTTCAGCAGGCTGGCGCCATCCTCTTTTTCCAAACAAAAGTCTTTAGCAGTTTTTAAGTTATTAACCTTAACTTGACATTGCTGTTCTAAAGACAGCAAGCCATTTAACACACCTTTGGTGGTCATTTCCTCAGTGTCTGGATTGTTGGAGGCAAAATAGCCTTCAAAAGAACTGATCTTTTCTGTGTTTTCTGAAGCTTCGCTCCCGCGAAAAAGTGGAATACGACCATTTTTTAAGTCTAAACTGTATTGATTCTCTGTGCCAAAAATATGGGTGTCTACTCCAGGTGATTTGTCCAGCCAATCCATAAAAGCTTCCCAGTCCCCTTTGGTGTTCTGGGTGATGGTTAGCTCGGGGCTGGGCATATAGACCTGATAACCTTGGTCTATGACTAAATTATGAATATATTTGTCTTTTAAAGGGTCTACTGAACTTTGTTTTACATAGTCAACCCGTAGCAAAGATGGTAAAAAATATGTGTCTAGATCTTTTGTTTCAGGCCTTTTGCTTTCTAAAGGTTCAAAGTCTTCTGGTTTGCATTCTGTATTAGCTGAGGCTGGAGTGCTTGTTTGCCACCAATCATTGATTGACCAGCGCGGATCCATAAAGGCTCCAGTGTCTCGAATAGCAACTAATATTTCACTGCTTTTAGCAGTGCCTAAAATGCAGCCTGCCGGCAAGGCTGGCAGTTGTTGGCGGCCATTTGCATTAGCTTCTTGATATGCCTGTAAAACTTCATCACGAACATTAAAATTTGATAAATGGACAGCGTATCCAGAAGCAATACTGTCTTCTCCTGTGTATTTGATCGTGATTCGGTTTTCAGTAGCGTACAAAACCAGCACCTCATTGCCTCCGCCAATACTATAATCTGATTCAGGGACTAGGATTTTTTGTCCAGCTGAAGTAGCAAAACCGACTAAAGTTGCAAAATCATATTCTGGCGGAAGATCAATCGGTCTTTGAATAGCTCCAGCTCTACTATTGTTGACCCAATTCCATTCACAAACTTGATGTAGGCTGCTTACAGCTGGGCGTGGCGTGTTTTCGATTAAAGTGGTTAGCTGAGGTGGGAGTCCATTAGGATCATCTGGATGGTCAAAAGGGATTAATCCCATAATTCCGCTCAATCCAGAATCGTAAGTCCTTGTATCCCAAAAATTAATATCAGGTTGATTAACAGGATAATTACTCTCAGGATTTGTGGAAAAACAAGTGCCATCAGCACAGCAGGCAGCATAAACCTGATTGTTGATAAAAGGAAATTTTTTTGGCTGTTTAAGTTTAAAATTTGTTGAACCAATAGCAAAAAAAAGACAAACAAAAAAACTCAAACTGGTTAAAATCTTAACTTTGCGCCTCATAGGTTTTTAGATTCTTTCCTCTGAATACTATTTTATCAGGTTTTTGCCAGAGAATTAAGACAAGTTGTTGAAGAGGCATGCCATAGTTTTAATGTGACAATTGTAGTTTATAGTTGAGAGATAGAGTTGAGAGAAAAACTTACCCTAAAATATTGACTTGAGTTATCTCTTCAATAATCTGCACGATCCAGTAAGTGGAGAAGAGGAGTAAGAACCCGATCACGGCAGCTGTAACTCTTTGTTTGCCTGCATCAAGATTTTTTTTGCTGGCTGCACCCAAAAGCATTTCAAACCCACCCCAAGTAATTAAAACAAATAAAATCAGACCGGCAATAGGGAATAAAAAAGTTAGCACTCTATTAATAGTATAAGCAATAGAAAAATTATTACCTTCATAAAAAGCATCTTTTTCAGCGCTGTACATGGTTAACGGATTTAGTTCATCAAGAGTGCTGGAGTTGAACTCGATTGGTTGTTGAGCTTGAAGGCATTGAGGTCGGATGCTCACAAAAGTGACTAAGAGTAAAAACACACAGACTGATAAAAGAATTTTTTTAATATTTTTCATTTTAGATGTTTTTAAACAAACCCAGGTAATTTAAAGATTTGTACGCCAATTAACTGCAAGATTGAAACGGAAAAAATAATAAAGATTAGACCAATAATGGCAGAAGTAATCATGTCTTTGGCTTCAGTTATTTTCTTAGGTTCTCCTTGAGAAAGAGTCAACATAAATGAACCTGCTAAAATCATCAAAAAGGTAAATCCGCCAGCAACTCCAACGCCAATTTTTATCACTGTGGAAACAAGGCCTTTGTAGTTAGTGGGGATGCAGCCGACAGCTGTCCAGATGTGTTCTCCTCCAACTTGAGGATCATCACTTGCTTGATTGGTGCAAGCTTCACACTTAGCTTTCATGTCGGGATCTCTTATCTGAGCACATAGCTCAAAAGGGCTGGAGGTTCCTTCTGCTGAAGCAGAGCAGAATCGGCCGTTATACCAGCCACAACAATAATAAGTGGTATGAGCTCCCATGCCGGCAGAGCTATCAACATAGGTCTCAGAATTTGCACAAGTACAATAATGAGTATTTGGATTGTATTGTGCCCCGCAGTTTACGGGTCTTCTTCCTAGAGCATCAAGTTCATCTTCTTCATAAATACTGGGATCAAAAGCAAGACATTGAAACTCGTCGGCTTCAACTCCTTCATCATTTTCTCCAGCCCGGTAAGGCCAGCCACAACAACGGTTAACAGTTGTTTGATACATGCCAACTCCAACTCTTCTTTCTATGACTCCAAATTCAAAATCACAATTACACGAATCATCTGCAGAGTTAAAAAATTCCCCACACTCAACTGTATCTGCCAAAGCTTGATTGGCTTTAACTAAACTGCTAAAGCTGATTACAATTAAGCTAGTAAAAACAAACAGAGTCTTTTTCACAAGCGCCATTTTATCAAATTTATAAGTTTCAGGCTAGAGAAGCTCTTTTTTTTAAAAAAGATATTGTTGTTGGGGTAATTAAACATGCGGACAGTAAGTTAATTGGATTTTTATCAACTATAATAATTACATTATAAAGACTCCTTAGCTATAATGGTAGAGCGATGATTGATTTTCAAAAACAACCAGCTAGGAAAATGTGGGTCTTAATATTTTTTTTGTGTTTGATTAGTGTGGGGGTTTTTCAGGTTAATAAATTACATGCAATTGATCCTGTTGATGAGATACAAGATCAAATTGATGAGTTGGAAAAGCTAAAAAAGATGAGTGAGGATGCGACTGGCAATCTAGAAGAAAGTGTTTTGAGTTTAAATAATCAGATTGAGTCGGCTAAAGCCGGGATTCAAGCGGCTAAAACTCAGGCTGAGAAAAGGGCTGTAGAAATTGAAGAAAGGGAGGAGGATTTAGCAGTGCAATATGAAATTTTTGCTGAGCGGATTCGTGAGCAATACAAAAGAATGAGAGTGTTTTCGCCATTAATGGTAATTTTTTCTACACAAGAAGCTTCGCAAATAGCTAAAGATTTGGTTTATAACAGTCAGGCCCAGTTTCAGGATCGGCAGCTGATTGAGGAGATTAGTGAGGAGATTGGTCAACTGCACAAAGATAAGGAAGAACTTGAATCGCGCCAAGTGCGTTTGGCAGCTTTGCAGGAACAACTGGATGGGCAAATTAAGTTTTTTGAAAAAGAAATTGCTGCAGCTAAAGAATATCAAGCTACTCTAGAAACAGAAATTCAGGAATTATCTGAAAAACAGCAGGCTATTATTAATGCTCGGTCTGGGACTTACACCACCAGTGTTGGTGAAGTGCCTTTGGCAGATGATTTTAATGCTTCGATTGGTTATAAATCGCAGGCGCCGAGTAATAGTTTTGCTGTGTTTAGTTTTGGTGGCTACACTCACAGAAATGGCATGAGTCAGTATGGCGCTAATGCTAGGGCAGAGGATGGTCAAGATGTGGAAGAGATTTTGCAAGCTTATTATCCTGGGTCTAAGTTAGAAAAAGATTATGATGCCATGGATAAGATTACAGTGGATGGGGTGGGCAGTATTGATTTTGAAGATCATTATTTAATGGGTATTTACGAGATGCCGGCTAGTTGGAACTTGGAGGCTTTAAAGGCTCAGGCAATTGCCGCTCGTACTTATGCAGTTCGCTATACTGATAATGGTAGTCGTTCAATTTGTACCACTGAAAGTTGTCAGGTGTTCAAAAATAGCAAAAAGGGCGGTGATTGGGAAAAAGCTGTCAAAGAAACAAAAGATTGGGTGTTGGTTGATGGCTCAGGAAATCCGGTTTCTACGCAGTATGCGTCAACTCATGGCGGCTATGCTAATACTTCTGGTTGGGATTTGGATGGGGATTATGATTCGAGTGATTGGACCACTAAGGCTTGGGAGCAAAAAGCGGATAGTCCTTGGTTCTATAAATCTTGGTATCGTTCAGGGTATTCTTCTTCTGGAGCTAGTTGTGGTCGCGATCATCCTTGGCTGAGCGAGGAAGAGTTTGCTGATATTATTAATGCCTGGATTGTGCGCAATGATCCGCGTGGGGCTGATGTAGGACGGATCCAGCCAGTGACGATTAACGAATGTAATATCGGTGGACAAGGCGGAGATCCTTATTCAATGGCTGAGTTGCGGGATTATGCTAGTAAAGGAGATGGGGCGGTGACTGATATATCTTCAGTGTCAGTGAGCCATAATAGCAATGGACAGACGAGCGAAGTGAGGATAGAAACAAATCAAGGAACAAAAAAGCTAACTGGCTCTGAGTTTAAAGAAATTTTTAACTTGAGGGCCCCAGGCTATTTAAGAATTCCGCAAAGCAGTTTTGCTTTTTTCAATGTGGAGCATAAGAAGTAAGTTATTCAGGTCTCTTTTTTTCATCTTCTTGATTGGGTTGCAGAGGTGAAAAGTGTTCGGAAAAACCATCTGGGGGATCTCCTTCATTTTTTACTTCTAATAATTTTTTTAGACAATCAGGTTGGGAAGGAGGAGATGTGTCTGGAGATTTTGTCATAAAAACAAATTGATTTACCCTTAAAATATATTCCTTTTCACACTCCCTGTAAATACTTTGCTGACCACGGCCGGTAATTTGAGTAATAAGTTTTTTCGCGAATAATATTGCCGTCGGCATCTCTCACTGTCCAGTCAAAACTGGTTTTGATACCGCTGACTGCCCAGTCAATTTGTTTAATCTGTCCTGGAGCTAAGTCGGTGGAAGGAATGTACTGAGGGGCTGGAGGACCCCGATAACCCCATTTCTCATAATTGGAGATTTCAGTAGTTCGTCCGTCATCAGTGCCATATATCTCTACTCTCATGTATAAGTTTTCACTATCAGCTTCAGAATAAATCAAGATATGATTGGGAGTGTCATTAATAAATCGCAGATCTACATCCCCCGCATAAACCGTGGCATCAAAACCAGGCTTTTTATCCAATTCATAATAACTTACCCGGTAGCTATGAGGGAGGCGTTTGGTAATATCCAGCCCAGCATCAAGTAAAGCACGGAATAAAGTGGTGCTGACCTGACAGACGCCACCGCCACCGCCTAAAACCGTGCGGCCATTTTGAATAATATAAGCAGCTTTATAACCGGTGGCACTGGAAACTTCGCCAATAGCTTGGTTAAAAGAGAATTCTTCACCAGGGGGGACTATGTTTAAACTGAGGCGGTCAGCTGTAATTTTGACATTATGAATACGGGCAGGAATTGAATGAGCGTAATGGCTATCGCCGCTGCCAATCAAAGCATTAATGCCAAGATCATTAGTTTCAGCCAAAGTTGTTTCTGGTTGGGTACGAGTGAGAGGTAAAAGTTGAGAAGTGGCGAGCAAAGTTTCTATTTCTTCTTCGCTCCCGTTTTCTAAAATATTTAATGAATTTTTAATTAAATTAACTGTCTGTTCAGAATCTAAATTAAGACCCTCAGCTGGAGCTTTGAAATTTTTAACTTTTAATGTATCTGGGTCATATTCAAATATTGCGTTTTGGGCTGGATGCGAAAGCGTTTCATTCCAATCTGCAACTCGTTTTTCAATAACTTCATTTTTATAACCTTGAGGCAAATCTAAAAAAGTAATTAAATCTTGATCATTTAAGCTGTAAGTATAACCATTAGTTGCTCCTAAAAATTGATCCTGATTAAGCTTAGCAGCAGAAGTAAAAGAAATTTTTTCCCCAATTATTTTTTTAGCCCGAGCTTTTACTAGGCTTTGTTCTTCTGCATTGAGTTCGGCTTCAATCAGCTCAACTACTGCTGGAATAACTAAATTTTTAGTGTTGCTAACATTATTAATGTTTAGAGCTAAATCATTACGGAGCATGGTGTTAGCAGTTTCAGCAGTGGCTTCAATATTTAGCTCTTTACCATCTTTGCCTGTTTCTAAACTCAAGCTGTCTAGAGATCCTGATTGGCCTAGAGTTAAAATCGGTTCTATGGCCGGATCATCTATTTGGTCTTTTAATTTTTTTGCTGAAGCATTAATTTGTGCTAAATTAATTTCTGGATATAAAGTTAGATATTGAGGATGATGCAAAAGTTTAAAAATAGCCTGTAGTTCATTCAGTAGTTTTTCTTGATGCCCAATTTTAAGGGCCTGGTTAATGGCTGGGTCATACTGCCAATCAGATGCAAGATCATTCATTTGTAAATTTTCTTCAAAATTTTCAGCTTGTAAGATCACCTCTTTATTTTTTAGGGAAAATTTGGCTTGTTTTAGTTCGTGTAATGCTTCTAATTTTGTTAGACCACCAACATTAATATTGTTAATAAAAATGCCCTGATAGATTCGATTGTGATAATAATTAAAAAAAATAATTATAAAAATAGTAATACTGGAAAAAACACTAATGATTCCTCCAAGAAGCCAGAGTAGTAGTGTACGACGGGAAAGCTGAAAGGTGAGCTTGAAGTCTGGAGTAAAAATCGCCATAATGTAAAAGACGAGCTGAAAATCTTATATTATTTATTTTATTTCAACTCTTATTAAGAATACTGATTATATGGCTAATAATCAACAACTGCCCAGACCAAATATTCCTAAAGCAGCGCAACAGCAGGCGAAAGGTCCTAGTCAAACACCTCCTCAGCAAGCTCAACCCCAGGTTCAAGCCCAAGCTTCAGTTCCAGCTGGATTAGATCCTAATTCTCCAGGAGGAGCACCACCCAAATTAGATGATAAAGGGAGAGTAGTTGGGCCGGCTGCACAGATTAGTGGCACTCGGGAGATGAAACAGTTTGGACAACATCAAGCAACAACTTTATCCAATAACTCGATAGTTCAACCTCAACAAGATCTAGTTGCAAAACAGCAACCAATGATTATGGCGGCAACTGGAGGTTCGTCAGGGCAAACTCAACCTCCACGCATGGTAAAACAGGCTTTGCCTGGACAGCTTCTACAGCAGCAAACTCAAGACCAGCAGAATCGGCCTCAGATCGGTCAAGTTCCTGGCGCTCCAAATAGCTCAAATCAACAACAAGGTGCTAAACCTCCAATTAGCGGTGGAGTTCAGGCTCAAACTCAAGTAAAAACTATTAGCCCAGATCAACAAAAAAGTAGAAATCCGGTTTTTGTTAAGGGTGGGTCAAAATTAAAGAAATTTTTACCTTTTATTGTTGGGGGAGTGGCTGTGGTAGCAGTGGTGATTTTTGTTCTAACTAAAGTTTTAGGAGGAGGTGGGGATGATGTTTCAGAGAAGGCTAGATCTGACTCAAATTCAGGTTCTGGTAGTTCTAGCTCTGAGAGTTCAGCAGCCAAAACAAGCTCGGGTCAGAAAACCACCTTAACTTACTGGGGCTTGTGGGAGCCTAATACTGTTTTGCAAGAAGTTTTTGCAGATTTCAAAAAACAAAATCCTAATATTGAGGTCAATTATGTTAAACAATCTCACCAGGATTATTTGTCACGTTTAAAGTCAGCCATTGCCTCAGGCAATGGGCCAGATATTTATCGTTTTCACGCTACTTGGACTCCAGCTTTAGCTCAGGAGCTATCTCCTTTACCAACGAAAATTATGAGTGCCAATGAATTTGAGCAAACTTTTTATCCGGTGATGAAGCAGCAGTTGCAAGTGGGCGGGCAGTTAGCAGGGATTCCTTTGATGTATGATGGCCTAGGTCTTTACTATAATAAGAAAATTTTAGCTTCTGCTAATGAAGAGGTGCCAAAAACTTGGGGACAGTTGAAAACTTTAGCCGAAAGGCTGGTAGTTTCTCCAGATGGAGAAATGAAACGTGGAGGTTTGGCTATTGGCAACACGACAAATGTAGAACATTGGGCTGATATTATAGGTTTATTAATTTATCAAAATGAGGGGAATCCGCTTAAGCCAATGACAAGCGAAGTTCGAGATGCTCTGCGTTATTATAATAGCTTTAATGAGGACCCAGTTTTTTCAACCAAACTACCGAGTTCGACTGTGGCTTTTGCCAGAGAGGAAGTAGCAATGATGTTTGCTCCTTCTTGGAGAGCTCATGAAGTACTAAGTTTGAATCCTGAATTAGAGTTTGGTATTGCCCCTGTCCCTAAGCTTAGTGAGAAAAAAATTGGTTGGGCTAGTTATTGGGCTGAGGGAGTTAGTAGTAAGAGTAAAAATCAAGAGTCTGCTTGGCAATTGTTAAAATATTTGAGCTCTAAAGAAGTAATGCAAAAATTGTATAGTTCTCAGTCACAGATCAGAGCTTTTGGTGAAATTTATCCTCGTCGAGATTTGGCAGAGGCAGTTGATTCAGAATATGTGACTGCTTATTTGTTAGATGCGGAAAATGCTCAATCAGCACCTTTGTGTTCTTTTACTCATGATAAAACTTTTAATGATCAGATTATTAATTATTATCAAGATGCTGTGAATGGGGTGGGTTCTGGGACTTCTGATGCGACTGAGGATTTACAGATTTTAGGTCGAGGTATTAGTCAGATTTTGCGTCAATATAATATTAATGTCAGCATAGAGTAAAATTGTAAAGGCCAGCTCTACATGGCTATCTCTCTTTTTCAAAAACAAATTTTAGCTACTGTAGCTTATTCAGCGCAGTTTAATTTTCCTTTGACAGCAGAGGAAATTTGGGTGCGTTTGATGAAAGTAAAAGGCCAAAACAAAAGTGACAAATCAAGTTTAAATACAGAATTATTTGATTTAGTTAAAAAGAAAATATTAATCAAAGAGGGAATTTATTTTTATCCTCATTTTGTTGAGATTGATTTAGTAAGTTTAAGATACGAAAGAGGAGTTAGCTCACAGCAGATTTTAGAAGAGTCATTAGAGGTGGTTAAATTGGTTAAATTGGTTAAAGAGAACTCTTATATTAGAGGTCTAGCTGTGACAGGTTCAGTTGCTGTTGGTAATGCTTCTGATGATGAAGATCTAGATATTATGGTAATAACCGCACCAGGGACATTGTGGCTGGTAAGGATTTGGTTATTATGGCAAAGATGGCGATTAGGTAAAAGAAAAGGAGCTCATAATTGGTGTTTAAATGTTTGGCTTGAGCAGGATAGTTTGGAAATTGAACCGAAAAAAAGATCAATTTATATGGCTTATGAAGTTGTGCAGGCTAAATGGATTTATGATTTAGAGTATATAGAAAATAAATGGTTAGCAGAAAATGCCTGGATCAAGGAGTTTTTGCCGAATTTATTTATTAGTGAAAAAGTTGATCAGAATTCTACTAAACAAACTAAAATGAGTTTAATTTTTAGATTATTAAATCTAGTTTGTTATTATATCCAGATTTGGTATTTAAGAATTAAATTAAGGATACCAGAGGAGAATTTAAAAAAAGAACAAGCTTTTTTGCATAGAAATGAGTCTCAAGATAAAATACTATCAAATTTTTTATTGTTTTGGACAAGGATGCTTAAAATATGAATGTAAATGATTTATGAAACAATACTCTTTACCATTTCCTGTTAAACAGCATATAACTCAAGCTCATCGGCAGGGGCAGAAAATTGTGTTGGTAACAGGGGTTTTTGATGTTTTACATGAAGAACATTTTAATTTTTTGCAAAAGGCTAAGCAGGAAGGGGAAGTACTTTTAGTAGCGGTGGAAACAGATGAGCGAGTCAGAGTTTTGAAAGGTCCAACCAGGCCGATTTATCCGGAACAGGATCGGGTGGTTAACTTACAAAAGTTAGGAATTGCTGATGCTGTTTTTTTATTGCCAGAAAATTTTTCTAATAAACAAGATCATCGCGATTTTATCCGCTTGATTAAACCTAATATTCTAGCAGTTTCATCTCACAGTCCTTTTATTAAGCAAAAGCAACAGCTTTTACAAGAGGTGGGAGGCGAAGTCCACATAGTTCATCAACATAATCCTGAAATTTCCAGCACCAAGTTGATTAAAGAACAGGGCTTATCCTAACTCTCATTTTTCAGTAAACTGTTAATACTTATTAATTATTTTAATTAGGATTTATATGAGGAAAATTATTATTTCATTAATTCTGTTTGTAATGCTGGCTGGTGGCGGTTATTTATATGTCAGTAAAGCCAAGCAAGCCGCGCAAAACAAAGGGCAAGTCAATGATACAGGCGTCAGCCAGCAGCCCCAGGACCTAGGTGATAAAAAGGG
>Ga0272443_10003736_pt1 | contig 17549 bp, 18 predicted proteins | sample SSMAcet12_FD_193581 | JGI IMG/M metagenome (GOLD analysis project Ga0272443, IMG submission 193581) | Marine sediment archaeal communities from Little Sippewissett salt marsh, Falmouth, MA, United States - SSM-Acet-12 | ecosystem: Environmental > Aquatic > Marine > Wetlands > Sediment ... | reverse complement strand
GGTGTCTCCTCGCTCCCGGAAGCTTTCCGGGACGATGAACACCGTAGCCTCACCTCCCTCTTCGAGTACTTTTCTTACGTGAGGCAACGATCCCGTTTCGAGTACTTTTTTGGTGAGGCAATGCGCCCGTTTGCCTCGAGAAGGCATTCCATTGCAGGATGAGTCGGGATTCGCCAGCTTTGACTTGAGCCCATCGGCCGGCCATCCATGGCCAAAGGAGGAAGCATGCGAAGAACGCACTTCGGCATAGTCTGTTTGCTACTTCTCGCCCTTGTAGGAACCCTCTCGGCAGTAGCGAGTCCGTCATTCGGTGAAGTCACCCTGGCCGACATCATGGAGGCGTCGCTCTCCTTCCAGCGGATCGACGCCAGTTTTGGGTTGCCGAACGCGATTTCAGCCGGTTCGCTCATCGCCTATCGCACAGACGAGGGACGGTACGGTGTGATGGAAATCGTCTCCTGTAGTCAGGATCTCGTCCTGAACTGGCGGACGTACAGCTCCAGCGGGACCGTGTTCAGTAGCGGAAACGGCTTGCTGGTTCATGCCACCTGGACGTGCGATATGGACCGGGGCGTGGAGGGATCGGCTTCGGCTGACTTCCACTGGAACATCGTCACCAGCACGGAGAGGTACGTCGACCCAATGAACGGGGCCCAGTTCGCGCTTCTCACTCTGCCGGAGATGCTTCCAGGGACGTCGGGGGGAGTCTTCGCACCGCAGGCACCGAGAGTTGCCTACAGCGTGCTTCCGCCGAGATCCCTCTCGCTTGTGATCCCCAAAGTCACCCTGGCTTTCGATTTGCGCACCGACACGCCACTTGCCCAGCGTGAGTGGACCCAGTGGGGTCTCTCTATCCCTCAGCCGGGGAGCGCCGGCAATCTGAGCGTAACGATGCAATGTATATGCCGACAGCACTATCTGGAGGACTGGCAGTACAAGCCCTCGACGTACTGGCCTCATGCCACACAGTATCTGATCAGTGATCCGACGGCTGGTCACTGGGACAGCTTCGCTCTGTGCATTGATGTGCCGAATATCGCCTGGGGAACGGCGCCAGGATACAGCGTGAGCATTGTGCCAACCTCGGTCTTCACAAGCTTCCGAGCGGGCAGAGGCGCCACGGTGCCCTCGTCGCAGAAGATCGCCATTACACCTACGCCGACTCTCGAGACGGGTCCGATGCATGCGCAGGGAGGTACCATCAGCTCTCCGTACCTCGTCTACATTACCTTCTACCAGGTGGCTCTTGAGTGGTTCGCCTGGAGTGGCCAAGCTCGCCTGCGAACCGGGGACGTAGTCTTGATGTCAGATCTAGGGGTCCAATGGCTGAGTTCCGATCCGAACACCATTCAAATCACACCGGGATTCGGGTCATTCGAGATCAACCTCGCCACGGGGCAAGTGGACTACGTAAACTGGAAGGCTGGCGGAACGAGGCATACGACGGCTCTGACTGTTGTGATCGATGATGGTCCCACCAACATCATCCCCTACGAGCCGACCCTCTGGTGGTAGAGCCGGACCAGACCCAGAGTAGCAATGGCTCGGTATGGGTTGTGAGGTCGCGCGCATGTGTTTCGGTCGTGCCTGCCAGGCCTTTGGCGCTGTTTCGTGATCCAGCTTGGCCATGCTAAGATGCGAATGCTCTGGGCTCCGAATTGGATTGTAAGAGAGTACGAGTCAAGGAGCCCGAGTCTGTGCAGTTAGGGGTCGCGCGCGATCGATCCAGGACCTCCGCGCGGCCCCTACTTCTGTAACCTCACTCCCTCAGCGGAGTTCTGGCCTTAGGGTTTCTCGATTCTCACATCGCCTGCACCGGACGGGTGACCAAGCCCCCTGAAATCGGTCCAGAGACAAAGCTAGTATTCGGATCGATGGAAAGGTGCACTCCTTGGTTGCATGAAGGTCTCCTGGGTGGGCAATCGGAGACCTTCCGATCTATCCTACTCTCGGGTGGGAACGTTCTGTTCTCAGACAATTTGGAGATACGGCACAAGGTGATACACTGCTAGATACAAAAGGAGGTATGCCTGATGGTTGCACATCTGCATGTCGGGTTCAAGGTCGGAGACTACGAACAGTGGAAGAAGGGCTATGACGCGAGCATTGAGGAGAGGAAGGCGTCTGGTGAAATCTCGTTTCAGGTCTTCCGTAGCGTGAACGATCCCAACAGGGTGACGGTGCTGTCGATGCAGGAGAGTGCGGAGAGGATCCAGGCGTTCATGGACTCAGCCGACTTGAAGGATCGCATGAAACAGTCTGGGATTACGGAGATTGGCGAGATGTTGATCATGGAGCAGATGGATAGCGGAACGCACTGACGCTGCCTGCCAAGTGGTGGTCGACTTCCGTCCGCTAGCTCGGGGTGTTCAAACGGCAGCGGAGCTCAGCCCAGCAAGAGAGAGATTCGCAACCCCCGGGCAACACGCACATGGGACGTTGAAAGGAGATGGATCGAATGCAATACCTCGTGACGATGGAGATGCTCGAAGCCCTTTCGCCTAAAGACTTTCAGGACATGCTGAATTGGCTCGAGCAAGTCATCATTCCAAGCGAAGAGGCCGTGATCAGGCTGATGACGGAGAAGAAAATCCTGGCTGGCGGAGACCTCACGGGACGTAGAGGATGGGCATTCATCATGGAGGCATCGTCCAACGAGGAGGTAGCCAGGCTGCTATCGAACATCCCTCAGTGGCCGTTGCTTCAGGTGGATGTGGACCCGCTGCACAGCTGCGAGGAGAATCTCGCGCAACTACGGCAGACGGTTGAGCGGATGAAGAGCGCGGAGGGGTAGAGGGCACCGCGGCAAGTGAGGCCCCTGCTTGCCAGCTACTGCTGTTGAACGAAGCTGGGCGGACTCTCGCGTCAGGTTCGACTGCCACCGAAGAGGGCGCGAGCCCATCCTTGTACCTCGGAGTGGGTTTGAGACTGAGCAGCAACTGGGATCAAATTGCGTCAGTGAGTGTAGTGCACATCACGAATCGCTAGGCGGTCCAAACCCGCAAAGATGGCCCTTCTGGTACTGATGCGTCACTGGGTTTGGTTCTCCATTCATACACATCGTCTCTGTTTCACAAACTGCGGATAAAGACAGACAGGAACAGCGTTCTAGCCAGATCTGGTGGAGCCTAGTGTGCTGAATAGCTTTAGAACTCAGCGATGGCCGACGGCACGGGAGGTTGAGGGGGCCCTGACTGGGATTCGAAATGCCACAGTCTGATTGCCCGTAGCGTGTTGATGCACATCAACACTCGCTGTTGCGCTAAGGACTCACCCCGTCGTGTCGGGTACCCCCGAGTTGACGAACTTGGCGCTCTCGCATGGCCAAGCTGGGAGGGCGTGCCATCTTCATCACTTGATGCCCGAGTCCCTTTCGCCCGAACCTACACCTTCTGTTCTTATCTCGGTGTCTTGCCTGCATGGCTTGCTTGATCCTCCGGCCGAACGCTACTATGCATTGGCACACGCAGGGCGTCCGTACTTGATCCATCAGTGAGAATCCATGAATAGGAGGTCACGGCGATGAACCGATGGTCTGCCCTAGTCCTCATCTTCTTGGCATCTGCGCTTGTGAGCGGCGGCGTTTTCGGACAGGAGCTGGAGCGAATGTCCGATGAGAGCATCGGGTGGTGGTTGTACAGAAATGCCACTGCCGAGACGATTGGGAGGGCCGTGGATGAACTCGGCGCACGAATGACCGACCTGGAGGTCACCTCAATCGCACCGCTTCGCTTCTCCGCTTGCCTGGTTAGAAACAGCGGACCCTATGCCTCTGGTTGGTGGTGGTACTTCGGCATTGACGCAGACCGAGTCTCGGAGCTTCTTGATGAACTTCAAGCCCGAATCATCGATCTCGAGGTCTACTACGTCGAGGGCCAACTGCGGTTTGCTGTTATCCTGGTCCCCAACACAGGCTCTCAGGCGAAGGCCTGGTGGTGGTACTTCAACGCGACAGCGGATGCAGTCTCCGATCTTGCCTCTCAACACAGTGCTCGCCTCGTCGATCTTGAGGTGCTTAGGGAGTTGGGAGAGCCGCGGTATGCGGTTGTGATGATCCGTAACAGTGGATCTGACGAGTACTCCTGGTCATCGTGGTACCCGGAGATCTCAGCTGCTGACTTAACCGAAGTTCTCTCCTCTAGGCCCGTTCGGATACTTGACTTGGAGCGGATGTCAAACGGTCGTTTTGCGGTCATCCTTCTTCCTCCGCGCGGCGAGCCCTGGTGGTGGTGGTACGGGTTGAGCGGGTTCGACGTAGCGGAGGTTGTCGGCCTCACGGGAGGGCGCATTGTCGACATCGAGCAGTACAGCCAGAGTGGAGCAGAGCGCTACGCCGCCGTCTTGACCGGGAGCGCGAACAGATCAGCAGCTGCCACTTCAAGTGCGTCGGTGCATGAGAGCTTCCCTATGGACATCGTCGTGACGACGACGTCCGACTGGACCGATGTCCGGTTCTTGGGTGGTGAAGTCGTAGTACGCAGCCAGGAAGTCCTCGCTGGTGCTGGCGCTGATGACCTTGAGGTAGCGACCCAATCGACGCTATCAGTCAGCCAAAGCTGCTGCGACATAACGCCGATCCAAGTGATCTATCACGCAGTCCTGATGGACCCGTCTGAGCAACTGGAGATACAGATCGACAAGGGGCACATCGGGGAGACCACCGTCGCTCTACTAGTGCCTGGTGAAACGGATCCGATTGCCGCCTACAAGCATGTCGGCGTTGCGGACAACTCGAGCCCAGTCAACACGCGCACATTCGCGATTTACCGTCCCTATCTCACTTCCAATCTCACGTGGGTTCTCGGTACCGCCCTGGAGTAGTCGCCTCTGGCGTGGCGAGGCCGGAGCATCACGGGTTGGAGTTCTTCATCTTGATGAAGGCCTTGTCGCAAGCTGAGCTACTCAAGGGGGCGAACGGACCCCGGTCGGACAGCGCGGGAGGGCCACGTAACTGCGTCGACGGCAGAGCGAGCCGAGATCTTCACTCCCGTTTCATGATCCAGCTTGACCATGCTAAGATGCGATTGCTCTGGGCTCCGAATTGGGTTGGGAGAGAGTACGAGCCAAGGAGCCCGAGTCTGTGCAGTAGGGGCCGCGTGCGATCGATCCGGGAGGGACCTCCGCGCGGCCCCTGCCTCTTGAGGACTCACGTCTTCTGTGCGACGGTGAGGCCAGCAGGGCATCGCTGCGTGAGGCGGAGTTCTGGGACAGTCGGAAGCGGCCGCCTCGCTGGTTCGAGGGCCTTCCGAGGTGCGTTGCCCGGCCGTTGCTCATCCTCGGGGGCCGTACCTGCGCTGTGCTGCACCGCAGCGTCGTGACTCACGCTAGCTTCACAGACCACTCACGGCGGCTACAGAGGAATGACGTACGTTGGACATGTAAGCCCTTTTCGCAGGGTCAGGGGACGTAGCCTCCGCCTATCTCGCCACGTTCCCTGTCTCTGTTTCCCGAAAGCCTGTCCCCTAGGGAAATTCCTTCACGCCATTCTCACTGAACTCTCATAAGGAAACCGAACGAACATTCTATGCTACTGATACCGTGCTTTGCGTTTGGCTACAGGTCAGGGCTCGCAACCGTGTAACTCCAGCTTCCACGTCGAGTCCTGGCCTTAGCCTTGGTAGATGGGTCTCTGCATCCCGTTCACAGTCTACGTTTCTTCCGAGGGAGGTTCGATGGTGACAGAAGAGCGCAGCCAGATGCTGTCGGTGTATCTCAGGCAGAAGGCGAAGGATGTGGGTGTGTCTGAGCGGCTCATGAAGTTGGGCGAGAAGCGGGATCGGTCGATCAACTACCTTGTGGTCGAAGCGATCCTCGAATACCTGGCTCGGGAGGAGAGGGAGTAGGCTTCTCCCACGGGATCCATCGACAAGGTTCCGCAGCGCGAAGCAACGCCGTTCACCGAGAGTGAATTGCATGTTGACACCCGAAGGGTTCACGCGTGTAAGTAGCATGGCTTTGCGTCAGGCTACAGGCCAGGGCCCGTATCTTGCGGAGGGCGAAACCCGCTCAACACAAAGGCCCTGGCCTGCAGTTCGGAGAGATCCAAGGGGGTTGTGATGGCTGAGAGAGCGTCTGTGCACACACTGAGCCTCTACATTCCGCAGAGGCATGCCGAGAAGAACGTCGTCCAACGGCTCGACAGGTTGGGTGAGCAGCAGGACCGATCGATGAACTATCTCGTGGTGCAAGCGATCTTGGAGTATCTCGACCGCGAAGAGAAGAAGTAGCCTGGCAACGCCGAAGAGTCTTGGTTCTGCAACAGCGGCGCGAAGCTCAGAGCCTGGGCAGGATGCCGATGAAATCCAGGACGGCCGTTGCTAGGAAGGCAACCGCCAAGATCACCATCCAGAAGGGCATCTCCATGTACACACCTCCGCCAAGACGAGTGTAACCCACCCGTTCGTCAGAGCGAATACCTTCGGCGGAGGAAGATCCGGCCGAGCGTGCATGATCATGATGCTAGGAGCGTCATTTTCGCGGTAGCGTTTGTGGTACGATATGCTGCTTCAGGGCTACAGGCCAGGGCTTCCCCCTTCCTAGCGCCTTTACCAACCCCACTAAGCAAGGGAGTCCTGGTCTTAGCCTTTGGGCGCGCGACCGTCACATCTCTGACATCGAACTGCAACAAGGTCCACAACGAACTGGCGTACATTCAAGGTGCACATACACCTCCTTGGAGGCCCTGGACTTACAGCCCTAGCCCAGGGCCTCACCTCCCAGTTGGTCAATTTGCGACGCCGAGGTTCTCCTGCTCAATGAGGTACGCAACGATGGCGCGAGAAGCACGCCCGGAGACCTTGAGCATCTGACCAGCCCTCCATGGCTGGTCCACTTCTAGAACTAGTCTAAACGACCTTCGAACTAGTGAGACGATTGAGAGACAACACGCTCTATGCTTACAAGCAAAGCAGGAGGTTCCGATGAAACGATCGCGAAGGCTACTGCTGCTGATAGTCTTATCCCTGTACGGGCTCGGGGCCGTCTCCGCTGTCGACACATGGGTGAGGACGTTCGAGGGTGCTGACTACGGCGCGTTCTTTGGCATTACCCTCACCGATGACGGACATGCCGTGGCGGTCGGCACCACGAACCATCTTCACGTCCCCCCGTACTCAGGTAACGTCTTGCTTATGAAGCTCACACTCGACGGCGACGTCGCCTGGGAGCGAGCGTGGGGCGGAAGCGGCTATGAGCAGGCACGGTCGATCGCACAGGTCGCAGACGGCGGATTCCTTGTCTTCGGCGAGACGGACTCGCTCGGCGCCGGCGACCGCGACTTCTTCCTTCTCAAGATTGCAGCCGACGGATCCGAGGAGTGGGTCGAGGTCTACGGCGGGCCACGCCGTGAGTGGCCGTACGGGATGCTTCCACTGGCCGGCGGCGACTTCCTGCTCTATGGATTCACAACTGCAGAGAGCGAAGCGAGACGACAGTATGCTGTGCGCGTCACCCCGGGTGGCGCCCTGGTGTGGGAGTACGTTGCCGGTGACGCAGACGAGGAACTGATCCTCGATGCCCTGCAGACTGCGAGTGGCGAGATCGTCCTCTGCCTGTCGATCGACGAAGACGGCGGGCTTGTCAAGCTCAATGAGGACGGCGAGGTACAGTGGACGCATCGATACGAGCTGGCTGGGTGGCAGTTCCCCTGCGAGATCGCCCCGGCGAACGACGGGTTCCTCCTCGCTGGCTTCTCGATGAGTGAGACCCCGAGTCGTCAAGCGGACACGTGGCTCGTGCGCTGCAGCGCGTCCGGCCAGCTGCAGTGGGAGACGGCCTTCGGTGATCCGACCCGCGATGACTACGCGCAAGAGCTCCTCCGACTCGACGATGGGACCTACCTCATCGGGAGGCTCGGAAACGGAATGCCCCTGTCCCGTGTCGACCAAGACGGGAACGTGCTCTGGAGTCGGCTGCTTGCGGGACCGAGGGTTCACGCGGTCGAGGGGCTGGCTGCTCTCGACGATGGCGGCTTCCTGGTCGCTGGCTTTGTCCAGATTACCAACGGCCGGTCGTACGATCCGATTGTGCTGCGTACCGATGCGGACGGGCAGATCGATCGGTAGCACAGGCAGAGAAGCAATGGGGTCACATGCCGTGTTGGATGTCAAGCCTCCTTCTCGGCGGGATCGCGGTACGCATTGCCACTTCGACTCGCCCGATCTGATCTTCACCCCGGGAATCGGTCCGATCATAGAGTCAAGATCGACATCGGTTTACGTCTTCAGGGAGGGGTCACGGCATGCGAACGACGAGGTTCCCCGAACCCAGCACAGGGCAAGAAGCTTGGATCCTAGTCACTGCAGGAAGATCTCTCGTCTTGCGTCTAGGCCGGCAGTCTGGAGCCTGGGGGACTGAATGTAGGCGCTTGTCAGGCTAGCTCGGCAGAGCGGGAAGTGCTGCACGGCCCTCGAGAGCGACAAGGCAGAGGCACCGCCAGTCCGAGCAATACACGACGCCCTTGCTGAGCGTCGTATGTCGCGGTGAGTTTTGGCCACAATCTGGTCAGTCGATCTCGTGTTCAGACAATCATTCTAGCCATCTGCCTGCTGCGTCACGCCGACAAGCCCTGAATGTAGACCGCGCTCGTTGGTCGCTTCCTGGTGTTTGCGTCTCTTGTTTCGATGCGACAGCCACGATACGACAGTCAGGAAATGGCTTTGAGCGTCTGCCCAAGCGATGGCATAGAGTACAGCTTGCCCAGTTCCTGGTTGACGATCAGCGGAAGGGTCGTGCTTGGCGGTTGAAGGCAATCGTAGCTCCCAGAGACGTGATGGCTGGAACAGCGATGGTCTTCACCCACTCGGGCACATCCAGCTGCCAGAGCTGAACAGCGAAGATCTCGCCTACAGAAGCGCCAAGGATGGCCGCGAGGCCGGCAAACGGGCCCGTGACGCCGAACAAGCTGCCCGTATATGCGACGGCCGCCCCGGCTACAAGAGGCGGCACGGCGAGCCCAATGAAGATGTCCTCGGTGGATGGCTCAGCGAATCGAGAAGCCTGAAATGGCTGCCGAGCTTCAGAAGTACGAAACAAGACCGTATAGAAGGGTACCGCGGCAGCCAGCGACCCTGCGGAAAACTCAATGGCGAACGACAGCGCTGACTGTGCAGCCACGACTGGCGCTCCAATCAGCACGAGGGCCAACGTGGCGACCATGAGCGCATGCATCTTGGCACCTCCCTTGGCGTGACTAACGAACTCTGCAAAGGGAGAATAGCGATGATGAGAGAGAGTGGCCAAACTCGAACTAGGCCGTGGGCCCTGCACCGACACTCTGGAGTGAAGAGCTGATTCGCGATAGGGCTGTTAGTACAACGGTGAGAACGACGGTTTGGAGCCGGGGGGACTGAATGTAGAACGCGTTCGCACGTTGCAGCGTGGTGATGGGTGCCTTGCCTTGCACAGCTGGTGTCGCCGAATACGCTGTTACGATAAGCGCTTCAGATCTCCTGCTTCATGCGGGGAACAGGTACGGAGCCGCCGCTCTCGGCATTCCGGTTGGATACCGCGACAAGGTTCACGCCTTTCGTGGTTCTCGTGGGTATTGCTCACTCCGCCTCGGATGAAGGTGAATCGTCAGGCGCGATCAACTCAGCGAGCGTTCGTTGCGAATACCATCTGCCTGCCGCCATCACGCCAAGCGGTTCTCTGAGCGTAGAGATGTCCTCGAGCGGGTTGTCTCTCACCAGGACCAGGTCGGCCTTCTTTCCGACCTCAATGGTGCCGAAATCCCCGCTCCCGGCCATTCTTTCGATGACGACGGCGGCATTAACGGTACTGGTTGCAATGGCCTCATAGGGGGAAAAGCCATTGTCCAGCAGCAGCTGCAGTTCGTCGTGGAGGGAGAATCCCGGGACGATCCCCATGCCGCCGGTGCCGGCATCGGTTCCCGCAACGAGGAGGATTCCCGCTTCATGAAGGGCGTTGAGAACCCAGCGATCGACGTTGTACTTGAAGGTCGCCAGGCTCTCGATGCCTCGAAACTGGATCTGATGCTTCTCCTCCCCACGCTGCAGGCTGTCGAGGTACGCAGACGGCAGGTATCGATTCTCGGATCTCTCAAGGAAAGCCTCAGGAGAGAACAGCTTCCACTGAATGACCTCATCGATGTCCATCGTTGTGCAAACGGGGATGTCGGCGGCCGAAAGCCGGTCGATGATGCTCGTCAACGTTGCATGATGGTCGATCTCGAACTCGACTTGGAAGTCGGTCGAAGAGAAGTCCCACTGGCGTAGCCCGGCCTCAATGATGTGCCGTAGCCACTCGTCTGCGGAGAGGTTCACACTCCGATCGATGTCAAGGAACTCGAAAAGCAACTCCTCCACGTGAGCGACCTCATCCATTCCCTCTGCCAGGACACCATCGAGCCCGACCGCGTAGGGAATGTGCCCCGCGGTGTAGATGCCGATCTCCTTCGCGGCGGCCATCGCATCGTGGAAGTCCTCCACCGTCAGATAGGAGTACAGTTTGATGAAATCGAATCCTAGAGCCTGATTCCGACGCACGATGCCATCGGGATCCCCCAATGGACTCGCGTAGAGAAGTTGGCCTGAGGCGTAGATCGCCGGCCCATTGCGAACTCCCGCGCGGATCTCGTCGCGCCACTGAAGTGCGTAGGTGAGCGGCGAACCGGTGGGAGCGAAATCTCGAATGGTCGTAACGCCGTTGGCGAGATACAGGTTCAGTGGATGCACCGGCCAGACGTCCCGATCCTCCCAATCCAGCCGGGTATGCATGTGCATGTCAGCCAAGCCCGGTATTAGGTAGGCACCGTTCCCGTCAATCCGCTGCGCGTCCTCAGGTATCATCAGCGTGCCGGAATCCCCCATGGCTACGATCCTTGCTTCCTTGATCAGAACTGTCTGGTTCTCGACGATTCGCTCGCTGGTCATAGGAACGACATGGACATCGACAAACGCGGTCAGCGTTGCGGCATCATTACTGCAGCCCGTTAGGACAATAGCAACCAAAGCTACCGCAATCAGGGATGCGATCTTCGTCTTCGTCATGCGAAGGCCTCCTTTACAGGCCGACACCTCGGCAGATGTGAACCAACTTGCGATCAATTCGACCTCAGTCCGGACGCCTGGCAATCCTTGACTCCTCAGCTGAGCTTCATTCCGGCTATTCGAGCCGCGCCGATCGTGACTGTCCCGACGGGCAAGATCTGAGAACCGCCGCCAAGCAATCAACAAGCGTTCCCCTTCGATGGCTGCTTGCTCTCCCCGTACATGAGTGTGAAGTACAGCCCAAGCAGGAAGAACATGAGTGCGCGGAGCCCCGCCCCGAGTTCGGATCCGCTGGCAATATAAGCCTTGAGATAGATGCCCGCTGAGATCATGGCGCCGATTCCGAACACGAAGAAGAGCCACCGTAGCGTGCTGGGAAGCCCGTTTGTACTCATTGCATCCTCCTTTGAGGAACCAGCAACGTGGCTGGACATGCGGCGATGCGTCCAGCGTCGGCCGTTAGCAGCCCATCGATCTACAGGATTCGCAAAGCTCCGTGCGGCTCCTCAGGCTCTGACACGAAGGCTCGGACCGAATCAAGTCCTTCACGAAGGCCGCGAAAGGTGAGCCGCTGTTGGCACTCCTTTGCTGTGAACCACCCAGATTCGGAATGGTGCCAACTCAGGGGAATCTCAACTGGATTCCGCACTTGAGCCGCGAATGCCGCAGTCATTTCCAGATTTTTCCTTCGGATGTTGTAGTAGCAACTTACGTGCTCGGCGGCCCAGATTCCTATGGGTTCAATGTGATACTCAGCCAACCATCGCGTCATCACTTCCGGCAATTCGTCCCCTTCTTGCAGGAAGCCCCCAGGGATCTGCCAGAAGCGTGCGCCATGGAACCATTTGTCGGCTTTCTCCTGCGACGTTCGAAGAAGGAGATACTTGGGCTCGCTGACTTCCTTGTGGAAAACCCAGAGGTCAACGACGTTTGTTCGCAGCTTCATACGTTCCTCCCGGACATGCTCTCCTCGCTGTTTGCGATCGCGAGTCAAAGGTTCTGCGCCGTACACGTTTTCAGGAAGCGGAGCCTGCACCTGCTCCCCGGAGCATTGGGCTTCTTGTTAATTCCCTGGCGTCGTGGAGCTTCTAGTTTCTGTCTGACGCCACCTCCGGAGACTCTGGTCGGTCGAGTCGGATGATCTCTTCGGCCCAGATCTCGGGCGGAAGCTCCTCCATGGGGCGAAGCGTTCCCCGGACAAGCACGGAATCACCGTTCTCGATGCCTTCCATTCGAACATCATCGCGGGAAGGGTCCGGGAAGTGGCCGAAGATGATGAGGACCTTCTGCCCACCGGACGAGAGCTCAAAGCAATCGCAGAAGAACGCCTCGAGCGAATGAACGCAGCCGAACACCTCCACTTCTGTTTCGTACATCTGTTGAGTCGCTGAAACGGCCATGCCTGCGATCGCTTCTGCGACAGAGATTGCGTGGTTGCTAGAGACGGTGGGTAGGTTTGCCGGATTGGGAGCCCAGCAACCAGCCGACAAGAGAACCATTGCTGAGACGCACACGGCGAGGATGCAGGTAAGGATTCGCCTTTCGACTCGGCGTGGACTTGGCGGCCGTTGCGTCGCGCGGGCTTGCTTCCTCGCGGGAATCATGTTCGCTCTCCTGACATGCTTTGAAGTAGTTCAATGAATCTCTCCATCGAAGGCTTGTTAATCCTGTAGAAGTTCATACCGCCCTCCTTTCGTACGGACAGAATGCCACTAGTTACTAGAAGGCTCAAGTGTCTAGAGATAGTTGATTGCGATTGCTTCAACTGATCGACGATCTGCCGGGCATACAGCTCTCGTTCCCCAATGAGCGTGACGACGTGGAGCCGCGTCTCGTCTGCCAGTGCCTTGAGTGGAGAGAAGACCTGCCCGATGAACTCGGCTTGGTCGCCCACGCCAACTCCGCTGGATCGGGCATTGAAGGTTACGAGCATCGTGCTGTCGTTTGCCGGGGGGGTGGAAAGCATGGTTCGGGCTCCGACGAAGCACGAAGGAATGAACACAAGACGAGACACCTTCTCGAGTCTCTGCTGAGATTCATCGCACGTTACGCGTTGGCCGGCCACCATGCCGAGGATCTCTGCGGGCGTGCCCGTGTATATCTGATCTTGGTGATACTCGATGCTGCGCAAGCAGATGCGCGCACAGCCCTCGAGAAGATCGCGGCCGTGGGATTCCCAGAACCGCGTGATCAAGAACATCAGTCTGGCGATTGCTTCAACTGGGCTTGTCAAGAGCCGAATCATCTCCTGCAAGGATGCTGTGCTCTCGCGGATTCGCTCGGCCCACGGATCGGGTGATGCAAGGAGAAACGAGTGCAATGCCGCCTCATCGTCGAGGACGTGAGCGGAGTTCACGGGCTGGCTCGAAGAACGCTGCTTCGCAACAGGTGCCTCGAGACTGTCGAGCAGAGAAACGGCGGCACTCCTCAGATCGTCCGGCTGTGTCCTGGCAAGCCACCCCATGAGGCTCGCGAAATCGTCAAAGGCTGGGTCCTCTCTCACCAGACGCATAGCGATGAGTCCTTCGGCAAGAGGAAGAAAGAAGATCTCCATGTCCCGCCGTATGCCGGCATCCATTTGGCCATGGAATGCACTGAGGTGGCTGTCGAGGCCTTCGAAGTCTGGCGCGAATGCAAGCAGAGCGAGAAGTGATGTCAGTCGATAGGGTAGTGTGGCCCGGAATTCCACCTTAACTGTGCTCGATCCCGCTGGCGTGGTCATCCCTTCCCCCTGAGGATTTGCCTGTCCTGTAATATGTATGCAGGACGATGTAGTATATGCAATCTCGCGCATATAGCAAGTGGCCAACTCCGGCAATCGAGTTTCCCGAAGAGCTCAAATCCGAGAAAACGAAGGAGATACGACGGGCACGCAACTACCGCCGTGCGAGAGCCACATCCCCAAGCTGTGAGACCGAGATCCTCTGCTTCGAGGCAGTGTGGTGTCTGAGGGAATCATGGGACGTGTGGTTGATCGAGCATTGCCAGAGTGGCCTTCACACTGGACTTCAGTCCAGAGGTCATGTCTCAAGGGCGCCCTGCATCAATGCCTAGGAAAGACGACACGCATGCGGACATCGAGGGTCGTCTGATAGGAGTTAGGAGCAGCGGTTTGGAGCCGGGGGGACTGAATGTAGAACGCTCTCCGCAGCGTATTCGTGGTGACATAAGGCGTCTAAGCTCGATCTAGAAGCGAGTAGAGAAGCACATTGCCGGTAGATGAACTCGAAGAAGGTTGATGTGTCTGCCAATAACGGTATACTGGTACGAGAATAACGATGAAGGAGTTGGCATGGCAACATTCCTGGAGATGTCAGAGGCAACAGCCCTAGGCCTCCATGCGATGGTTCTGATTGCGAGATCTGAGGACCTGGTCTCAGCCGAATCACTCGCGAGAACGCTGAGTGCATCGCAAGCGCATCTCTCGAAGGTGCTGAAAACCCTGAGTGATGCGAAGTTCCTGGATTCGAAGCGTGGGCCAAACGGAGGCTATACGCTCGCGCAGCCGGCCTCAGCTATCTCGCTTCTGAGAATCTACGAGGCTCTTCAGGGTTCCATGCGATTGGATGGGTGCTTGTTCGACAAGCCGATCTGTGATCGTGTCCATTGCTTCCTTGGGGACCTTGTTGAGCAGGTTCGCGGGACGGTATTCGAGCACCTCGCCAAGACAACGCTGGCAGAAGCTTCAGAAAGGTAAGGAGGACGTATGTTCTGCTATCAGTGTGAACAGACGAAGAACGGAACCGGATGCACAGCGTACGGCGTGTGCGGCAAAGACCCGGCAAGTGCAGCGCTACAGGATCTGATCATCTATGCGGCCAAGGGCGTCTCGATGTGGGCGCACCGAGCCCGAACGTTGGGCGCAAAGGATGCGGATGTGGATCGATACGTCATCGAGGCGCTGTTCACGACGATCACGAATGTTGACTTCGATCCCGAGAGGCTCGAGTCGATCCTCCGCGAAGGCGTTGCCCTGCGAGATCGGGCACGTTTGCTCTATGAGGACGCCGTCAAGGCACATGGCGAGACACCCGAGACGCTTGACGGACCAGCGGCATGGGTTCCGGAAGCCGACCTTGAAGGACTGCTCAGGCAACAGGAAAGCCTCGGCGTCGAATCTAGACGAAACGAGCTTGGCGCTGACGTCGTGGGACTTCAAGAGCTCCTGACCTACGGGCTGAAGGGCGCGGCAGCGTACGCAGAGCATGCTCTGATTCTTGGAGTCGAGGATGAGAGCGTCTGGGCCTTCTTCCACGAAGCGCTCAGCTTCCTTGCGGACTTCCCCAGGGAAATCGAAGCCCTCACGAAGATGTGTCTGCGCTGCGGGGAGGTGAACTACCGCGTGATGGAGATCCTCGACAAGGCGAACACAGGTGCCTATGGATCGCCGGTTCCGACCTCCGTCCGCATTGAACCGGTGGCTGGCAAGGCCATCCTCGTCTCTGGACACGATCTGAAGGACCTACATGACCTTCTCGTTCAGACGCAGGGCAAAGGCGTCAACGTCTACACGCACGGAGAGATGCTTCCAGCCCACGGATATCCAGAGCTCAATCGGTTTGAGCATCTGGTTGGCAACTACGGCGGTGCCTGGCAAGATCAGCAGAAGGAGTTCGACGCATTCCCAGGCGCGATCCTGATGACCACCAATTGTATCCAGAAGCCGCGTGACACGTACAAGGGACGCATCTTCACCACGGGCCTCGTGGCCTGGCCTGGCGTGACGCACGTTGAGGGTCCCGACTTCCCACTCGTCATCGAAGCAGCGCTTGAGGCGGAGGGCTTCTCCGAGGACGGCCCTGATCAAACGATCGTGGTCGGATTCGCTCGAGACGCCGTGATGGGTGTTGCTGGAAAGGTCATCGATGCGGTCAAGGCCGGCAAGATCAAGCACTTCTTCCTGATTGGCGGCTGCGATGGTGCGAAGCCGGGGCGCAACTACTACACAGAACTGGCGCAGGCTGTCCCCGATGACTGTGTCATCTTGACACTGGCCTGTGGCAAGTACCGGTTCAACAAGCTGGAGTTCGGCGACATCGACGGCATCCCACGGTTGCTCGACATCGGTCAGTGCAACGACGCCTACTCTGCGATTCGGATCGCGACGGCGCTGGCCGAGGCCTTTGAGACGGACGTCAATTCCCTGCCGCTGTCCCTGATCCTGTCATGGTACGAGCAGAAGGCTGTCGTGATTCTGTTGACGCTCCTGCACATCGGTATCAAGAACATCCGGATCGGTCCGTCGTTGCCTGCGTTCATCACGCCTCCGGTGCTGAACACGCTGGTCGAGGATTTCGGACTGACGCCTATCGCAACTCCAGAGGCCGATCTTGCGGCCATCCTTGGGTGAGAGCGGAGTAGGAATCGGCTCGTAGCAACACATGGTCAGGCGTTGGAGGCGTTGATATGCCAAGGCAGATGGAGCAGGACGTGTTTTCGTCTTCATCGCTCGAGTCTTCGCATCGTCGTTGGCTCGGAATCGCGACAGCGCTAGTTGTCGGCACGCTGAGCTACAACGTCGTTGAGGCAGGACTTGCTCTGTGGAGCGGGCTGCGAGCTGACAGCATCGCGCTTGTTGGATTCGGCTTCGACAGTGTGATTGAGACGATCGCGGCAGGAGCCCTTCTGTGGCGGCTCCGGCGAGGGCGTCGTGAGGCGAACCAGGGGCGGCTGGCCGAGCTGGACGCACGCGTGTATCGGGTCGTCGGCGGGACCTTCGCTCTACTATCACTCTACGTTGCATTCCAGGCGTCATGGTCGCTATGGATGCAGACCAGACCATCGGAGAGCGTTGTTGGGATCGGTTTGGCGATCGCGTCCGTGATCGTGATGCCAGTGGTGTCCTTCGGAAAGGTACGTGCTGCACGGCGTTTGGGCAGTAGCGCGCTTCTCGCTGAGGCGAAGGAGACTCTCGCCTGCTCCTATCTATCCCTAGCGCTGCTCCTTGGTCTCCTGCTCAACAGTGCCTTCGGATGGTGGTGGGCCGATCCCATTGCTGCCCTCTTGATGCTGCCCTGGATCGTACGTGAGAGTATCGAAGGCCTACGTGGGAACGACGAAAGTGAATAGCGAATGCGTTGTCCGGGACGGCTGTATGGAGTCTGGGGAACTGAATGTAGAGCGCGTTCGTTAGCTGTCTCATCGGATGGCCAATCCGAGGCCACCGGCGTGGCTGCCAATCGCCGACTGCACGTCCTTTCATGCACATCTTCGTTCGCGCGTTGGTCACGGGAACCTACCGGCTGTCTTCGCCAGCTCTCTTGGGTTGCGCGTGCTGGTGGTTGCGTTTGCGCCAGGGCCTGCCGAGTAGAAAGCCGATGATGACACCCACGGCGATGCTGAGCCCGAGCAAGATAATTCGGGACATGACGAGATCCCAGAACAGGATCCGGACGGAGACGGGTTCCGTGTTCTGGACGATAACCACGAGAGACAGAAGTAGAAGTACCAGGATCGCGACAGTACGAACTCTCATTCTCATATTCGCTTACTCCTCATCGGGCGATGGATGTTTGAAGGATGCGGTCTTCCCTTCCTCGT
>Ga0272443_10003735_pt1 | contig 17555 bp, 20 predicted proteins | sample SSMAcet12_FD_193581 | JGI IMG/M metagenome (GOLD analysis project Ga0272443, IMG submission 193581) | Marine sediment archaeal communities from Little Sippewissett salt marsh, Falmouth, MA, United States - SSM-Acet-12 | ecosystem: Environmental > Aquatic > Marine > Wetlands > Sediment ... | reverse complement strand
TGATCGATGCATGCAAGGGCATCTTCAAACCCTGCTCGATCAGTCACCACGGTAGATTCGGAGCCTATGCAGTAGCCATTTAAAAATGAAAGATTTTATATCCTACGCCAAGTCTAAGCTTTTTGTTGATCCCAAACTGATCCTGGTTTATATCGTTATTTATTTCGCCTGGGGAATGATAATGAATTATGTGGGTACCAAGACTGAAATCGCTCGGTTTACCCATTGGTGGCAGGTATTTTCCGTTTATTTGGTCTACATGGTTCCGATCTCGCTCCTGTTGCGGGGTCTTCCTTTTTATCAGCAATACGCATACGGTTTGGTGGCCATGGGCTTTCTTGAATTTGCCGGATATGCCCTGGAGACTTCCTATGCCTATCCTCACAACATACTTGACAGGCTCTTCAATATCCGCAACTTTTCTCTGGCAATGTCTTTATTCTTCGCTCTCTATTTCCCGGCTGGCAACTGGGCGGTCGGCAAGGTCTATAAAGCTTTGTTCAAATCAGAGAAGGACTGATGCCTTCTTCCGGGAAAGGCAAGGTCAAATAATTTAAAATTTTATTGTTTTAAACGGATTACAAAATTATCTTTGTCGTCCCATTTTATTTCGGGGTGTAGCGTAGCCCGGTTAGCGCGCCACGCTGGGGGCGTGGAGGTCGGAGGTTCAAATCCTCTCACCCCGACAAGACAAATCCTTTTGAACGGAAGTTCAAAAGGATTTTTTGCTTCATTCCCGTTGAAAGCCTCCTTTCATAAGGGAATGAAGCAAAAAATCAGAAATGCTTCAGCATTTTAAAGGATTTGTCTTACGTCCTTCCCATGGAGGATCACCGACTGAAAGGAGGTAATCCTCCAATTGGTTCAGCTTTTTCCGATGTCCTTCCCATGGCGGATCAACGACTTAAAGGAGGTAATCCTGAATTTTATCTAGAATCTCAACAAGACATCAACCCCCTATGACAATCTTCTTGCTGTAGTTTCTGTTGTTCTTTTTGATGTTGTAGATATAGACACCGGGCTTTAACTGAGGAAAATGATCTGAGATGCTGATGTCATGTTGGCCAGGTTCAATCATGTCATCATAGAGGACGCCCGTTTCTTGCCCAAGAATATTAAACAACGAGATTCTATACTTGTCTTCGAAGTTGTTGTTGATTCGTATCGACACTCTTTCATCGTGATATACGGCGGTATGATCAAAATATTCTCTTGCGGTACAATCGTGATCCCTCCTGACTTTGCTCGTGCAGCTAAAGCCCAGATCAATTGACGTATAAGGTCGGGTAATCGATTGATTGATGATATTGGGCTCTACGCAAAGCCATTCTTGCATGATTGTGCCGTATACGTTGATAAAATCCTGTGTGTATTTCAGGTTTCCTCTGTTTAAATCGGATAAGCTCGGATGCTCTCCCACAAGGGCATTCCCATTCAGTGCAGGCCCGAAGAGAAGCATGGGTGCTGCCGTACCGTGATCGGTTCCGTTTGAACCATTTTGATGTACTCGCCTTCCGAATTCCGAAATTGTCATGGTCAGTACATCCTGATGTCTGCCACTGGGTTCTAAATCCTTGTATAAAGCCGTGATGGATTCCGTGATGTTGGTCAACAGTTCCTGATGCTTTTCAGGTTGATTCGCGTGCGTGTCAAATCCATTCAGATTCACCATGTAGACACGGGTTTTCATTCCCGCTTTTATGGTTTTAGAGATAATGGATAGAGACCTTCCCAAATCTGTATCCGGAAATTCCATGGTATTGGTTTGGGTAGCCGCGGCCTCTTTGATGACTTTTGAATACTTCAGTGTCGTATTCATGACACCTCTCACGAATTTCAATTGAGACCCCTTGGTACAATTTGGAATGTCGGCCACGTTAAAGAGAGTTCCATCTGAAGCAATCCGTTCGAGCTGCCTGGTGTTGGCGATGGTAAAGGCGAAGTTGCTCTCACTGCCTGAAAAAATGATATCGCCGACTCCTCCGATTTGAAGAGCGGGTGGAGCTTCAGGCAAATTCAGTAAGAAATCAGGGTATAGCTCTTCAAAATAACGGCCATAGAACCCGGTTTCTACCAATTCATCATCTGTCCCTTTTGAAATATTGTCGGTTCCTGTGAAATGCGATAGATTTTGATTTTCGTATCCCGTGCCTTGCACGACTTTCATACAACCCCCTTCCCACATCGGTTGAACCGTAGGCTGTAGGTAATTGGGCATACCAAAATCCGCTGAAAGCCGATACAGATCTGCCAATTCGTGCTTTATCGTGGGTCGGGCACTGGCGTACAGGTCATAGTCGTAAATGGGAACGATGGTGTTCAGGCCATCGTTACCCCCTTGTAAACGAACAATTAACAAAACTCTGTCAGAAACAGATTCTCCCAACGCGGTTGAAAGAGGAGTGGGTTGTCCGAAGGCCATGGGAATTCCGTTCATCATCAAGGTGGCGCCAGCCCCACCCAGCCCTAAAGTTCTCAGAAAGGAACGCCGGTTCCAATTGTCATGATCATGTTGATTGCAATTCATGTGCAATTTTTCATTTGGCTTCATTGTGAACTATTTTAGTTGATAATCGGGAAGTAAAACGATGTATTCTATCAGGTCGCGTACTTGAAGAGGGACGACTTCAAAGTTCAGGGTCCAGCTGTAGTCTTCAAAATAATTAGAGGGAACCCTGCTTTTGAAAATATCGACTCCGCTATCAAAGTCATCCTGGGTATAAGGCACTTCGACCATCAGCGCTTCAAAAATATCTTTAACCACCTGATCGGGATCATTGCTGTTGCCCGATAAGGTTATGGCGAGCTGTCTGAACTGTTCCGGATCCTGGGTCCAGGCCCATTCCAATACGTCCTGTCCCAAAAATGCCCCTCTGAAGGTGATGGTTCCCGAATTGATCCAATCTTTATCGCCGTCCCAACCGGCAACCGTGGGCGGATTTAAAATATCCTGTCCGAAAAGACGGGCTATGTTTTTAATTGATTCTTTATTCAAATCGTATTCGCCGAAATCCAATCCGGTCGTATTCATAAACTGAAGAATCAAATCGAGCGGACTTTTAATGATCACGGCTCTCGCATTCTCATCAAAAAAATGGGCGCTTTTGAACAGGGTTTTGAGTACGGGTGCGATCTCATAATTACTGTCGATAAAGATATCGGCTAGGGGGTTGATCACGAGTTCTCGTATTTGCTCATCCACCTTGGGGCTTACAAAATCCACATAGATCCTTTCGCAAATATAACGGGCGATGAGTAGTGAACGCTGTTCAAAGAGTATGTCAATGACGTCATCGTATCCCCAGTTGCCTGTTTGGTCGAATATGGTTTTGTTCTCAGCGTCAAACGTTTCTTCATTGAAAACAATTCTGGAGTTTTCTCCATTTGTATATTCCGTATAACCCGTGAGGGCGCGTGACGTTTCGACAATGTCATCTTCTGTATATCCGTTTCCTTCGCCCAGTGTAAAAAGCTCATACAACTCCCGGGCATAATTTTCATTCGGACTTCCGGATGTATTTTCAAATCCGTTTAAAAATCTCAACATGGCCTCATCCAAACCGATGTCATGAATGAAGGTTTTGAAATTTCCCAGGCTATGTCTTTCCAGGGCGAGAAAGTATCTAAAAGCGTAACCGGCGAAACCATATTCTACGGCGCGGGTGACGAGTATGTTATGCCAAAATAGAGTAAGTCTGCCACGAACCCCATGGTCCATCAGCTCTTTGATAAAGAAATACTGGGTGTCATCGACATACAGATCGTTTTGCTCTTCACTGTAAGTCAATCCATTGGCTTCATAATCAACCGGATCCAACGTTGCCCACATCGGAGCAGTGGTAATCGGTAAATTGATAGCGGCATCGATTAATTCATCAACATACGTTCCCGGGTTCTTGCTCAGGGCATTGGCTAATTTCGACGAATCAATGCCAAATCCGAGCCGATTGTGCAAGTGCCTTACCTTGATCGCATCCCATGGATTTGTGTTGGTTGGCATGAAGGCTGCCAGGGAGGAGGTGTTGCACGATAAATCATTAGTAATCATAACGTATATTTTTTCTTCTCACTGATTCAAACTGCTGTTTCCTGGATTCCCACGCGGGCTCTCTACAGATAGAGATCCTCGTAAGAAACCAATTCGATTAATCGTCAAACTTTTCTTTTAAAAAGTAATTCAGGGAAAGACTAAAAGTCCTGTTTTTCCATGTATTTTCTTCAGCATTGGCGAGATTGGTCAAGCTGTTGTAATAATTCAATCTAACCTTTAATTTACTCTTAATTAGAAGGCCTGCCCCAATATTGGCACCTATAGCGGTTCGACTTATTTCTCCATCACTGCCCATCTCCAATCGTATTGTTTCCTCTTCACTTTGAATGAAGGTTCTGGTATTGTATCCAAGATTCAGTCCTGCATCCAGAAAGAACTGGTAATTTCTATTGTTCCAATTCAAATAGTATCCCATGTTAATGGGTATCTCGATGCCGTCTATACCCCACTTTTCGTCGATTTCTACAAAACCTCTCAAACCTTCTGCATTGAACGTTCTCTGGACGTAGTTCACGCCAAATCTCAGGTAGAGATTTTCAGAAAAATCGCGCTCAGCTACATATCCGATGGAAAAGCCCAAAGCGCTGCCGGATTCAAGCGACTCCTCGAATATCAAATCCGCGCTGGTCAGGTTAATGCCCAGATCCAGGCCGTGATGAAACTGACTATGAGAAGAAAAGGATAGTAGTAGGAACAGGAGGAAAATACTCCTAAAAGGTGAATTATGCGCACTTGTCCCCATTTTTATTTTGCTCAAAATGAATGTTTTAGTTAGTCTGGGGAGTTTGCCTGCTTAACAGAAACGGAAAACAGAGCCGTTTAGTATGCAAGAACGCAACACCTAAAAGAGATGATTCTGAAGATTAATCTTTAAAGTCACCCGATTGCCAATCTTTAAGGGCTTGTACCTCAGCCTCCGTTAGGAAATCACCAACAGGGGGCATAGATCCATTTTCTACCCTGCCAATCAGACCTCTATTGAGTATGGCATCCTGAACGTTATCGCTCGTCGTTAAAGAGATCGACGCGCCGTTTCGTGGTGGGGTCCTGTGACAGTCCAGGCAATTGTTTTCTATGATTGTCTTTATCGTATTCGAATACGTTACGTCATTTATGACGGGTGACAAGAATTCGCCATCTTCGATTTCTGACGAACAAGAAGCAAGGAGAAATAGAAATACAGCAGAGATAAAAACGGACTTTTTCATAGACAAGGTTTATTTGAAAAGCTTTGAGAATTATTTTGGCTTTTCAACTTTCCAATAACTCAAACGAAATAGAGATGATTTTATTTTTACGACATTTCTGTTGCTCCCGGATCGAGACTCAAGGGCATAAAGTAAAATCAAAAAAAGAGAATCACCGACCTAAGGGAGGTAATCCTCTCACCCCAATGAGAAAAAGCTGAACCTTAGTTCGGCTTTTTTTTGGAAGAAATCTGAAAGTGAACTTTCCAGATTCAACATAGACGCTTTTGTGCTGCGTTTTCCTAATGAGTAATAACTACTAAATCATTATTTTCTATTTCTAATCCGTTCAATAAGGTTTTCGTCGAATATGTTACATTTCCACAACATGATGTACTCTTTCTTTGAGCCAATTCAAAATCCAAGGTATCAATCAATGAATCTGATAAAACTATGTAATAAGTCGTATAACTCTCCTCAAGATTGAACATGATGGTTCCAATGTCTTCCTGTTTCCACACACCTATATCATTGTCATTTCCAACCTTAATTATTATACTATCTGGATTATAAGTCGCTTGGTTTCCAAATAAAAGATTTGTACCATTAGAATTAATGTACTTGATATTTTTTGTTGTTAGTTCCAGGCAGTCATCGCATTCTTCGCTACAATTCAAACAAATTATTGAGATTGCTATCGATAGAAGTAGAATTTTATAAACTTTCTTCATTGCTCATCAATTTTATTACATGCACAAATTGAATTAAATGCAGCGATCTAGTGTATGAGCCGTTTTAATGACTTATACATGTTGTTATGGCTAGTTTTTCTTCCTAATGATTTTTACAATTCGGTTAATCGTAATTTCCGATAAGTTCCATTCATAACCATTGAAATCCGTGGTATTGATAAATTGAACCACTACCGCGTCTATATCCTTGTGGTATTCTGCGAGACTTTGATAGCCAACGACCAAACCTCCGTGGTTGTATTCGTAGGGATAGATTTCTTGTTCGCCTTCGTCAAATACCGAACCATCGTTTAAGGCTCGCAAGAATATACCCACATCTTCTGCTGTCGCCAACATTCCATATTCACGATCTTTAAAATCTTCCTCATAACCTACATAATATCCACTCATGACATCATTTAAATTGACTTCAGTAATCGAAAAAAAGGTATTTTTCAGCTCCAGGGGAATCAATATTCTCTCTTTGATATACTGATGGTGGCTATATCCTAAAACATCATCCATAATCCTACGAAGCAATAAATAATTCGTGTTTGAATATTCATATCCTTTATCAGGTTTAAAACTGGCTGGTAGGTCGAGAACAAAATCTAAGGCATTTTTGCCATTTTCCTGTTCGTTTTCCCAATAAGCTGGATTATCTGTGAAATTTGGAATACCAGAACGATGTTGAACCATCATCTTCAATGTGATTTTCTCTGCATTTTCAATCCTGTCTCCAAGTTCTGGAAGATAATCAGCGAGTGTTTTATCAAAAGACAAACGTTTTTCTTTGACCAATTTAGTAGCTGCTACAGCGGAATATAATTTGCTAATGCTGGCAATTTTGAACAATGACTTTGGGTCGGCTGGTATTTTGTTTTCTCTATCTTTCCAACCACCTGTGTAAAATGCTGGTGGTTTTCCTGCTTGGTCCACATACACGATCATGCCGTCAAAACCATGTCCAATGGCCTCATCTACTTGTTCTTGAACAGTGTCGGGTAGCGGTAAAATCCAAGCTTTTACCAAAATCCATGGCACGAAGAACATGGATATTGCTGTTCCAACGAACAACAAAATGCGTACAATCCACTTGGCTTTTTTGTTTTTTGTCATTTTCTCTTTTAGTCTCCGGTTCTAGCCTCTATTTCTTCTATTATTAGATGCCCTATTTCTGTTAATTCGCCATATTGTTCAATCATTGTATCAAATTGCCATGCAGCTAAACTAATGACATTTCTATAAGCTGGTTTGGCTGTATATTCAAGGAATGCCTGGTCGTATTCAGACTGAGGTGTGGCTTTTGTTGCTAAGGAATCTAATGACATGAATGCAGAAGCCAAAATAAGCGACCTGTCGAATTGTGTATCGAGAAAATTCTCCTGGTGCACTGTATATTGATTATAACTCCTCTCGTTTTCTGCAATAACATCCACTAAACCGTAATATTTAGCCATAAGTGAATCGAGTTTGGTATTGTTTATTTTACCGTAATATCCAGAATTTTTCAATGATTCATAACCACCTGAATTCGGTTTGAAATAGAAATCGACAAAAGCAGTACCACTTATCTTGAACAAAAAAAGATTGTCATTTTCGTTCTTATTTAAGATGCTATTTCGTGCTTTTTTGCAGATGTCGGCAATTTGTTTTCTTCCATTTGATAATTCTTCTAACTGCTTTATATCTTCCAATGTATGGGATTTTATCTTTATCAAATATTCATTCAAGGATTTTTTGTCTATTACTGACTGATTCCAATTATTTATCTGAAGTGCGATCAAAATCCCGATTACCACCAATAGAATTTCTCCTAAAGCATACTTTAAATATTCAATTATTTTATTGTCCAAAATTAGCTTTTGTCTTACTCTTCTAAATAATCTCATTATGTTGGTTCAAATAGACGAAAACGTACCTTATAATTGGCTCAATGGCGTTAACCACTTAGGACATTTCACACATTTTTGTCGGTAGTTTTATTTACTCAGTTCGCACAACTTCAAAACAGTTTTCCAATTTCGTGTAGTAGCTTTCACTTTTGATTTCTTTTCAAAAAAATTGTTTGTCAATTTGGATTGGTGATATTTTCCCTCGCAATATATGAATACATCTCTTTTTTTATTTCAAATTTATCTGGTTCGTAGTAGCACGATTCTGTCTTTTGTTGATTTTCTTTTTTTGTTTCTTCGTTTATAAAGGTAACATGTAAATGAAGAATATCGACACCATCCTTGTAAAATGGATTTCGATTTATTGCCATTTCTATTTCTTGGGGTGTCTTCACGATAACAGGAACGTCAAATCCAAATTTGTTCTCTATGGCTTCCTCAATTTTCTTTGCCACTTCCGAATTGCCAATATCCTTTTTCACCTCAAAAAATACATTCCCGCTTTGGATGTAGGTTTTGACGTTTGAAAATTTCATATTCTCGAACACTGATTTCAAGTCAGTCATGAGGATTTTCATTTTACCTCCGACATTGATACCTCTCAATATTGCAATTCTTTTATTCATTTTTTTAATGACACCCAACGGTTTGGGTATGAGCAGTGGCTCATTCACGGCGGTTGTTATTATTTATTGGCTTGTTGTTAAATTTCAATTTTGATTGGAAGCTTGGTCGGAGCCATTGGTTATACCCGCTTAAGTTTGAATTGTCTAATTTTTAGAGATAAATCAGAAAGAACAAAAGAGTGGAATAAGGTCAATATACCCGTTGAATGTTTCAATGTTGGCAGCTGGCTATTTCTCAAATACGAGCTCGTTTATACTCACTTTCATTTGTATTGTCTGCCTGGAATCAAAATCACCATACTCCACGGTAAACAATTTAATTCTTTCTTGAGCCGTAATTTTAGTGATTTCAGGATTGTAAAAGGGCCCAATTTCAAACAGATTTTGATTGGGTTGTTCGTCGTGTTCGGATACAGCAATCAAAAGGTTGTGAGATACTTCACAGCTAGCATTACCCGCACTGCCTGAGCCATTGTCAATTTTATAGATTCTAACGCTTATCCAACCTTCTCTGTCATTGGACATCTCGACAACGTTATTGAGGATCTTCGTCAAGCGAGTTGAGTCCGGGTTGCTTATCTCCTGCGAGTTTTGCGCAAATGATGGGATGATGAATATATGCACTAGAATCAATATGATTGTAAATCTGAATTTCATTTTGCTTGCTGCCAACGTGTTGGGTATGAGCAGTGGCTCACACGATTTAGCTGGTTTTGTTGATTTACCTGCCTTTTGGCAGGTTGGTTTCTATTTTATTTTTCACTTTTCCTGTCGGACGATGAGCAGAGTTAATGGTCATACCCGTTGTTAGCCACTGTTTTTAACCATTAATAATCTTGAACCAGGACTTCAGTTGGAATCAAAAGAGTTTCATTGATCTTTCTGATCATGTTTAGGGATAGTTTTCTCTTTTTATTTAGAATCTCACTTACCCTGCTTTTATAGCCAACGACTTTAGCTAGATCTTTGGGCTTCATACCCATTTGTTCCATGTGAAATTTTATGGCTTCAATAGGGTCGGGCAGATCAATAGGGAACTTTTCATTTTCATATTTCTCAATTAGAATTGAAAGAATTTCCCTAACGCATATTGAAAACACCTGCCTGCCGGCCAGGCTGGCTTTTCAGTTTTATTTTTTTAAAAAGGTCGTTGGGTATTTTTCTAAAGAATTTTATCATTGACACGGCTTTTTTTTAATTGCATAAAACAACAAGCGCAAAAGATTTGTGGACGTTTGCTGCAAACATATCCAACGGTGGGCTCGCAAAATTAAACTTTATCCCTTGTTATATACTTTTTCTCTTTCTGATTTCTTTGAAAATATCCAAGCGCCAAACCCTAATGAAATATAGAGAATGATAATTGCAATCATCTGCTGCCATTTCGCGGTGAATTCATAATACAGTATCAGTATTCCACTAATTCCCAAACCAAAAATGGAAAATAGTGTTAAAAAGGTCGATGAATTTGTTCTGCCTCTTAACTTAAAATTGGCAATTGCCATTAGCAATGATACCAATAGAAACGTGATGCTGCCAAACTCAAGTATTAAATCAAGTTCACCAATCAGAATTAAAATACTTGCCATTACCGCCATTGAAACAATTGCATTTATTGGAATATTTTTTTTTCGAAGAGCCAAAAACTTCGGGAAATAACCATCTTTAGCCACTACAGACATTTGTCTTGAAGATCCAAATACAGTACCACTTATGGCACTACTCGTTGCTAATATCGCTCCCAGAATCACGAGGTTTGCCCCCAATTTCCCAAGAATATTTCCCGCTCCTGCTGCGAGGGCATATTCTTTGTTTTTAATAATTTCTTCTGACGGAATGGCAAACAATGCACCTATTGAAATAACCACGTAAATCAGCATTGCTAAACTAATCGCTGAATAAATGGCTCGTGGAATATTCTTTTCGGGATTTGTCATTTCTGAAACTGCATTGATGACTAACTGAAATCCCTCATAGGCAACAAATGTGATGGAAGCCACAATTAAAATTGATAGTACACTTGAGTGTTCAGCGTCTACAGCCATGTTTTCAAGGAATGTTCCAAAATCAGTAGTTCCGTGATTTATTAGAACGATTGAAATTACTGCTAGTAGTACCAGTTTGGTATACACCATTAAATCTTCAATTTTACCCATTCCTTTTACGCTCAAAACATTAATAAGCGTGAAAATTCCAATCACGCCAATGGCGAGGGCTTTTCTCATCCAGGTATTGTTTGCAAATTCGGTACTGCTAATCGCATACGATGAAAAAGTGTACGCGTATAGAGCAAGGGTGCTTATGTAGCCAAAAATGATAAACCAACCAATTGCAGCTGCCGAAAAATTTGACTTTGGGTAGGTTCTTTTAAAAAAGGAATACGTGGCACCTTCATCTTTGTAATATAATCCCAATTTAACATAGGAATAGGCAGCCAAAGCAGCAATGAAGCCTCCAAAAATTATCGCAAGGGGCGTTAAATTACCAATCATAGACACAGAAATGCCAAGTATGGTAAAAATACCACCGCCAACCATGCCGCCTAAGGCAATTGCGATTAATTCGGCCAATCCTAAGTTTTTATGACGTTTTCTATGTTGGGTCATAAAATTCTGGTTGCTAAAGCTCAAATTGATTTTTTGGTATAGCGTGGAAACCTGCACTTATAACTGCATCTTCGATATCTTTAATATTTACCAATTTTGTTGTATGAACTGTAAATTCTCTTGGATATATCTCTAGATTAATTATTACATCTTTAACTCCTGCTATTGATAGTACTTTACTCTTAATTTCTTCTAAATCTTTCTTTTCTTCAGCATTTGTTCCAAATATCTTTCCGTGATTTCCAGGTATTACATTTTCTGATAATAAACTCATAGTTTCTGTTTTTAAGTTTATGATTTTCCAAATTGGTCGTAACTGTCAAATAAATGTATTTTGTTTTTATATATGCGTATCATTAAATCAACATCACAATTTATAATCTTATCCATCAATTTCTGATGATATAAATCATCCTCGCGAAATATGAATCCTTCAATTGAATTTAAAGAAATATGGCGAAGTTATTTGTATTTGAGAAAAAAGTAAAAACCTAATACATGGATAGCCCCAATTTTTATACCCAAGATGGAAGTTTTACTTACCCGAGCCCAGTCAGCAGTTATAATTTGTTAAACTCTGTCAGATGAGGGTTTACTTTTTTATCTAAGCATATGAAAAATCCGGTCTCATTTCCAACTGCACAAAATCGTTCAAACCCACCATCAAATTGACGAGCAGACAAATTATGTAAATGAATAGGATACCTATGCAAGTCACTGATTTCGCCAATAAAAACCAGATACTAGTACGCGAGGATTGTCCCACTTGGGTCAGTACGATTAATGGATTGTATTCGCTCTAGTAATTTCATCATTTGCTATTTTTTGTTCCTACAATGGATAATATTTTATCAGAAGACACTATCAATTCTTCATAAAAATTTTCTAAGGCGACACACTGATAATATCTCGAGACCAGAAGTGACTCCAAGGTTTTATCCTTTAGAAGTTTAACTTCATCAATTGAAGATATAGGTCTTGGGTCGTCCTCATAAAATGACGATATGAATTCCCAATCATTATCCTTTTGAAAAATATCAGGATATTCGAGATTCATATAAGGTTCATATTTCGTCTGAATCTGCGTGTTGGAAATGTGTTCTCTTTCTTGCGTTCTCTTTATTAAGGCATAATAATTGAGTACAGCTGTTCGTAATTTGGTTTTTAAAGCAGGGATTTCGTTGGATTGAGTTATTGTTTCAATTCCGTTGGTATTCGGGCTAAACTGAAATTCTCGAATCAACAAAACCAAATATTTCTTCATCGAATTATTGACAGGTACAATGGTTTTGATTTGTGCCATGGATGAGTCTGCGCATTTTATGTTTTCCGTCATGTTTTCCTTGAGCTTGTTTAATTGGGCTTGATCTTCAATTAAATTCTGCTTGAGTATTTCCAGGTGACTATTGATTGACTTGTCGATCTTGTTTCGCTCATTCCAATTGTTGATTTGTAGGGCTAATAAAATCCCAATTACCACCAGAATAATTTCTCCTAAGGCATATTTAAGATAAGCTCCAGTTTTTTTTTCAGTCAATAAGTTTTGGCGAATTTTTCTAAAGAATTTTATCATTTGCTTATCTCATTTTCACCTGGGAATAAAATTGACCGATCTCGGCGGCTCGGTGAATGATTTTTCGATTTTAAATACTGACATCCTCTGATTCAACTGGCCATACCTCAGTCCTCTTCAAAGTCGTCCTCATCAAAATCCAGGTCCAACTTTTCGTCCTCCAGGTCCTGATCGTCAAAATTCTCGATGGAAGTGGCCAAACCCTTGCTTACCTTGACCAGGTAATTGGTGTCTTCGGTTTTGATTTCAATGGCTTGAATCAGTTCGCCCTGGGCATTTTTAAAACGGATGATGTCCTCATCATTATATCCGTAAGGGAACATTTCAACAAGTTTGTTGAGCAGCTCAGGAGTGAGTTTCTTGTAGTCGATAATTGTCCTTTTCATGAAAACAATTACAAAGATGGTTTGTACGAATTTAAAAATAGAGAAAATTTGGATTCAATCGAAACTCCCGATAAAAGATTTCAAAGAAGATTTAAAAAACCGTTCGAACGCCGCTGAAATTCAAACGAAACTCGGAAGGCGTGCTGTTTCGGTATTTTTTGAAAATGCGATTGAAATTGGAGATGTTGTTGAACCCGCAATCGTAGCAGATTTCCGTGATGTTCTTGTTCGATTCGATCAATTGCCTCGTAGCAGATCCCAGCCGAACCTCGATCAGGAACTCCTTAAAGGATTTGCCCGTACTTTTCTTGATCAGACGACTTAGAGAAATCACAGACATATTCACCTGGTCGGCTACTTCTTCGATTTTGACCCTGCGCTGGTAGTTGTCTTTGAGAAATCTGTAAATGATCTCAATCCTTTGACTACTGTGAAAATCATTCTTCTGCGCAAAGGCCATATGAGTCAAAAAGGTCTGATCTCTCGATAGGGCAAGATCGTAAAGTAGGGATTGCAGCTTCAGAAAACTGTCAAAACCCTGCGTATCGCTCATAGACAGGATGGTATTCTCAACAGATTTTATGGTCTCCTGCGAGAACAGGATTCCCCGGGCGGAGTTTTCAAACAAGGTTTTTATCGGAAGCATGATGTTCTTCTCCAGCAGAACAGGGTCAAAGATGTCCTTTTGGAACTGTATCGTGACTTCGTGAAATTCGTTTTCTCCGGTATTCTCGAAATTCTCCCATCCGTGATATACATTTGGCCCGATGAGAACCAGTTCAAGGTTGTCGATCTTACCCATATGGTCTCCGACGATTCTCCTTCCGCCTTGAGCGCCGAAAATGAAATTGAGCTCGTATTCGGGATGGAAATGTACAGGGTAGTTGAACTTCTTTCTTCTTCGGTCAAAAACGAGGAAGCAGTCTTGGTTTTTGAGGGGTGTGATCTCCCTGTGTATGCCTTTTTCGATCGCTTTCATTGTCCCGAAGGTACTTATTTTGACGGAAAAGTATCATACTATGATCAAAAAATACTTGATTCCGAATGAGTCTCCAAGTACTTTTGAAACAAGGATCATAATACATTCAGCATGAAACGAATTCTTCCGATGACTCTGTCCCTCTTCATTTTGGTAAGCTTGTCAGTCAGATGCCAGGGCAAGAAGGAGAAGATTCCGGAATCGGACCAACAGAATCCCATTTTAAGGGACTTGATTACTGTAAAAGGGCAGGGAATTCTATTCGGGCACCAGGACGACCTGGCCTACGGGGTGGATTGGCACTATGAGGAAGGTGGATCTGATGTAAAGCGAGTTGCCGGTGACTATCCGGCCTTGTTCGGATGGGAACTCGGTGGCCTGGAGCGGGGAGATACACATAACCTCGACAGCGTTCCTTTTGACAAAATGAGGGATCTGGCCGTCAAAGCGGATCAGATGGGTGGAATCAACACCTTCAGCTGGCACCCCTATGAGGTCATCGAGGGCCGAAGTTCCTGGACCCGGGATGTAGAGGTAGTAAAGCATATATTACCCGGTGCCGAGTACCATGAGGCTTTTAAATCACAGCTTGACAAGGTGGCGCTTTTCCTCAAATCGATTAAGAGTGAAGACGGAAAGTCAATTCCCTTTATTTTCAGGCCCTGGCACGAAATGGATGGTACTTGGTTCTGGTGGGGCAGCAAACAGTGTACCCCCGAAGAGTTCAAGAAGCTCTTTGTCTTTACCGTAAAATACCTGCGGGAAGATAAAGGCATGGATAATATGCTGGTCGCCTATTCTCCCGACCGGAATTTCGAATCATCCGAAGAGTACCTAACCTGGTATCCCGGTGACGCGTATGTGGATATTCTCGGAGTCGACAACTATCACGACCTGAAACAGAAGGACGGGCATCGGGACGCCATCAGAAAATTGCATATCGTTATCGCTGAGTCCAAAACGAGAAACAAGCTCTCGGCCTTTACGGAAACCGGATTGGAAAATGTCAAGGACACGACCTGGTATCCCGATGTGCTTGGAGACGTCCTTAATGACTCTCTGGTTCAAAATGAAATCAGCTATGTCATGGTTTGGAGAAATGACCCGAAGGTTCATTTCTTCTTTCCGTACCCGGGACATCCTGCGGAAGCGGGAGCAAAAAAATTGTTGGAACGCAGGAGCATCTTTCTGCTTTCGGATTTCAATGCTGCTAAAAAGAAGGCAAAATAACTGATGAAAAACAGACAGAATCATGAAAGAAGAACAGTTTCAGTTTCGATTTGAAAAGATTAGAAAGGAGCATGAAGAGCTCCTGAGCAAGAAGAACGAGATGCTTTTCAGTCACAATGGGATATACTCTCGCTACAAGAACCCCATATTGACAAGAGATCATGTGCCCCTGGACTGGCGCTATGACCTGAACCCCGAAACCAACCCCTTTTTTATGGAGCGAATCGGGTTCAATGCGGTTTTCAACGCCGGCGCCATGAAATGGAAAGACAAATACCTGATCATGGTGCGCGTGGAGGGCAATGACCGAAAGTCCTTCTTTGCTGTGGCGGAGAGCCCGAATGGGGTCGATAATTTCAGGTTCTGGGAAAGACCCGTAACGATGCCCCAGAACGAAGAATGGGATACCAATGTCTACGACATGAGGCTCACCGCTCACGATGATGGTTGGATCTATGGCGTGTTCTGCACCGAACGCAAGGATCCGAATGCACCGGACGGGGATACTTCGATGGCCGTCGCCAATGCCGGAATCGCCAGAACCAGGGATCTTGTGAATTGGGAAAGATTGCCTGATCTTATATCCACAACGGGCCAGCAGCGAAACGTGGTGCTCTTTCCGCACTGGGTGGACGGCCAATACGCCTTCTTCACCCGACCACAGGACGGTTTCATAGACACGGGTAAAGGCGGTGGCATCGGTTTTGGTCTTTCTGAAAGCATCAAGGTCCCGGAGGTCAAGAACGAGATTATCGTGGATCAAAAGGTCTACCATACGATCTATGAAGTGAAAAACGGATTGGGTCCCGCTCCTTTGAAAACAGAGAAAGGATGGTTGCACCTGGCTCATGGGGTCAGAAACACAGCAGCAGGATTGCGCTATACCCTATACGTCTTTATGACGGATTTGGAAAAGCCCTGGGTCGTGACGCATAAGCCCAATGGCCACCTGATCGCACCCCTGGAAAATGAAAGAGTGGGAGACGTCTCCAATGTCGTCTTCTCCAACGGCTGGATTTTAGATGACGACGGAACCGTATTGATTTACTATGCTTCTTCCGACACCCGGATGCATGTGGCAAAGACCAGTCTTTCCCAGCTTCTGGATTATTGCATCAATAGCCCATCGGATCGTTTGTATTCCCATCTTTCGGTAGAAACGATCAACGATCTTATCGACAAGAACCAGGATTTCTACAAATGACGGCAACCTCAATGATGAACCTTATCGACAAAAAGTTGTTGGACCAATTGACAACGATGAAGGAAGAATCTCAGCAGGAGCTCCTACGTATTCTTGAATTCTGGTCGCAGGAAGTCTTCCAATCTGAAAAGCGTTCCTTTATTGGAAGGATCGATCAGGTGGGCATTAAGCACCCCGATGCTGATTTGGGCGCTGTATTAATCACTCGAATCTTATGGACCTTTTCTGCGGCCTTCAAGCTCAGTGGGCGAGAGGAATACAAGGTTGTCGCAGATGCCGCAATCGAGTTGGTGATACAATCCTTTTGGGACGATCAGTTCGGCGGGCTCTTCTGGAGCGTCAATCGCAACGGGCAGGTGAGCAGTACTCGAAAGCAAGCCTATGCCCAGGGCTTTGGTATTTATGGTCTGTCAGAGTATTACAGCGCATTCGGAGATCCCGTGGCTCTCGATCGTGCCCGTTCCTTGTATCGGATCCTGGAAGACAAATTCTATGATCCGCAATTTGGGGGCTACCTGGAAGCCCTGGATCGGGATTGGTCGGAAATTGAGGACCAGCGCCTGAGTGACAAAGACGCGAATGCTCCCAAAACGATGAATACGCATCTCCATATCCTGGAACCGTATTCCAACCTTTATCGTGTGGATCCTTCGCCAGAGCTCAAAAAAGTGCTGTCATCTCTAACTCGCCTCTTTCTTGACAAGATCATACATCCGGGAACGGGTCATTTTGACCTTTTCTTCGACAGGGATTGGACTCGCTTGTCAACAATTCATTCCTACGGTCATGACATTGAAGGGGCCTGGCTGTTGCATGAGGCGGCCGAATTGATCGGAGATCCTCGATTGACCCGGGAGGTTGAACGGGCCTCAGAGAGACTCGCAGAGGTCACGATCAAGGAAGGGACCGATAAAGACGGTTCCCTGTTCAACGAGTGGGAAGATGGAGTTTTGGATTCCGACAAACACTGGTGGCCGCAAGCCGAGGCGATGGTGGGTTATCTCGATGCCTATGAGATCACTGGAAATTCCGCGTATCTTGTCGAATGCGCACGTGTATGGGATTTCATCAAGAAAAAGCTCATTGA
>Ga0272443_10003734_pt1 | contig 17556 bp, 16 predicted proteins | sample SSMAcet12_FD_193581 | JGI IMG/M metagenome (GOLD analysis project Ga0272443, IMG submission 193581) | Marine sediment archaeal communities from Little Sippewissett salt marsh, Falmouth, MA, United States - SSM-Acet-12 | ecosystem: Environmental > Aquatic > Marine > Wetlands > Sediment ... | reverse complement strand
CGCACCCAATGGCTGTTATCGTCGACGACATCATCAACCCATGACAAAGGCCACACATGCTGCCCCCCTCGCCGCACATGACCATCGTGTACGTCTGCCACGCAAGTCAGATTTTACAGCATGCGGTTCACCCGCTGCATCCGGAGCGCCCGCATACTGAATAGAAATGCTGCCAGCATCAGGACCGATCCGCTGAGATAGGGAAGCGATCTCCCCAGGTCGAAGGCCAGACCGGCCCAAATGGGTCCGAGAATTCGGCCCAGGCTCATAAAGGAGTTGCTTAACCCCATGGCTGCACCCTGGTCATCGCCGGACCGCCGGGAGATGAGTGCCAGGGCGGCAGGGCGCAGGAGCGTCTTGGAGAGGATGAAGAATCCCGTCGCGGCGAGGGTGGTGGGGAAGTCCCAGGCTGCCAGCAGGACCAGGAAGCCGGCCGATCCGGCCAGGAGGGAGGCCTGGATGGTGGCGCCTTCTCCCCATCTGCGGGTGACCGGGCCAGTCAGGAGGGCTTTGCCCAGGGTAGAAACCGCGGCCACAACCAGCAGGATGGTGCCCACTCGCTCAGGTCCGTAGCCAAATTTATCCAGGGCGTAGAGCCCGAAGACCGATTCGAAATTGGTCAGGGCAAAGCTGAACACGGCGACCAGCAGGAAGAGGATCCCGGACGGGCCGCGCATGGCTTCCCAGAGAGAGGCGAGGTCAGGAAGCTGGAGGACGTTCTCCGCCGTTCTACCTTCCGGGACATGGGATTCCGGCAGGAAGACTGCCGCAAAGAGCAGCGAGAGCAGCGACACCCCGGCGGCGATGAAGAACGGCAGGGCGAGCGAATCCTCCGCAAGCCAGCCGCCCAGCCCTGGGCCGAGCATTACCCCCAGCGCCATGGCGGCGCCAATTTTACCCATGCCTTCCCCCCGTGTGTTCTCCACGGTGATGTCGCTGACATAGGCCATCGCCGCCGTAATGGTGGCTGAGGAAAGCACGCCCGACAGGGCGCGGGCTGCAAACAGCATCCACAGCCGGGTGGAGATCCCGAAGAGAAACGTGGACACGGCGTACCCGAACAGCCCCACCATCAGCACCGGCTTGCGGCCGATCCGGTCGGAGACGCTGCCCCACAGCGGGCCGAAGAGGAACTCCAGCATGGCCGCGATGGCAACCAGCAGGCCGAGTTCGCTTCCCCCCGCACCCAGCTCGGTAATGTAGAAAGGGAAAATGGGGATCACCATCCCGAAGCCGAACATGACCGCCATCAGCGCAAAAGCCAGGATCAGGAATGCTTTCTTGTTCATGATTGCGTTCCGGAGATCTCTGTCCGGAGCGGGTTGCTCCCCGCTCCGGATACAGGAGAAGATCCAGCACCTATGTTCTCAGGATTTCCACGGTGCCCAGGCCCCCGTCCACCCGCACGCGGTCGCCGGTGCGCAGGCGCATGGTGGCGTCGCCGCAGCCTACCACCGCCGGGATGCCCAGCTCACGGGCTACAATGGCGGCATGGGAAAGCGGTGCACCGACATCAGTGATCACCGCTGCAGCCCGCAGGAAAAGCGGCGTCCAGCCCACATTGGTTGACACCGCCACCAGGATTTCTCCCTTCTGCAGGTCGCCGCTCTGCTCCGGCGTACCCAGCACACGCACTGTGGCTTCCACCCGGCCGGACGCTCCGGCGAACCCCTTCAGCGTGCTCGAGGCAGGGCTGTCGTAGGTTGTGGTGGCATCGAAAATATCGCTGCGCCTTTGGGGATCTGCAGCCCATACTTCGGGGTCGAAGCGGCCGCGGATAATCATGGGGAAGGGAGGCAATTCGCAGTAGCGCTGGTAGGTTTCCTTGCGGGCAGGAATGTACTGGCTGGCGGAATCCTGCCCGGAAAGCAGGTCCAGGATCTCGTCGACGCCCAGGAAGAAGGCATCCTGTCCCAGACCGGTGACTTCCCCCACCCGCACGGCATAACCGCGCTGAATCCCGGCCATGCGCATCGATTCGGAACGGACGGCTTCCCGCAGACGGGCAGCAGCCGGAACCTTATCCAGACGTTTCCGTATCTTTTTCGTCCGGTCAGGATGGGATTGTTCCAGACGTGCCCAGGCGGCTTCAAAGGCTTCCTCCTGTCTGGTAAGCAGGGCTTCCACATCGACCGGCGCCCGGCGGTATTCCTCCAGTTGACGGTCCAGCCAGGCAGGGTCCTCGATTGGGCGGGGGATGGAATACTCCGCCTCGTGCGGGCCGCGGTGTCCATACCGGTCCAGGTATTCCTGGCGGCTGATCTCCCCCGCAGCCAGTTTGCTGATTCCCACCAGGGGACCGAGGCTGGCGATGTGGTCGCTGGAATCGCTGAAATTGAGAAACAGGGCATTGGCATCCCCTTCACCGACCAGGTCAATGAGCTCGCGGTGCACCTTCATCGCCTGCTCGTAGGGATCCGATGCGGCAAAGAAAATCATCATGCTTTCCTTGATGTAGGGCTCGAGATCCTCAACCCAGAAGTCGTACAGGCCCTCATACGTGGTGGTGTCCGACAGTTTCTTCGCCATCCGGCGGCACCATGCAGGATTCTCTTCAAGGTAGGCCGGGATCTTCTTGGCCCCCTGCCGCTGTTTGCTGGCCAGGCTGAAGAGTTTGGGCAGCACCGCAAAGAGCGTGCTCCTGGGGAAGGGGATCACCGGGATGTCCATGCCTTCCGGGATCCGGCCCAGGGCGCCGCTGACCTCTTCCAGCGCTGCATCCAGCTTCTTACCGAACAGGGTCGTCATCGATACCATCGTGCTGATGTTGGCGTAGAAGCGGCCGCCGATATTGCCGGCGTAGAGATACCCGGGGATCATGCTCAGATCCTGCCAGAAATAATTCGTCAGCGACCAGGTGTAGGGCGTCATCACATCCGGCCGTCCTTCCCCGAAGTTGTTCCTGGACCACAGATAGTCGCCGGTGAGGCTGTCATTCCAGGCCCCGGTGGCGGGATCGTTGGCGGTCAGGGTGGTGATCGGCCGCGATTGCAGCAGGTAGATGCGACCGTTCTTGATGGCGAACTCAATGTCCTGCTGCGTCTCCAGGTCCCGGATGAGACGGTTCCCCAATTTATTGAGTTTCTTCGCAAAGCGCTTGAACTCGTCGGGTCCCTCGTACGTCCCTTTCGGCCGGGTGAGTGTGAAGGTATAGGGCTCGACCTCGCCGGAGACCAGCTCCTCCCCGAAGCCGTGGACGTAGTTGCCGGTCATGTACATCTGGCTTCCGGATACCGGATCGCAGGTGAACAGGACCCCCGCGAAATCCGCCCGGACCAGCTTCTGGACGACAACCGCCATTTCCGGGGAGGCTTCCAGCCCTTTTGCCCGGCTGTAGGCGAGGACACGCTCGGCCTCGCGCGACCCCCGTACCTGCAGGATGGCCTCTTTTACTCGCTCGTCGCTGCGAACATCCAGTACAGTTTCAAATTCACCTGCATAGGATGCGAACGCGGAATCCTCACAGAGGGCTGAGGAGCGCACCGCAAAGCTGGTGCGTTTATCCCCGTTTCGCAGGCTGGCGAGGTGCGCGCGGATTTCGGACCAGCATTCCGAACCCAGATCATCACCCTGGAAGGCTCCCGGCAGGATGACAAACCCGTCCGGCACCCGGTAGCCTTTCTGGAACAGGTGCGCCAAAGCGGCGCCTTTGCCACCGGCAGTTTCCTGTTCTTCTTCTTTCAGGCTGGAGAAGGGGATTACATGCTTACTCATCGGCTCGACCTCCCGTTGTGTTCTCCGGTCGAATTCTGCGGACCATGAGAATGTCGAAGTTCAAATCCCAGATTTTATTCAGCAGCCCTCTCAGGTGCGCCTGGTCCAGAATCTCTCCAGTGAGGAGCGTCGCCGGTTCACCGACCTTGATCAAACGGCTTGCCAGGCCCTGACCGGCAAACGATGCTTCACGTTCCGGGCTGATGTGCCCCCAGATCACTATCTCGTAGATGGACGTTTCCTGAGCTTTACCGGCCGTCGGGCTGCTTTCGTGTGTCATGAACGCAGTATAGAGCCCGCGCGGCACGGGGTCATCACCCGGATCGGGTGATTCAAATTTCCGGGGTCTCTCACCCACCCGGGGTGAGCAGCGGGATCGTTTAGAGGATGTCCAGCACCCGGGCGCGGCGGACAGCCGCCGATCGTTTATGAACCCCCAACTTCTGGTAAATGTTCTTGATGTGGGTGCGAACGGTGTTGACGCTGAGGACCATCTCCCCGGCGATCTCCGGTGTAGTCAGGCTGCCAGCCAGATAGCCCAGTACGTCCAGCTCCCGCTCACTGAGTGGCTCCAGCAGGGGCTGGCGGGGCGTCTCTGTCTCACTCTCCACCGGATGAAACGCCTGGAGCAGCGCTCTTGCATACGTGCCATATGCAGGATGATCGCTGAATCCGGCAAGAAGCTCTTCGAGGACCGGACCGGCTTCCAGGAAGGCACCAAGAAAGCCGCCTGTCGTGCCCAGCCGGAGGGCATGTTCGAGGCTCATGCGGGCATTTTCTTTCTCACCCAGGGCCAGGTGGGCGGTTGTTTCAAGCAGGTAGACCTCAATCAGGGTATCCACCCAGCCCAGTTCCTCGAACGCGGCGGCCAGCTCTCCGGCAAGGGAAAGAGCTTTCTGTGGTTTCCCCGCCAGCAGCAGATACCTGGCCTGGACGGTCTTTTCCCGGGCGTGAAGATAATGTTCGAGGATGAGACCGTTGCTGTCCTTGAGAGGTTTGATGGGCCGGTCCACCTGGTGACGCTGGATCCATTCCTGCAGCTCGGGAAGCCGGCCTTCGAAGCTCCACAGGCGGGCCTGCCACAGGGCGGCCAGGCGGTCATCCAGGGTCATCACATCATAGTCTTCCGCCATCCTGATCGCTCTCTCAAGCACCTGGTTGGCGGCCGACCAGTCTCCCTGAAGCTGTTTTACGCGAGACAGGTGCAGGTAGCCTTCGATGGCAGCGCCCCTGCGCCACTGCAAGGTAAGCTCGATTCCTTCCAGGATGAGGTCGCCGGCCTGGTCCAGTTCGCCCAGCTCCCGCAGCAGATCGCCGAGGCCCATCAAGGCTTCTCCGGCGATGGGGATCCAATCCCCCAGCCTGTCGCGGGCGCTCTCCAGCGCTTCTTCATACAAACGTCGTGCCCGGGAGAGGTCCCCCAGGTGGACGGAAGCCCTGGCAGCCTGGCTGAGCGCGATCACCCTGAGCATGGGGTTGTGCTTGAACTCCTCTCTTCTGGACAGATCGCTCAGGTTTTCCAGGGTGGCGAGCATATCCTGCCTGAACATCCTCGCCAGGCTGAGAATGTAGAACGCCATGCCGCGGAAGTAGGCGTCATCGGCCGGGAGGCGGGTTAAAGCGGTTTCGGACGTCTCTCCGGCGAGCGAAAATTCACCCCGGGAGACGAAGACGAAAGCCCGCAGGGTGTCCAGCCGGCCGGCCATGGGAGTCTGGCTGTCTTTCAAATCGGCAGCGGTGAGGAGCACGTCTTCAACATCCGACGCTTTCAACATCTGCGCCCAGGCCCCGTAAAAGGCCAGGTTGGGATTGTCTTTGAGGGCGCCGACCGGCAGTCTGGATATCCAGCGCTGGTAGGAGTTGACCTCACCGCACATCAGGATGTGTTCCGCTTCCCGCTCAATGAGACCGACCGCCGTGCTGTACTCACCCGCCTCGAGGGCATGGTCGATCGCTTGGACGAGCAAGCCGTGATCGTCCAACCAGCGGCTGGCTTTGCGATGCAGGGCGGGGACCTGGTCAGCCATGGCCAGGGTCAGGCGGTGATGGAGCAGGTCGCGGAAGAGTTTGTGATAGCGATACCCTTCGCGCTTCTCATCAAGGGGGATCAGAAACAGGTTGGCTTTTTCGAGGTCTGCGAGAATCTGCCGGCTGTCCTTGCGGCCGGTGAGATCGTCGCAGAGGTCACCGTTCAGCCGTTCCAGAATGGAGGTCTTCAATAGAAAATCCTGGACCTCCGGGGGTTGGTGCTCAAGGACCTCTTCAAGGAGGTAATCCAGGATGTATCGATTGCTGCCGGAGAAGGAATGAATGAACCCCCCGGGATCCTCCTTCCCCCGCAGGGAGATGGCGGCAAGCTGCAAGCCGGAGATCCAGCCCTCGGTGCGGGCGGTCAGGAGCGATACCTCCCGTTCCGTGAGAGGAGGGCTGATTTCCCGGGAGAGAAACGCCAGCGCTTCCTGTTCGGTGAAGCGCAGATCCTTCAGACGCAGTTCCAGCAGGGTTCCCTGTGCGCGCAACCGGGCCAGCGCCAGGGGGGGATCCGCCCGTGTGCTGATGACGAGATGCAGGGATGGGGGCAGGTAGGTGAGAAGGAAGTCCACCGCCTGGTGGATGTCCACTTCCTGGAGGAAGTGATAGTCGTCCAGCACAAGCACGGATTCGGTCTGGATGCGCTCAATCTGGTTGAGAAGGGCGGTGAGGGCTGCTTTTTTCAGCTCTGGCTGGGGGGATTGCAGCAGGTCGAGGGCGGTGTTGTCCAGGGAAGGGTCCAGCAACTGGAGTGCGGTCACGAGGTAGGTCAGGAAGCGGGCGACGTCGTTGTCATCCTCGTTTAGCGACAGCCAGGCTGCCGGCAGGGGGATGGACCTCAGCCAATCCGCCAGCAGGGTGGATTTCCCGAAGCCTGCCGGGGCAGAGACCAGGATGATCTTCCTGTTCAGCCCTTCGTTCAGACGCGCCAGCAGACGCGGCCGGGTGACCAGGCTGGATCGGGCAACCGGGATCTGAAGTTTCGAGAGAAGCAGGTTCTCCGTCATAGGATCTCAGGTGCGGGTTTTCAGTCCGCCCTAGTTATAGCATAAACACCCTCTGGACCGATGGCCGGGGCCGCTCGAAATGGCTCAAGCCGTCCATCGCGTGAAGGATGATGGGCGTGGGCTCATAGTAGGTCGGTCGGGCGGGATCGAGTGCACCCGCACGGCGGCTACAAACGTGCCCGCCGCAGGGCTCACCTCGTCTCAATTCCTCAGGTCAATGGACTGAGATCGTGCGCAGGATCTGACTTGAAAGGACCAATCCTGCTGCCGACAGCGCCACGAGAGGGATGTGCAGGACACCCACCCAGGCCAGTTCAGGCATGTGGATGAACTCCAGCCACAGGTTGCCGATCCCGATCAGGAGCCCGGCGAGGCTCGTGGTGAAGAGCGTCATCGGGTTGACGCGCGGAACGTCCATGAGCAGAACGGCCAGCGCAACGATGGTGAGCATGCAGAACGAGAGCGAGGAGCCCGAGGTAAGCAGGGTGCGGGGATTGAAGTCCGGCTGGAAGGTGACGGGGTCCACGGGAAACCACAGCGCGAGGAGGGCAAAGGGCAGCAGCAGAAGAACACGGCGAGGCGATGGTCCGCTGAAGATATCGTCCGTCGGGTGGGCGGCTTCGCGGAACCAGGCGGTGGCGACGAGCAGGGTGAGCGCGAAGGTGGAGGTGGTGAGCCCGAGCCCGTAGGTGTCCGTAACGCTGAGGTTCTGCAGGAACGCGCTCAGGGTGTAGGCGAGGGCGGTGAAGCCGGCGAAGGCGCGTGAGTACCGCTTCCCGTTCAGGATGGTTGCCATCAGGAGGGCGAGCGCGAGCAGGTTAAAGAACGGGAACAGCACGTCGAACTGGTGCCGGATGGAATGGGTGAGGAGGGCGGCATTGACGCTCGCGATGTCGAGGGGGTGGTACCCTCTGGTGGTCAATGGGGGGAGCAGCACACAGAGGGCGGCAAGGAGCAGCCGGCGCCGCTGAACGGAACGGTGTGACCCGGTCGTATTCTTCATGACCGGGGAGCCGGTTTCGGGATGCAGGGGTGAAGCCATGGATCCTCACCATGCTGGATGTCACCCCATTGTAGGGCACTTCTCCCCCGCCGCATCCTCGCGGGAAGGGGAATCCTGTTCAGGCGCTGCGAGTTATGCGCAAGCGCCGTAGAAAACGAAAACTGCGGATAATCACAATCGCCATAGCTGCAAGCAGGAAAGCGGTGCAGGCGATGGCGTAGCCGTCAACGCTCAGCCCGAGGAACGCGAGCGCGGCGGAAGCGAGGGCGAAGACGATGCCGGCCTCGATCATGCGCTGGCCGGCGTAGCGGTTGGCGGGGTACCACAGGTCGGGGTCTTCGATCGTCGCCGTGGTGCGAAAGCCGTAAAGGCTGTTGGGACGCACCCAGCCCAAAGCCATGGGGACGCCCAGCACAGCGAGGAAAACGCCGCTGAGGATGAAGAGCGTGATGAGCAAGGTCATGGACATCTTGGGAGCCTTTGGGCCTTCTTGAAAGATGAGGTTCTTGAAGATATTCTAACCGGTTTCGGTTGTGAGGATGCGGACCACCGGGCCTGGCGCTCAACAAGCGGAGAGATGACTCAAGTCTATCCGAATTCCGTGTCTGATTCATTCTCGAAGGAGCGTCGCTTTTTCATGGACCTGTCTGGAGCAGATTGTAACTTTCCGCTCAGATGGGCATAGTATAGGTACAAGGACGTGATGATGGACTTTCAGGACCTGTACGACACCTATGCAAGTGATGTGTACCGCTTTGCCTACTGGCTCGCCGGTGACCGCGCCGAGGCGGAGGACATCACCTCCGAGACGTTTATCCGTGCATGGGTGAACCGGAATTCCATCCGCACCGAAACCCTCAAGGCGTATCTCTTCACCATCGCCCGCAATGCCTTCCTCCAGCGGCAGCGAAAGCGAAAACGCCAGGCTGTTCTTCAAGGACCTTACCCTGACCCGGCTCCCGGGCCGCTGCAACAGGTTGAAACACAGCACGAATTGCAGAAAGTGCGGGCGTTTCTCCAGACGCTTCCAGAGATGGACCGTGCGGCTTTCACCTTGCGCGTCCAGCATGAGCTCCCCTACGCCGAAATCGCCCGCGTCCTGGGCTTATCCCTGTCAGCCGCAAAAGTCAAGGTGCACCGCGTGCGTAAAAAGCTGCTTGCCAGCTGTGTCGACAAGGAGGTTGGTTGACGATGAACATCACTAGGGATGTCATTCTTGATTTGCTCCCGTTGTATGTAGCCAATGAAGTGAGTGCAGACACGCGCGCCCTGGTTGAGGCCTACCTGGAGACCGATCCAGACCTCGCACAGGTCGCAGAGGAGACAGCCGCCATGGATGTGCCGGAAGAGATCCCTGTTCCACTTTCCAGGGAAGACAAGATGGAAGCCTATGAAGAAGCCAAGCGATTGCTGTTTCATCGCACGTTGATCTGGGCGGGGATGATCGCCTTTATCGTTCTTTCGTTCCTGGGGCTGGCTTTCCTGGCGTACATGATGCTCGTGTCATCGTAGTCATCGATCGAAAGCTGGCCTGAGAATGCTGTGACCGTGTGCAGCATGGAAGGAGAAAGACCATGAACAGCCCCACACAAACCGTACTCCGCTTTTTCAAGGTCATGATCAGCGGCCAGGCATACCTGAACCTCCTCTACCTCCTGGCTGCCTTCCCGCTTGGCGTGTTCTACTTCGTGTTCGTGGTGACCGGACTTGCGGCAGGGATCTCGCTCTCCATACTATGGGTGGGCATCCCCCTCCTGCTCTTGGCCGGCGCCGGATGGCGGGCACTGGCAGGCTTCGAACGCTGGATGGCCGTCCACTGGCTGCACGAAGATGTCCCTGCCTCGGCGTTCCCGTTACAGGAGGGAGGGGACACCTGGACGCGCTTCAGGGGTTTCTTCACCCATCCCGTCACCTGGAGAAGCCCGCTGTACCTGTTGATGAAGTTTCCGTTGGGGATCGCGACCTTTGTGATCCTCATCACGCTGACCGCTCTGACGCTGGCGCTGCTATCCATGCCCTACACGTACACGTACCTGCCTGATGTCCAGATGGGCATGTTCTTCCGGCCGGGTCTGGCGATGTGGCGCGTTGACAGCATGAGCGATGCATGGCTTGGCGTTTTGATGGGCATGATCTTGTGGCCGGTAAGCCTGCATGTCACCAATGGACTGGCGTGGCTGCACGCCAAACTGGCAAAGGTGATGTTGAGCGAGGTTCCATGGGGCTGCTTCTCTGCGCTCGCAAAAGCGTAAGGGGCGCTTTCGCGCGGGAACGATAGGATACTCCCGTCTTTATGCGGGGGCGCGGCCGGCCATGACGGCGAACGTGATGGCGGCAGCGCCTCCTCGCTTACTTCCCTGTTGACCGGCTGCGCCGCCGCGACCAGAGGCGCCCGTCAATCAGCGATAGTCCAACGCCGATGATGAGCATGCCGGCGACATGCACGGGCTCGAGGATTTCATTGAGGATGAGTGTGCCCAGCACGTTGGCCCAGACCGGGATGAGGAACGTCACCAGCGCGGCATTGGTAGCGCCTACCGAACCCAGCACGCGGAAGAAGAGCGTGAAGGCGAAGGCGGTTCCCAGGACGCCCAGCCCTGCTGCCGCAGCGAGCGAGTCCAGCCCGGGCGGCGGAGAGGCGAAGGGCTGCTCGATGACCAGGGCGAGCGGGATGAGGATCAGGGAGGAGGCCGTCGCCTGACCGGCCGCCGTCATCATGGGGCTCACGTCCAGCTCCCGGAAGCGGCGAGCATAGACCCCCGAACAGGCATAGCAGAACGTGGCACCCAGCATCGCCGCCTGGGCGAGCGTGTCGGTGCCGATCCCCTCCAGGGCGGCGGGTCCGATCATGAGCACAACACCGGAAAACCCGACAGCCATGCCGAGCGCCTTCTTGAGCGTGATCTTCTCATCCGGGAGCAGAAGTCCGGCGATCACCACGGTGAAAAGCGGTGTGGTGGCATTGAGGATGGAGGCCAGCCCGGAGGTGATGATGGTCTGGCTCCACACCACCAGGGAAAAGGGGATGACGTTGTTGATGAGCCCGATTACCACAAAGGCGCCCCAGACCCGGCGCGACCGTGGCAGCTGCACGCCCCGTGCGAGGACCACGATCCACAGGGTGATGGCGGCCAGCGACATGCGCAGGGTGATGACGGTGAGGACCGGCAGCCCGCGCAGGGCGACCTCGTTGAAGAAGAACGAGCTTCCCCAGATGAGGGATAAGAGCAGGAGCAGGAGCCACTCCTGCACGCGCATGCGGTTGCGGATGGATGCGGGCATGACCAGCCTCGGATGTACCGGCGCGGCACCGACGGGATTCGGGTGAGGGACAGACAGACCAAGTGATTGTACTTCAGATGCGGGGAACGTGCTCGTGCCGCTTCCCTGTCCCAATAAACCACAACGTCACGTCCAGTTGCGCATCCTGCCATTCCTCGTACAATTATCGCTTGGCGACGGGCGCAATCTTGATGACAGGATGCTTTCCCGGATGATCTATGGTTATTCACTGGACGCATAGCCCTGGAGGACGACATGAAGAGGAAGAACGTTGTGGTATGGGTAGTGGTCTCATTTGCATTCATCTTGCTTTCTGCCTGCGGAGCGGATGTCGACGTATCGATGTCATCCACAGAAACGGAAGCCCAGGAGGATGGGAGCAGGGCTACGTCTCCTGAGCCAATCTCGGCTCCCCTGACAGAGCGGCCAGGCCATATACGCATGTCGGATCCCAATACTGTGGCTGACTACGCGCTGCGATCCTTTCTGCAAGGACCCGCAGGCGTGACGTGGGGGCCGGACGGTGTTCTGTATGTGGCTGATGCTACCGGACACCATATTGTGCGGGTCTCCGATAACGGCAGCATGACGGATCTTGGTTTATGGCAGACTGTTGAAAGCCTGCAACAGGATGGTCCCAACGGCGTTGCTTTTGATTCGGAAGGGAATCTGTATATCCTCATCCACAGTCGCATTGTCCGTGTTGGTCATGACGGGGATGTGGAAAGCGTGTCCGGGCTTGAGCCCGTGGCCGGGTTTGACGTTCATATCGGTGGCATTGCGGTTTCTCCAGAAGATGAGTTGTATTACACCGACATGGACTATGGCAAAGTATACCGGTGGAATCCAGGAGGGAGCCCGATAACGGTCGCCGCTGGCGTTCCGCAAGCCGAGAACATGGTGTTTGGCCTGGATGGCACGCTTTACCTGACCCGCCAGGGTGAAGGCGAGGTCCTCACCGTCGATATCGAAAGCGGTGCGGTTGAGGTTTTTGCCGCGGATGTTTGCGGACCTGATCCCTGCTACCTTGCGGTTGATCATGAAGGCGATATCTGGGTGCAAGGGTTAAATCGGCTGTATCAATACTCATCGGAAGGGGTGGAGAAACGTTTTGTGGTGGACGGGGAATCCTATCCTGGCGGCCCCTATAACTGGCAGACATCTGCGGGCATTGCTGTTGATGACGAGGGCGGTCTTTGGGTGGCGAGCTACACTTCAAGGCTGGTGCGGCTGGCTCCGGTCACGCCGGGAGAAACGGACCCGGATTTCACGATGCAGATCATCGCTCCCGGGTTTGAGGCATCCGATCTCGCGGTTGATTCCAGGGGGGCAGTTTATGCAACCGATTCGAATGGTCGCCAGATTGTGGTCATCCATCCGGATGGAGAGGCGGAGGTCCTTCTGCAGCACGGCTCCTCTGGAAGAATGGCCGTGGCGGTTGATGAGAACAATGCGGTGTATGTAGGCATGCCGCATGGCGAGATTGTGCGTCTTGAAGAAGATGGCAGCCTGACTCATTACGCTGACCTGCTGACCAGGAGGATGGTTTTCGGGGCGGATGGCGTGCTCTATGCCGTTGTCGGGGAAGCCTTTGAACCGAAATCCATCGTTGCCATCACCGGAATCGATACGTACTCTGTGCTTGCCACGAACATCGATGGGATTTCGCTTGGCGCGGGAGAAGCGCATATCAGCCCCGCCCTGGACCAGGGATTGTACGTATACACGGAATGGGAATGTCATCTCTTCTTCGTCGATTTTGATGGGCAGGGTCGTTTGATCGCCAATCTTCAGGATCTGGGCGCCGGCGGTGGAGCGTCCGTGATGGCTGCATCTCCCATCAGCGGTGACGTTTTCCTGGTGCCGCATGGACCCTATGCTTTGTTCCGCATTGATGCGGAGGGACACCATGAGGAAATAGCTGCCCGCATTTTTGGCGATCCCTGGGGCATGGCCGTAAGCCGGGATGGAGCTTTTCTGTATATTGCCGAGTCCGGTGCGGTTGACAGGATACGCATTTCGGGTGATGGTTCCTGAATTGCCGGGCTGCCATCGACAACGAATTTCTTCACGAGCCCAGTATCACGATTTCGGGGCCAACATGCGTTGGGGAGAGGATGCCTGGCCTGCCTTCATTGCATTAGCCTTGGACTCATCTACCCGATGAGCCATGTGAGTTTCTTTCGGGTTTCGAGCTCTGCGGCAACGTCGACTCAGCCTATCTGCATGGCGTATTGGTTGTGAGCAGGAACCGCTCGCGAGGCCAGCCCAACCCGACGAGCATCAGGGCGATGACGGTGAGGAACGGCAGCCCGTGCAGGGCAAGCTTGTTGAAAGAAGAACGAACGTCCCCGTATGAGGGATAGGCCCAGGAGCAGGAGCCAATCCTGCCCACGCATTCATCCCATGAACGAGTAGACGGAGGGCAGGGCTGTCGAAGGCAAGCCAGCGGCCTCTGATGATTGGTTGCGTCCTCTCCTGGACATGTCTGCGCCTCATCCTTGAAGGTTTTCTTTTGCAGAAGGGGAAGGACGTTTCCGTCTGCGAAGTTATGTTGAAGGGAGAATTTTCGTCATTGTTAATGGTTCTCAAAGATGACATGCGCGAAAACGATGCTCATCAGTGACGTATATGTGCCCTCATCGTTTGACAGGATGATGATGGTCACGGACTCGTCAGGATAGCGGGTTAACTGTGAGGAAAACCCGTACACTACACCACCGTGTTCCACGACTCGACGCCCTGATAGGGTCGAAAGAAACCATCCATATCCATACTCTTGATCGTCATCGCCGGTTGCCACCGCAGAGGAAAACACAGTTTCAAGCGTCTCTGCAGAAATGAGGTTGTTGGCATAAAGGGCCTGATCCCAGAGGTACAGGTCGCCCACCGTGGAGTAGATACCTCCCGCTGAAAACTGGGTCGATACATCCCAGTGGGGTGCATTAATGACCTGGCGGTCCTCCAGAATGTAGCCGGATGCGCGCTGTTCGATGAGGACCCGATCGTCGTTATACCCGGTTTCGGACATCCCGAGTGGCAGGAGGATGTTCTCCGACACAAAATCCGGATAGCTCTCACCGGCAAGGTTTTCGATGATGACCCCCAGGAGGAAATAGCCTGAGTTGCTGTAGTGCCAGTCGCTTCCGGGTTGAAAGTCCAGCGGCCGGTTACGGAAGAAGGCGATCACTTCCTCGGTAGTGTACGCCTGGCACGGATCCCCCTCGATCAGCCCCTGCGCATACAAATCCGTGTAACTGGGAATCCCGGACGTATGCGTGAGCAGGTGATGGATGGTGACGTCCTCCCAGGCGTCGGGACAGGGGTCGATGTAGGCGCAGATTGAATCCTTCACGGATAACGATCCGCGTTCCTCCAGGATCAAGATGGCCATGGCGGTGAAGGATTTTGTGAGGGAACCGATGGCGAATCGGGTTTCGGGTGTGTTGGCGACGTGGTTTTCCCGGTCCGCCAGCCCGTAGCTCAACAGGATCACCTCTTCACCGGGCACCGCCACGAGGATGCTTCCACTGAAATCCGGGTGACTTACCCTCATGAGGCGGTCGAGGTGGGCCTCGAGCGTGTTTGCAGCCGTGGGTGTCAGGATTGGTGTGACGCCCGCCACGTCCGGGGTTGGTGTGTGTGCGGGAGCGGGGTGCGTGCCGCAGGCCATCAACACGCCCGCCGTGAGTAAAAAGTGGATAACCACGATCGCTGTACGTTTTCCCGGCATGCCTCAGCCCTCCAGGAAAAAAGCCGTGAACGCCTTTGCGTAAGCGGCATCTTCACTGTCGTCATCATCGTAAAGGCCACCATCGATCGGTCAGAACGAGACGGAAAGGTGTTTCGATTATAGCGGACAGGCTTGCTGGGGATCAAAGGTGCAGCATGCATCCGGGGCATTACGTTCGCGCTGCCTGCCCACGACGGCCGCAAGGCCCGTTGGGGGACCAGCTGGTCAAAGAGCCATTGACAATTATCGCGCTTGCCAATCAACCAACTCTCAATGCTTTTTGCCCAGCCTGCCCGTCATGCTTCAGCGCGTGACAAAGATGCCACATTCTCCGCGAAAATGATTATCTCCTGCTATCGAAATCGGAAATAGCCAAATCCAATTATCAACAACAGATATAACGCAGCGGGAAGCCAGCCAAGGGCATTCATTTGCCCTGACAGTGTAGCCTGTACGGCGACAACGAGGCCTACAATGAAAGAGAGCAGCAGACCTAGGGTTAATGCGTCACGTGCTTTTGATTCCTCCGAGTCACGAGCCAGCCAGGCTGGAAGTCCTGTCGAAAGCAATGCCACACCAAAAAATCGAGACATCAATAGGGTGGAAGGATCTGTTCCAATGCCGTGCCAGCTGTTCACGGTAGCAGGGATGATCAATAAGCCGACGGCATAGGAAAGAACTGCAATGGCGGTCAAGAGAAACACATGTTTGAGCTTCATTTGAAAAACCTCCTTGGGTAGAAGTGGAGGAGGCAGAGGACAAGGGAAGAGTGGTATTAGCCCCCCAGATGACACAAGAAATTGGGTTGATAACCTCCTTTCAATACGTGTGGCATCCTAACGACATCGAGATGCCTCTGTCCAGTTTTTGAGGGCAAGCGGCCGGGTCGGCGCAACCCACATGCTCCGGCCTCATCCCAATCATACAACCTGTCTTGCTTTTCGCGCACCGTTCTCGCGCCGTGCCCTCGATACGTCGTGTCAAGGGAAGCACAGTCTTGCCTGCCGGTCCGCTCGAGCGAGAGGTTAGGCGGAGCCCGCTAGTCAGGTGGTGTGGGCAGAAGTTGCGACATGTCTTGAAGGTAAGCATCATATGACCGCCAACCAAGCTCTAATCTGATGACATGATGCGGTACAGGGCGCGGGGCAGGATAGTCGAGAACGTAACCGAGATCGAATCCCGAATCGTCCTTGTATGAGACAACGAGTTCTCGAAAGATCTGGCGCGCCACGGGGTTGGTCGGCTCTCCTTCCTCCCAATGATTGTATTGAATGCGACCTGCGTAGATCAACAGCCCGATGGGGATGTTCCTTACGAGACGACCAACACTGAAGGCAGGCTGGGGATTGACTCCATTGACGCCCAGGTTGGAGAACTGCGGGGTAACCACTGCTCCGCTGGGATACTGCTTGAGGGCCGAATATGCGATTTGAAGGATCGAGCCCGCAAGTGCGGCACGGGCAGTCTCGAGTGCGAAATGCGCCTCGTACGCTTCAAGAAACTCCTCGTTCTCCTCCTTCGTAATTCGGATGACTCCAGCATCGTCCCGGTATTGGAGGATTGAAGGCAGGCGCGAAGAGTAGTAACCAGACAGGCCGAGAAACAGGTGTTGAGCTGCGGGCTCGGTGTCTGCGAGGTATGGATGAAGAGACACATTACCCCCTTCCTTGGCGAGAGTGCGGGGTTCCGCCTAACGGCTTTGAGCTGAGCAGCCTGCCCTCACCTCCGATCATAAACCAACTCTAGGCAAACCCGGCTGAATCTCAGGTCTGCTCCAGCGAATGGTTAGGGCGCACCGTGACGTCTTAATATGATCCAAACTCTGGAATTCGTTCATTCTTGTCAGGACATTTGCCATCTGCAATTGGCTCGAGATTATTCGTAATCCTTAAACAACTCCAGACACCGATCGCATCGCCTGCATGAGCAGAATCTACCAAATACTGGATAAATTCTTGTTCCTCATTGAAAAGAAGAAAATCGGGGCCACATCCCGCCTTGTAAAACCAGTGACAAACAAGAATTGGACCCTCGTCCTCTAGCTCCTCCCTGATCAAAGCAAGGCTAGATTCTGAAGTAATTTTTGAACCCGCGGAAATCCAATTCGATCGGTCTTCATTTATGTGTCGCGGATCAAAGGTGATCATCATACGTTACTCCAAGGCTGCGCCCTAACATATGAGTATTCGCCCGGATGGCTCGATAGTCCCCTTCTGGGGAACACTCGCGAGCGTTTAAGCTCAATCGTCGCTTCCCAACGGACAACTTGTGCAAGATGGTCGCGTATTCACCCATCCGAGGTGAAGTGTGAGCCTTTCTGCACACAGATTCCAACCGCACCAGGCCGCTTCGAACAATAGAATGTCTTTCCATACCGTGAGAAAAACAGCGAAGAAACCGTCGTATTACCCCCTCAACCACCACAGCATAGCGCATACCGCATGACGTGACAAGCAGGACGGATGTCCTGTGAGGAATGCCCCCGGCGATTCATGAAGAATCACTGGGTGAAAAATGATTTTGACGGAGTGAAAAAACATTTTCACTCCGTCATTTTTTGTTGCCACACGGACCTCTTCCGGACGACCCCTCAATCCCGCCCCCTGGGCGAGAACGTCATGCCCCTCGCTTGCTGCGGGCTCCAGTTCCCGGTCATGGGTCCGGAACATCACCACGCAGGATGTTGAGCAAAGGGCAACGAAGAGCAGCAACATGATGACCCGTTTGTTCATGTCCTTATCCCGTCCTCTTCACGGAGGTGAGATCCTGCACCTATCCACAGGCTT
>Ga0272443_10003733_pt1 | contig 17561 bp, 23 predicted proteins | sample SSMAcet12_FD_193581 | JGI IMG/M metagenome (GOLD analysis project Ga0272443, IMG submission 193581) | Marine sediment archaeal communities from Little Sippewissett salt marsh, Falmouth, MA, United States - SSM-Acet-12 | ecosystem: Environmental > Aquatic > Marine > Wetlands > Sediment ... | reverse complement strand
CGGGGATATGCCCCCGTCGCCGTGCCTTGGAGCCAGAGCACGATCTTCGCTGCGTCTACCAATGGTAAGCCCCTTATGTTTGGGTATTTGTGCTTCAATGTTCCGAGCACACCGACAAGTCGCCACACTTGTCGATTTTTACTGCTTACCAATTCCGCCACCCGTGCCATAAAAGAAAGACAGACAAAAAATATACGCCCAGGTTTAAAGAGGTCTTTTTGCCCCTTCCCGACTACAAGTGGATCCTTGCTACCACAGCAAGGCTGTCGGGTGCTGTAATCCCCTGCGTATTGGGGTTGCTGGTTAAGCATCTTTGCCTCCCATCTTTTGCCTGCTTTTTTTAGTCATAAGTTTTACATGCTTTCGAGCCTGCTTCCGGACTTTTTCGGCACAGTCTGAACAAATCCCGTGCGTGTCCGGCGTGTTTTCGCCATCGTCCGCTGATTTGGCTCCGCACCACGCGCAAATTCTTTTCACTTCACACCTCCGTTTGTGACTTGCATTTTCTGCCGGATAATTTTGTTGCTCGGCAGGTTTTTATCCACCCAATCCCGCAGCAGATCCTCAGTGATTCCTTTGATCGTTGCGCCGGGTTTCAGCACCACCGCCAGCCTAACGGCGGAGTGCAAATTCTCGTCAATCAGTATTGCTTTTAGCTTCATTTTATCCCATCCAGTTAAGTTTCACTCAGAATATAATATTATAAAACCTATTTGTCAAGAGAAAAAATTGTAATACGAAAAAAAGTAGCCGCAATCTGCGACGACCTTTTCAAAACGCTAAATATAATTAGATTTTGCGATTGCAAACGCAAAATTGGTAGGATAGATAATTAACATTTTTGTTAATTACCAGACAACAATGGCAGCAGAGACAACCGCCATCAGTACATCGGCCAGTGAATCCGGGAAGTTGCGCTGTTCATCGGTCAGCCACTGCCAGATTTCATACAGCACAGCCAGCACAAACACCGCCGATAAAACTGAGTGCCAGACAAAATAATGGTGCAGCCACTTTGCCGCCAGCATACCACCGAGCATGTGAACCCACAGCCAGCGGTTGTTATAAAACATCTCTCGAATAAAATTCCACATTACCAGCCCGGCCAGCCTGAAGGTTTATCAAAGCCATCGAATTTGTCCTCAGTATCGCCGGAGGGATCAACCCCGGAATATATTCTTGTTTGTCCTACATTATTACTAACCAACGTCCAATTACCCACGCCATCCGCATCATACATGGCCTTTGGTGGGTCGCCGGATTTGTATTGCCAAGCGCAATAATTAGTGCTTGAAGTCGTCAATGCTTCTAAAGCTACCCAAACCGTATCATCTATCGCAACAGTAATCCCTGCGTCAAAAGTGAAATAAACAAAATCAGGTGAATCAAAAGCCGGAAAAGTGGCCGCATTTACCGTATTGGTGCTTGTTCCTAAATTTGTTAAAGGCTGGTCGCCAGTTGCATCGTGACTAAAAATGTGAGCGATGAAATCCATTACAGGTGATTCACCGTTTCTTTTTTCAACCCTTGCGCCTATTTTTCTAATATCATAGTTACCAGTGATTGTGACTTTCTGTGCCACATAATCACGGTTTAAATAGCCCAATCCAATGTCAGATACGCCACTTGTGGTTGTATGTGTGGAATCTTCCAGCGTATAGGTTGTTTGACCAAACAAAAACAGCGGAATTAATAAAAAGATAAATAGGTATTTCATTAATCTGTCCTCACTTGTGATACATCACATTTCCAAAAGAATACGGTTGTATCTGTAACTGTTGAATCGCAGGTAATTCTAAATGTTGAGCCTGTCATTAAATGCTGGTAAAATGAAGTCGCACCATTTAAGGGCGTTAATAATTGCAGCGTCACGTCCCGAATATCTGGGGTTGTATATTCTATGCCATGAGATACATTTACATAGCTTTGCCCGGAAAATATTGTATCTAAACCCTCGGTTTTATATGTAAAACCATCACATTGATTGAATATTATTTCTCCGAATTGCGCTCCGCTGAAAGCTGATGTATTGTTTTTAAAAATACAATTATTTATCCTTAAATTAACCGTTCCACTATCAATATCTATGGCGATTTTATTACTGTCGAACAAAAAATTTATAAAGGTCACATCTTCGGGATAATTGCCACTGGCTGCACCTAACAATAAGCCCCTGCCATTGCTTGCGCTCATAAGTCCAGAGCGTGAAAATCCTCCCAAAAATTTTATATCATGTGAATCACCTACAATTCCAATATTGGCAGTAGAACTATCCTGTTTTTCAATTTTTAAATTGGTAAAATCACAAAAACTTGAGTTTACAATTTGCACAGCGTAACGATACCCAGCCAATTTACGATATTTACCACCATAAATAATATAGTCGTTTATAGAAGAAATTTTGTCGGCATTATTTAAAAGAATACTAATTCCGTTATCTCTGAAAGTATTATTTAATGTAAATATTTTTGTATTGCTGCTGCCAACATATAAACCATATCTTCCGTTGAAGGCAAAAAGGTTGTTCATTATTTTTATATCATCATTCATATAATAAACATTGAAGCCATCTTCATAATCAGCAAAGGTAATATTGCAATTTTGTATTCTTACATGGTGGGAATACCATGATAAAATATTTTTATCATGTGCATAAGAAATATTTACATTATCTACAAGAACGGAATCACAATATTTCATCTGCAATGAGTGTAGTATCGCATTTTCAACCGTTATATCCCGCACTGTAATTCGTTCTGAATTATTTAGAGTAAGTGCACAAGCGGCACGCACTTCTTCTTGTCCATTTGGAACCACCGACTCCACATCGTAGCCGTTGGCCTTGTTTTGGTCGAGCTTCCCTGTTCCGCAAATTGTCACATTTTCCACATTTTCCAGCAACATTACACTCCCCATTGTTGCCACCGAACAAAGATCGGCAACGGCAAAAGAATGCTCCAGCCCAACATCCAAAAAAAGCGTGTCACCAGAGATCGATGCGATGGTTGTGCAGTCTGCTACCCTTCTATCGTGAAGGTTGGTTGTTCCGCCTTGCAAATCCTGCATGGTATCCGATATAGCAATCCACTGGCCCACAGAATACCCACTGCCGTCCTCAACAATTACCGTATCGGAAGTAGCCGATACATCAACCGCCAATGCTTCAATGGTAGCATCAATCGCTTTTACATAGCCGTTGACCTCAATGGTCTGGTTTGACAATGGCAATATTGGAGAACGGACAATAAATGAATCCGTAATAGCTCTGCCAATCTTAATATGCCGTTTGCCGGAATTAATCGCTGCATAAATAGCATCGTAATCGTCCAGGCCATCATTTGGAATAGCACCGTAATGCTCCACATCAGCAACATCGGGAGCATAATCGCCAATATTATAATTTTGTGTTCCTATGCTTGTCGAATGAAGTGTAACATCATCGCCGTCATAAGCCACCGGCCTGTAAGCACTTGTTTGAAATTGATTGTTGATATATCTGTTATAAACAGTCGTGGTATCTTCCCTGATTTGTCCTGAAGTATTCCCGGCAAATTGATTGTTTATAATAGAGCAGCCCCAGCTTGTATCTGCATAGAATAAAACTCCGACCGAATTGCCTTTGATTTGTGAGTTTTCAATAGTTACACTTTGCGATTTTCTTATTGCAATGCCTGGGCTGTAACCCGTTTCACTCCAATGTGGTGCATTGGTGTTTGTCGCATAGACCATCACATTTGTAATCGTTAAACCCCTGGCAACTGAATCAATTACTATGCCTGCCAGATCGCTGTGATTTACTGAACCGCCAATGATAGAGCAATGATCGCCATTTGAACCGTGACCGTCAACATATATACCAATACCATTATTATTAACGTAATTGTCGGCTAAATTTGTATTGCCTGAATAGGTATAAATTCCAATACTATCATTGTAAACAATCGTATTATCGCTAATATTAAGATACTCTGCATCATCATTCAAATATATGCCAAAGGTGCAGGAATCAATCATATTTTCACTAATTAAACCGCCCCAAAATCCGGCAATTCGATAGGCATATATTCCATATTGCAGATTTGTAAAACGGCAATTTAAAACTTGCGGCTGAACCGTCCCAACACCGGCAGTTCCGACAATAAACAAACCCATCGAGCTTGTATAATCACCACCCGTGAAAGTGATGTTTTTAACCACCGGACGGTTGCAATCATAAAAGGCAATCATGCCGCTTGATAAATTTTTGCCGGCTTTGATTACGGGATTGTCACCAAAAAAGTAAATATATTCTAAGCTGTCCAAGTATATTCGGCTGTTGATTACAATGGTGTCTTTGGTATTGCCAAAATAAAGAGCTTTTCTGTTTTCGCTCGCGTAATTTATAGCGGACAAAAGATTGGTATAATCGTTTGTTGAACCATCCGCCTCAACTCCAAACCACTTAACATCAACATAATTTAAGTAATCATCTTTTAATGTGCCTGGTGTCATCAGGCTATCTTTTAGAGCCGGGGTCAAATCTTTATATTTAATTTTCTGCCCGAACAGCATCAAGGGCAGCAGAAGAAATAAGATTATTCTAACCATTGGACTACCACCGTTGATTCTGAGAAAGTTACCGCCCCGGCGCCGGTTTTCACCAGCCGCAGCTTGAAACCACGTGATGGCATCCACCAGTCCTGTTGCCTGAGGTTTGCTTCGAACTGATCCCCGGCATCGAAAGAAGAAACCAGATCAGCAGGCGAGGAAGTTGAGTAACCGCTGACGGTGTGCCAGATGTCCATGAAATCTTCACCGGAATGGAAGGCACATTGCAGCACCAGGCTGGGCGTGCTGCCATCATCGTCTGCGCTCTGCAGAAATGCGCTGATGTCGGTTGCCTCGCCGGGATAATGATAATCCTTCCCAAAAATATATTCCCGGCTGTAGAGATAAGTCGCTCCGGTGACAATCGTCAAGGTATCCGTGAGTGTTCCCGATGTCTCACTGCTCAGGAACATTTTTTCAATGTCTAAGTGCTTCATATTTACTCCACGTCAATTACGAAATAATACATTTCCCCGGATTTGCCGGACAACTCCAGGTTGTGCTTTTTATACACCTTAAACAGCTTATCGGCGTTCTTTTCCTCGCACAGCACATTAGCGTAAAGCTGCCGGTCGTTTCCGGTGGGCTTCAGCGTTAGCACTCCCACGCTTGCCAGATCAATTACCGTATTGATAAAATCAGTCTGTTTCATCATCCAACCTCTAATAATTTCATTTTGATTTGATGCTTATCGAATTGCTTTTCCACCAGCATAAAGTAAATATCGCTTATTGTTGAGCCAAATGCTTTTATTGAGAAATCTGTCGAATCAAATTTCATAATGTCGCCCAGTTCGGCGAAGTGAAACTCCGGGTTGACGGTGGTCATTTCAACAACTTTTTTAAGCTCACCAAACTGGCCGTAGGTTGCGCCATCGCCGCAGAAATATTCTGCGATGGTGTCCGCATCTGTGTCGTCTGTGATGCAGCCGCATTGTATTGAATTCGCCTCAATATTCAAATCGGTGGTGACTGTTTTAGATACGCTCTTGTTGTAATCATCGCGGATCAAATCAAACAGATAATAGAAAGTCAAATCCTTTGAGATGTTGGAAATCTCGTTGCGCGTGATTACAAAATTATCGTTAAGCGGTTCTTTTATGTCCCGCTTGTAAATGGTGAAATCCGCCGATGAATAAGAAGATTTCAGCGTGGTCATTGTGTAATTTCCGGCATGATTAATATGCAGGAATCCCTTTGCAAACCGCGCCAGATCAAACAGCACATTTTCTGCCTTCGTTTCCGCGTCCAGGTAAACAACCTGTTCGTGCGATACATTGGAATTGGCAGTAGTGAATCCGGTTGAATCGACAGAGACACCAATAACATTCTCCAGTATGTCCTCGATGATTTCCGGGCCTTTGGCAAAGTAAGTTGCTCCGGTCGGTTTACCATCCACCGTTGCAAAGAATTTAGCCTCCTGCACTTTATCCCGGATTGAGTTTGCCCGCTGGTAATCAGTTTCAAGCAGGCCGTAAAATAAAGGCCGCAGGCTGCCTTGATCTCCGCCCCGAATTATTGTTCTGGTTCCCCTTTCTCCGTAAGGTGACGTGCTTGTTCGTGCGTTAGGTGATCTGTGGTTAAATGGCCGGCGCCCCTCGCTGGTTTTGCGAATATTATATGAACGGTGTTTCCTAACAATCCTTATTCTTGCGCCGATCAAATAAAGATTATTATCCGCAGATTCATATTTCACAACAATCTGTGCCAGACCAAAATCACCATCGGGAATATCAAGAATCGTGTAATCATCGCTGGTTAAATAAGTATTTACCCAGTCCGTGTCTCCGGTAAATCCTACATCGTCTGCCTGCCCCGCATTGAATATTTTAAAATATGGTTTTGAAGCACCATCCGGGTCTGTGCCTTCAACTCTGATTTTGTTAAGATTCTTTAAATACGATACCTTGTAAGTATTAGTAAATCCGCCGTTATCTTCAATCTGCTTCTCAATTTCTTTTGCCAGCATTTCCATTGTCCAATATCTTCCAGCGTCCGGCTGAATTGCTGTTTTTGAACCTGGACTTGTTCCGCTATCGTTTGTCGCTTCCTGCAATTCAAATATTGTAGTTGAGCCATCGAATAAATAATTGTAAGACAGATACAGATTATCGAATGTATAGTTAAAAGAAGTCTGCGGTGTCGTGGCGATGGCGTGTTCTTGGGTATCTGAAAAATTGCTGTTTTCGATTGAAACGGTGATTACATCACCCTCACTGGATGCCGAAGCATAGGCACTAATTTCAATTCTGGCAGATTCAATCCCGACCGTATTTTCTCCGCTGGTATCGTGAAAGATCGGTGTCATTTCTTTTTCGGAAAAGGAATCCATATCCCCCAAACGAGCTAAATAAGTTGCATAATCAAGCGGCGCCGTATCGGGGTTCATTGTGCCGTAGGAAGTATAGACCCCGCTGTTCACGTTGCCTATATTGGTAATATTGATGTAACCAAGAATAGGATCGGGATATAAATAAATATTGGTTGTAAGAAAATCTAAAACATTCTCGGTAAAGAATGTGATTGTTGAAGTCGCATCGCCAGCACTGTTTGAAATCGTGTCCTGAATCTCGCCCAGCTCCCCGGTTACCTCATCCAGCATAAACACTTTATCAATGGCATCCAGTGCCTGATCGGTGTATTCCAATTTAATCTGCGGGGTCGTGGTGTCCAGATTGTTTTCGATAATGTAGCCCGGAATAAAAGCCAGCGGTCGATAAGTTCCGCTTCCGGTATATTCATAACGCCACCGGCCATAAACCAAAGGAATTGGCTTTCCGATAAAATCCTTATCAACATACGGGTAATTCCCTGCATCAAAATAATTGTTCGGGATATTCGGTAGTTCAAAGATTGCCCGGTCCACTACATCAAATTCAATCCGGGTGTAGGTGTGCCGAAAGTTGGCCATAGAGCCGCCGTAAATCTGCGCCCGGTAGGAGGTCCCGGAAATCACCGTGCCCATGTAAATTTTGCAAATGCTGGTTTCCCAATCATCCGTGCTAAACCCATCGCTAAACCGTTCTGTGCTGCCATCACCCTGCGGCTTTGCCCAGTTCTCCATTGTGATATGAACCGGCCCAACATTGTAATTACCGTTATATAAATCAGCCCGAAAGTTGAAAGCTGATATTTGCAGGTCGGCCAGATTATATCCGGCAATATCATTCTCCGGGCAGTCGGTAAAATAGGAATCTGTGCCACCATCAATAGGCTCCATAACAATCCAATAATACAACTTGCAGTTGCGCTTATTGGCTTGCAGATAATTCCAGAGCGTACTATATGTGGTGGTGTTAATCAACTGCCTTGCCTCTTTAATTCAATCGCCTTAAAATTCACTTCGTAGAAATCAGCCGCCATGTTGGTCGCGGTCAGCTCTGCATCCGGGAATGTGCAAAGATGATAGCTGGTATCCACGTTGCTGTCATAAAAGAAAAACGGCCTGAGACGAAAATCGCAATATTCAAGCTGAGTAATCAAGTTGTTTTTCTGCGTTTTTGTCATGTGGAAAACCACATCCCAGGCATAGCCGCTGCTGGAATCAATCGCATGGCCGTAAGGATAGCCGCGCTGATCGTAATGCACCACCGACCGCTGGAAGCTGACCATGTCGTTATGATACTGATAATTCACCGGGAAGGTGTAAACAGAGCCGATGAAAATACAGGATAAATCAAGCGTTACGCTTACATCGCTGCGGTCAAATTCTACCCGCCAATATCTATGCGAACCGGATTCCCAGCTCGCAAGAAAATTTGTGCCGGTGAATGTGACATCGGTGTCACTGGCTACCTCTGTCCAGTCGGCATCGTTGTCTGAATAATCTATTGCATAATCGACTTCATCTGAGGTCGTTAAATTTCCTAAAAGCATATAGTCAGCAGTATAAGCAGAACCGAAATCGAGTTTGACAGTTACGACTGAAGTGCCGGCAGCCACATCCAGCCCCAGCACATCCAGATCGCGCAACTGCAAATGTTGTTTGACCGAATCCCCGCCGTTGGTCAAAGTAATGGTTGCATCTTCGCATGATTGTGTGTATAAATACATCGCCATAATTAAGCCTCTGCGATTAGTCTTTGCAGCATCCGCCCGCCGTCATTTTCGCGCATCCAGGTTTCAAATGATTTCGGGTCGGAGGTCTGTATTACTAAGCTGATGTTTTTCTGCTGTTCAATTCTGCCGGGTTCATTCGGGACAAATACTTCCCCGCTTGATTTCTCATTCATCACGTATTGATGACCGGGCAGTGCGGGACCACCTTTGGCTTTGAAGCCGCCGAAGATGTAACCCGTAAAACTACTTGCCCCAAGTGCCGCACCAGCACCAAGCCCTGGAAATAAAATGCTCATTAATCCCCAGATTGCAGCCCTGGAAAGTATTTCCGCTGCCATCGCCTCGATGGTTGCTACAAAAGCATTCTGAAAACTTTTGAGTGCGCTTCTGCCTTCTTCCCACTGCAAAATGAAAGCCTGTTTTATTCCTTGAGAAAGTTCATCAGTTGCACGTCTGAGAATCCCAAAATATGGGATAATATCTTGTAATACTGGCGCCGCTACTGTTTTGATTTCTCCAAATTCATATTTAACACCCTTTAAAGCTTCGCCAAAATCGCGGGTAATAAGTCCCATTTCTTTTACATACTTTGCCCAGACTGCCTCATCAATCTCGTCCTGTAATTGACCACTAAGCCCTCTTTCCCGCCTCTGCAAATTTTTCAGTTCTTCCGTATAATCTTTTGTGACCTTTATAACCTTTTCGGTGGTTCCCATAAAATCGTTTGCTTTTTTCGCCAAGTCAGACCACCAACCCCCACTTTTTTCGGCAACCTTATTCTGCCGCTTCATGTAGGCTTCTATTTCTGCAATCCGGTTTCTGACTTTTAGCAGCTCAGCCTCAGTGCCTTTTGCTAATATTTTATCGGCGCTAATGCCAATGGCTGCAAGTGCATCATTCAGCGTTTTTAAAGCCGACCCCGCCGGGCCGGTTAAAAAATTTGCTAACATGATTTTGAATGTTTCCCACGATCTTGTTAAGTTGCCGACCCCATCATTTGCATCACCGAACGAGGCAGTGCTTTCCTTTATACCCTTGTTTGCAACTCTTACAGCCGCTTCCTGAAAATAAAGTGTCCGGGTGAGCGCATCCATTTTACCTTTCCAGCGACCGACATCAATGGCGACAGATTTAATTTCTCTGTCAATATCGCTCATTTGAATGCCCAGGTTATCCAGAATCAGAGGCGATTTGCGACCAATACCCGTAACGATAGAATTCACCAAATAATCAATATTCTGCCCGGTATCTTTCGCCCGTCTTGCTGCAAATTCAAACAATGTCGGCAGGTTTTTTAAATCAATACCAAGATATTTTGCTTGAGTAGCACCCCTCATCAATTCAATTTCGGTAACTGTGCCATGCGTTGCTTCCCGCAGTTGTTCCATTAAAGCAATGGCAGACATACCTTCGGCATGAGCAAGGGTCTGAAGGGAATTTCTAAGCCCATCAGCAGTTGCCTTTAGCTTTGCAATCTCAATTCCGAAACGGATCACCTGGCTGGTTCCGATTACCGCAATCGCCGCAGTAATGGCAGAGCCAACCTTTTTGAAAGATTCTTCCATTTTATTAGCAGATGCAGAAACTTTCTTTGCACCGCGCTCTGTTATTTTGATGATAAATTCTTTTGTCGTTGACATGCGTCCTGCGCCTTTTTTAATTCATTACTTGCGAGTAAGAGGTTTTCGACAAGTATTGCAGGCTGTCGATCATATCCTCCTGGGTTTCCTGCTGGGATGTGCAGCTCTCTTGCAGCAGTAAGTCGGGATAATATATCATTGAACTCTTCCCGAGCCGGATCTGCAAGTAACCAATTCCAGCAACCCATGATGCTAAAATCATCAAAGGGATTCCCAGAAGCAGCGCCATCAGACGCAGCAAAAAAGAAATCCCAGAAATCATCAGCCGAATTAAAAGATTTTGTCGGTAGGTTGCCATTTTCATCCCTGAATGCTGATTTGACTTTGAGCGTCTTATTTTTAACCCAGCAGTGGCGCTCGCATTCTGTATCACAATTACGCCACTTTAGCCGCCCGAATACAGCGCCCCATATCCAGAGAGTCAGCTTTTTTTTTGAGCCTCGGCCTTGAAGAAAATCCGGGTAATGACTTCGCTTGCCAGATTTGAGATTTCTCCTTCTCCCAGGTCAAAAAACTCATCTTCCTCGATGCCGTAGCAGGAGAAAAGCGCCAATTCTGCAAAGTCGGTCGGGATAATACTTTCTCCGGCTACAATCTTTGCCAGATTCATCTTTTCCATTGCGCGGCGCATTTCCCGCTTCTGTGCTACTGTCGGCTCTTTGAATACTCTCTTATTCATATACCCTCTTTAGTGGCTTGTACTCGCTCTCAGTGACGCACAAGCCTGTTTTACCAGGTTGCGTCCACTGCATCAGCAGTTTCAAATGAGACATACTGAGTGTTCGCGTAATCGTTTGCAAACTCAAAGCTGATATTCAGCTTCTGGACCGTATCAGTTCCACCCCGGTCTGCCGTCACACCATCGCACCAGGAATCGTTGCAGGTGAACTTGAAGTAACTGGCTGCATTATTCGCCCCGATGGTCAGGGTGACCGCTTCCAGAGAACTGTTCTTTGCATTCAGGAACGTATCTGTATTGGCATCGTATTTGACAACAAAATTCCCGGTAATCTTCTGGCCGATGAGCGTGTAATTCTCCGCATCGCCGGAAGAATAGCCGGTGAAATCAAACTGATTGGCGATATTCAGTTCCGCGGAATACCACACACAATCCTGAGAATTGATGCTCAGGGTTGATGCGGTCGCGTTATGAAAGTTCGGCGCTGCAACTGAATCAAATGCGGTCGCGTTCCAGTTTTCGCCGGATGGGTTAGCCACTCCGCTGTAGCCTTTTCCAGTAATGGCTGTTCCGGACCAGAGCAGCCGTCCGCCGTTATCGGGTGACAAATTGATAGTCAAATCCTGCAGCACACATGAAGTCAGCTTTTTGCTGAAAGATGCAAACGGTTCTTTCACCAGCAGGGTGAAGAAATACCCGGCGTTGCTGGAGAAGTCTGGCTTTGTCGCGCCGTTCATAGTATAGGTCGCAACATAGGGCGTAGTCGCTCCTTCACTCACCGTCTGGCAGGCTGCGTAAAGCATGTGTTTCAGAATGGTGGAATTCCCCACGTTCTGCGGGATTGAATAGCTTTGCCACATTCCGTCATCGGTGGTATAATAATCATTGATGTCAATGATATTGGTTCCCCGGTTGCGGATGTTATTATCCAGAAATTCATTCGGGTCGAAACTCGGCACGTTGTTGTCGAGAATGTTCAGCCGCTTGTAGGCAGCATCATCCCCTATTGGGGTGCCGAAGGTGGCTTCCTCTGCAATACAGATATAGGAATCAGTTGCCGGGAATCCCAGTTTATTTGTCGCCATTTTTTACCTCCCTGTAAAGCGTGGGATCGAAGTGTTTTTTGTCAATTTCAACTGCGCCGCCGGCCTTTAGTATGCGAAAGTCCTTCTTACTATTTAACCCTTGTAAGGTCACGAATCTTCGCCCTTTGAAAGCGGGCAGCGCAGTCACTTTTACCTTTTCTTTCTTTTCCGGTTTAACCATCTTTCAAAACTCCAATTTCGATGTCTGCATATTTCAAAGGCTGATTTTCCTCAACTTCAGAATAAGCCACATCCAGAACCTTCAGATGCTGCCAGTTTGCGGATGTGTCGTTTTTATTTTGCTGAAGAGTGTATTTAACCGCCTCGGCAAAGTCGATGATGTCCGCCTGATCTTCATCCGGATCCAGCACAAAACAGCGCAAGGTGTAATAATATATCCGCTCATTATAACCATCGCTGCCTTCCTCATTGTAAACGTCTGAGTTCAGCCGGATGGCAATGCCGCGCTTGGTCTTGTAAGCAAACTCGCATTCATCTTCATAAGCAGGCAGTTTGTGTCGGTTGACAATATCGACCCTGGTAACCCCGGTAATGAGCACCGCCCGGAGGCGGGTGTATATGTCGAATCCGTAATCAGCGTATGCCATTAGCGATAAATCCTTTGGCTTTTTACACCCTGCATTGTCGCCCGGTCGGTAGATGGGAATACCTCGATGTCGATGTAATCACCATCGCCAAACGTCCCGATAAATTCAATATAAATTCCGGCTTCAATCCCGATTCGCCGTTCCTGTTCAGAACCGCTTATCAGGGTAGCCTGTCCGGTTTTATCCCACGTGCCGCCGGCATCGTTGGAGAATTTAAAGGTAGCCGTTCCCGCAGCTCCGGCTCCGTCAATCTGAATCCGCCACCGCTGATATTGCGTACCGTTGTAAACTCCAGTCACTTCAAAATAAGCGGTCGCTGTATTGTCCGATTTCTCATAAACATTGAAGCTGCCCGGTTCACGTAAAGCACGCTGAATCTTCAGGGTGATATTGCCGGCCAGAATTTCATTAACTATTCCGGGAATTTCTGCCGGTTCCGGTTCGGGATTCCAGACTTCTTTTAATAATGCCATCGCAACGGGATCAAGCGGATTAAGCCGCCGGATTATCAGATAGCAGGCCAGCAGCGCGGTGCAGCGATTGATGTAGTGGTCATAGATTCGGCTGTTATAACTGGACCGGGGCGCGGTTATCGGGCGAAACGGCGTAACGAAATCATTCCGTAGCCAGGCTTCGAGCATTTCCTGAGCATCGTTTCTGGCAGTCGCCTTGAAAGTTCCCCAGGTGACACCCTTTTCCATTGTGTGAGTAGATGGCGCTTCATCATCGGAACAGTTGACATACAGAATATCATTAGTCTCATCATAGAACCACTCGCTTGAAGCATCCAGCGCCACTAAAGTCAAAACCTCAGTAAGCGCCGTGCCGTCCTCAAACAGTGCTTCCACATGCCCGGATTGCTCAAGCTTATACACATTCCCGGCGTGACTTTCAAAGCCGGATAGAACCGTATAGCCCTTGTATTTCTCAATATCGAAGTAGGCGTTGGTTAAATCCGATGTCAGATTGCAGTATTCGATTGCCATCGTTTAATCCGATTCGTTAATGTGTTCTTTCTGCTGCTGATACACTTCGGGATAGACGAACCGCCAATAACAGGCCACAGAATCATCCAACGCCGTGACTTTGGTTGTAGCCGGCACAATGGAGAATTTCAGCACTTCCGGCGGGAATGCCTTGATCGCATCTTTGATGTAAACAGAAACAATGCTGAGATAATCACCCGCTTCGGTGACTTCTTCCAATGTAACCGCCGTGCCCCATTTTACCGCTGACAATGATCGGCTATCGGTATAATACACGCCCGGATAAACAGTAATGTTGTGCTTTACTGAATCCGTGGTCGGTGCCTCAATTCCCTGGGTATCAAAATAAGTATAAAGCGAACCAATCAGCATTCGGTCCGAGTTTGTCTTTACAGTGCCATCCAGTGTGGAATCTGCTCCGGTTCCGAAATCAAGATCATAGTCAATCACCAGCGGGCGAATATCTCCGGCCCAGTAGTAGTCAGACAAATCCACATAAAAATCGGTGGATGTCGAGGCGGTGGTGTCCAGATAGACCTGCCCGGCTAAACTCCAATTCGCTCCCGACAGCTTTTTCCCGGAGGTGAAATCAAGTTGCTGCGAGAATACCAGCGCCGGAATCAGAATGAATAAAATTACAAGAATGTTTTTCATTTTATCGGCCTCCCAATCTGACCTTGTAGATGATGGTGTCCACAGTCGCATCTCCGTAAATGGTTGGCTGAACAAACAGCGATAAAGCCCCTTCCGAATCTCCGACTGTTAAATATTTGCTTGTCAATGTATCTGCACTGCCCCGGATGCGGATGCGGAGAATCTGCGACCACGTCCAGAAGCTTTCCTGAGCCAGCGGATAGACTTTTGTGCTTTCCGCCGCCTTGTCATCTGCTGTAACGTATGCCGTGTCATTGCTGCAAATCACTTCCGTGAGAGCCTCCCAGCTTCCCATTGCCAGATCTGTCTGCCCGAATTGGATGTCGAGTGAATCCGGGTTCGCATTGAGAATCGTGTCATTGCTCGAAACAAAAGGAATCAGGTTTACTTTCTGTTGTGCAAACAGCATAGGAACAAGCAAAAGCAGAATTAATATTGTCTTTTTCATTGCGTTCCCTTATTTGTCGTTCCAAACGTCATGAAGTTTTCCCCGGTCAACCCGCCGAGCCGCTTTCTCAAATTCCTTTCGATGAAACTCTTTCACCTCCGGTGTAACTTCCCGCCGGTTGTTGTGCGACCACTGCCGATTTGCCCGCTCGATTGCGCGTTCCATGTTGTCCTTTATTTGCCGTTCTTTTTGTTTCCTATCCATTAGAGAACATACCTCGCTTTCTTGTTGGGCTTCACCAGCTCAGGCCGCTTTGCCTTGTTGTAGATTTCATCGAATTTCTTTTGCCCCATTTCCTTTAAAGCCAGTTCCTTTTTGTAGCCTTGATAACCGATATAGTTAGCTTTATTAATCGACAATCCGGTGATGTGTCCGACCTGGATAGTGGGGTCAACTACTATCTTGTAATCAGTATTTTCCCGAACCTGTTTCCAGAACCAAACATCTTCAGAAACGTCATTCACTTCGTTGTCGAATTTGAATTTGTAAAGCTCGCCAATCTCGCTTATCTCTTTGGGAATCGGCTGATATTTAAAATAAGGGCGGTCCAGTTCGTCAAATACTTCCATGTCGATTTTGACGCAACCCATGCCAAGCATATCAGCATAAAACGGGTCTTCTTCCGGATAAAAGTAAACCGGATAGAACACATCGAAATCGTCATTAGCAGTAAAAACGATGGGGTGATACGGGGGTTTTTTCAGATGATAAATTCCGGCGTATATCGGGTAGCCATCGCCTTTTTTCAGCAGCTTAAACAGCGTGTCCATTTCCAACACCTGGTCGGCATCAATCCAGACCGAGATGTCAATGTCCCACTTTTTAAGCCATGCTACGCACTCATTCCGATTTGCGTCAATCGGGAATGTGTGCGGTGCAATCCAGCGAAGCTGCCCGACCTCAAAGGGCAGTTCATCTGATTTTAGCTGCAAGTAAGTCTGAGCCTGCACAAATGATTGAAAGAACTCAACAGGCACAGAGTTTAGAGCAAGAGGGGTAATAATCGCAATGTTTTTCTTCATAAGTCAGATTCCGGTTTTTATTGGTAGTTTTTAAGTGCCGGTTTCCAGCCATTGAAAAACTTGCGGTCTGCCCCTTGTTTCTTTCGCTCGTCATACTCAAATTGCGATAAGTTGAAGGTAATCTGCCTCCCCTCATAAATGAAATAATCGGGGTTGTAGCCAAGATACTGTTCAACTACCGCTTTCTGCTGATCTTTAGTAAGGGAGGCGGGATCGAATGCCGCCTCCTTCACAACAGGAACAGCAGCGGGTTTTTTACTTCCGCTTGCCATATTAGCCTCCCTGATTAACCACTCGTGGAGTAGAGTTTGCAGACCGCAGAGCTGTAAATAATGCCAGCGGAATCCGCATAATTTATGATCATTTTTGTGGACGCCGTGGCTGCATCGCGCTCAAATTCCACACCGGCGGTATTCAGCCAGCTGAAGGCATAGCCGATTCCACGTTTGGCAAACAACAGACCGTTGTAAACATCGCCGGTCGAGGCAACGGTACCGCTGGAAATGCGGTTGCTCTTAAACCATTCGGCTCCGAACATCCGGGAAACAAACGCATTCCGCACCATTTCACCGGCCTGGGGAACGCTAATTCCGTCATCGTTCGCAACGGGGGTCAGGGTGTCGCGGATTGGATCGTACTGATGCGGATGCAGCACGCAGTAGAGCTGATCGTCTACTTCGTTTTTCTCCAGCAACAGGATGCCGTCCAAAACATAACCTACACCCATTGCGGCATTGGTCGCTCCGGTTGCGGTTGTCCAATTGGTGGTTGCAGTAACGATATTGAAAATTGCGGTGTCGTCCTGCTTCGCCATTGCCATTCCCATTGCCTCGCCGATACCGGCAACCATGTTACCGCGTGCGCCTTTGGCAGACAAATCGCCAAGCAATACATACACCGAGCGCCGGGCAACGGTCAAGGTCGGCATGGACAAATCCATTGCATGAGAATCCGGTGTCCCGGTTTCGGAAACGGCGGTAGAGCCGGACACTTCGGTCCAGCGGGGAAATTCGACAGTCAAACCGGGCTGTGCGGAAATGTCCTGCACGGTCACCAAAGAACGCCCGATTGCTTTGTCTTGATAAATATACTGCGCTTCAAGCGTAATCTCAGGAATGAGTTCCGCTAAAGCAGTTGAAGTTGTGAATCCAGTAGCCATTTTTTAAAACCTCCCTGTTAAATGGGGTTAGTGACGATTCTGCTCTCTGTATTTAGAGTAATCGTCTTTCCATGTAGGGTCCCCGTTCTCCCGTTTTTCTTTGATGCTTTCCAGGGTGATTGTCCCCGGCTTTACGCCTTTGCCGGGATGCGGGGCATTTTTCGGCCCCTTTACCTGAGACAGATAATCCAGCTTGCGCTGCCGGTCGGAAATGCTGTCTAAAATTGTTCTCTGGACTTCGTCAATGCCTTCAGCTTCTTTCTCAATCTTTTCGTCCATTTGCTTCTCATAGCCTTCCCATTTTTCTTGATAAGGCTTGACGGATTCAAGTTCAAGCTGAAGTTCATCGCGCTCCTTTTTAATTTTTTCGATTTCCGTTAATTCTGCCTCTTTCCGCTTTGCCATTTCGGCCTCCAGCGTTTCGGCCTTTTTCCTGATGTCCTCATAGTCCGCGAATTTCTTCCTCTCGCGTGCGAGGCGTGCTTCAATCACATCGTTAAATGCTTCTTGTGAATCGAAAACTACTTTTCCGCCTTCTGCTGGCGTTGGTGTGGTTTCCGTTTTCGGCTCGTCAGCCATGATGAATCTCCTTTAATTTGTGTCTCATCGGATTAACTTATCCGGTTTATTATTTA
>Ga0272443_10003732_pt1 | contig 17564 bp, 10 predicted proteins | sample SSMAcet12_FD_193581 | JGI IMG/M metagenome (GOLD analysis project Ga0272443, IMG submission 193581) | Marine sediment archaeal communities from Little Sippewissett salt marsh, Falmouth, MA, United States - SSM-Acet-12 | ecosystem: Environmental > Aquatic > Marine > Wetlands > Sediment ... | reverse complement strand
CCGCCCATAGGGGTGTCAGCGTTCATCGATGTGGGCTTCGAGATGAGGTACAGGGCACCGACGGAGATAGGACCCGTCATCAACGAGATAGAGATCGATGGTGGTAACATAACATTCGTTGAGCTCTTCGATCCGAGGAAGATCGGGGTGGCCGGTTCCACCGTGGAGATGAGGGATGATGGGGGAGCGCTAATCCGCTCCTGGAGACTCGATCCGGGCGATGGGATGTACCCTCTGTTCGAACTTTCCCCCTCAAACCTGGACCGGTCCGGGAGTGGATACGGAGAACTCGATGTTGGCACCGTGGTCCTTCGCAGTGCTCTCGGCGATGTGCTAGATGAGGTGAAGGTCGAATGGGAAAGGAGCGGATGGTTCTCGAGGGACAATGACGGGTTCGGCGTGTTCAGGATGTCCGAAGGAACGCCCGGTGAAGCGAACAGGGACACGGGCATGGCCGGATTCGACCTTAGAACCCTGTTCCTATCCCTCCTTGTCTCATCGATCCTCGAAGCCTGGGAGGAAGCCTACTCACTTTACGGCCTCTCCTTTAATATGCTCGTCCATCTTGTGCAGAGGGCGATCGAGCTGCTTATTGAGAGGATCATTTCAGCGGTCGCTGAACTGGTTCTGGAGGTAAGGGCTTTTGTGGAGATCAAGCTGGGCAATGCAGGGACAGGGACGGCCGGGGCGGGGTTCCTGCTGGAATTCGTCGCTGACGGGGATGCCTTCGCCACATTCCTCATGTGGGTCTACGAGAACGTATTGGCGCTTATCGAGAGGCTGCTTTCTCCCGAGGGCGGAGGCGGTTTCTCATCCTTCCCGATCGAGGTAATTGGAGGATGCAGTCTCGGGGCCGTGGTCTTCGGGGAGGTGGAGATGCCTCCATCCGTGTCCCGCCTGGTACCTGACGCAGTGGGCATGCCAGGTTCCCTGAACATCGCGGTGTCCATGAGGTTCGGCCTTGGCATACTCATGGACCTCATGGGTCTGGAAGTGGATGAGTGGGAGGTATCCGTGGGGGTCCTTATCAGGTCAGCCCCCGCCCCCCTGCTATCCATGCTCTACGATGTGAACCCGATGGTCAACAATGACCTCTGGCTCCTGAGGGGAAGGATGTGGATGGAGTGAAAGGTTGGCCAATGAATATATATGCCGAGGGATTTGAAGGACCAAGATGGCAGGATCATGGGGCGTATACCCGGCCGGGAGCAAAAAGATCGAGGGGTCTAAATATTTCTACAGGGACCCCAAGGTCGAACACGGCTCCTTCAGGGCTTCCTCGGGAGGGGGGGTGTTCGGTTCTGTCTTCATAAAAAGGGCCCCGGGTACCAGAGTCCTGAAGGACCTGGGCGATGTTGTGGTGGGTTTCGACGGTGTTCTGTTCAATAAAAAGAGCGTGAGAAAGAGAATGGGGGGCGGCAGGTTCGAGGAAGTGATGAGAAAGGGTTACGAGCTCGAAGGAAATGGATTCCTATCCGGTCTAAGGGGCAATTTCACCGGCTTTTTTTTCTACCCCCGTGAGAGGAGGCTGGTCCTCTTCTGCGACCATGTGGCAAGTAAGGTTCTGTATTATTACTCGGACCCGGACAGCGGGTTTTTGGTCTTCTCCTCGGAGCTCAAGGTGGTCGCGGCTTTGATGAGGGACCTCGGGGTCCCGCCGGAACCCGACGAGCAGGGTGCCTACATGCTTCTGACATACGGGTACATGCTGGGGGACAGTACGCTCCTGAAGGGCGCAAAGAAGCTCCCTGCGGGGAGCCGGCTCGTCTATTCGGATGGTAATGTGAAACTGGAGGAGTACTACAGACTGAGGACCGGGCCCTACATCGACGGGAACGAGGACGAGATAATGGATGAGATGGACCGCCGCTTCAAGAGGGCGATCTCCAGGGAATACGAGAAGGACATGGAATACGGCAAGAGGCCGGTCGTAACTTTGAGCGGGGGGCTGGATTCCAGGACGAACCTGGCCTATGCCCTCAACATGGGGTACCGGGACCTGTCGTGTGTCACCTTCTCCGAATCCGATTATCTGGACCACAGGGTCCCCGAGAGGATCTGCAGGGACCACCAGCTGGATTTCCACTTCAATCCCCTTGACGGCGGGGACTACCTGGTCGAGAACATAGACAATGTCATCGCCTGCAGTGACGGACTTGTCTATTATGGGGGTGCCGCCCACACCTACAGCACCTTCAGTAAGGTGGAGATCGAGGACATGGGGATCGTCCACTCCGGGCAGATAGGGGACCTGGTCATAGGTTCCCATCTGAAGGATAGAAGACACGGACCTGCAAGCATTCGAAGATTGAGGGGCCTGTCATTATCGAGGAGATACCTGGGCAAGTTGAAGCTCGACGAGGTCCTCGAAAGGGGTGCCTACGAGAACGGGGAGACCCTGGCATTCTACGAGAAATGCGTCAACGGGGTTTTCGGGGGGTACAGGGTGATAGAGCACTTCACAGAGTTCTCATCGCCGTTCCTGGACATCGATTTTCTGGATTACACCATGAGGATACATCCCAGCTTGAGATACGATGAGGGGATATACCTGAAATGGATCAACAGGACCATACCGGAGTTCTGCAGGTACAAATGGGAGAAATACGGGACCCCTCCCAACAGGCCGCTGTGGCTGATGAAGAGGATGGGGGGAATTAATTATCATGTTAAAAGGTTAAGGAAGAGGACCGGGCTGGGCAAATACAGCATGAACCCGTTCGATGAGTGGTTCTCGAAGAACGAGAAATTAAACAGGGAAATGAAGTTTTATTTCAAGAAAAAGTCCAAAGGGTGCCCTCTGAACGATGATCTTCTGTTGGACCTGGGGGCCCTGATGGACGAGGGCGGACATTACGAAAAGATGAACTCCATAACCCTTGTCGGGGCGATGGATATCCTGTTTTAAACCTACGGCCAAAATACCTGACTGTAGAAGATTCCATAATAAATTCCTCTTATCGATGATCAGGTCTACCACGAAAATACCATAAATAATTTCGTTTTGAAATTTCCCAGGCTTACTGGTAGGGAGTAAAAATAAGATATAAGAATAATAAGGCCATAAGGACACTTGAACCCCATGATCAGTCATGGGGAAGGGTGGTTTCATGGTGGTAAAGGACGACAATATATTTCCGGGCCAGGAGATAATGGGTGAGGAGATCAAAAAGAGGTTAAGAAGATGTGGTAAGAACGTAAAGATCTATCCTTTGGCTAAGATCGCCGATCCCCATATGGTCGAAATTGGGGACAACTGTATAATAGACGATTATACATTCATCGAAGGAGGTAAAGGCATTAAACTGGGCAAATATGTCCATATTTCATGTTTTTCATCCATTATCGGGGGTGGGACGCTTGAGATGGGGGATTTCTCTGGACTGTCCGCGGGATGCAGGATAATAACCGGTTCGGACGATTTTTCAGGCAGAAGTATGACCAATCCCTGTGTTCCTTTGAGGTATAAACCCTTCTGTGGAAAAGGGTATGTGAAGATAGGTAGACATACGATATTGGGAACGAACACGATAGTCCATATGAACGTCACAATCGGAGAAGGATGTGCCACGGGTTCCAATACGTTAGTGACAAAGGACCTTGAACCCTGGGGAATCTATATCGGCACCCCTGCAAAAAGGGCGAAAGATAGAAAAATGGACCTGCTTGAGATTGAAAAGGAATTAAACAGGGGGAGTATCGATTGAATGGGGATGTTCCATATTCCAAGTTTTTCATCATTACAGACGAGAAGGTAAGAAAATTTGCGAAAGTATCCGAGGATAATAACCCGATACACATTGATGACGATTACGCCAAGGACACTATTTTCAAGGAAAGGATCGCGCATGGAATGCTTATCGGAGGGTTCATATCATCCGTGATAGGAAATGATTTTCCGGGGAACGGGACCATATATCTGTCTCAAAACCTGAAATTCCTCTCCCCAGTGAAGATCGGTTCAAAGGTAAAAGTGGAAATCAGGATCATCGACCAGAATGAAAAGGGTTGGTTAAAACTGGGGACCAACGTCAAGGATGAGTATGATAAATTAATCATAGAAGGAGAAGCTATGGTCATACCACCTAAGGGTTTCAAATATATTTCATAGGGGCATCTCAATGAGGATACTGGTACTATCCGCTCATCCGGATGATGAAGTTCTCGGCTGCGGGGGAAGCATAGCTAGATGGTCGGAAGAGGGACACAATGTGTATGTACATGTCATTTCGGAGGGTACGACAGCGCAGTATGATGAGAGCGAGATCAAGACAAAAAGGGATGCCTCCGAGAGGGTAAAAAAAATACTTGGTATAAAGGAGATTTTTCATGATAATCTACCGGATGCAAAGCTTGATACCATCCCGATCCTCGATATCGTAAAGCTCTTGGAGAACTCCGTTTCCAGGATCGAACCAGAGGTCCTCCTCACTCAACATTTCGGAGATATCAGCCAGGACCATAGAGCCGTTTTTAAAGCGGCATCAATAGTGTCGAGGCCTACCCAGCATAACTCAATAAAGAGATTCCTTTCATATGAGGTCCCCTCGGGTACGGAATGGGGTGCCTTCTCATATCCCGAGAGGTCATTCAAACCAAATTACATCATCGATATAACAGGCCACCTAAAGAAGAAATTGGCCGCTATGAAAGAATACGAGATAGAATTGAGAGAACCCCCCCATCCAAGATCGATTAAAGGAATTGAAAACCTAGCCGCTTTTAGAGGTCAATCCTCTGGTTTCACTTACGGTGAGGCTTTTATGATACAATTTTGGAGGGAGTAGCATATCAAAGATCGTTTGTGAATATGAGGATATCCATGAAACAGCAATGATCTCCGATGACAGCGTTATTAGGGCAAAAAGTGTAATAATCGAGAAAAACGCACGTATTGGACCGGGGTTCAGTGCTACTGTGTCAGGCACCATAAGGATCGGATATGCAACATGCATAAAAGAAACTACGATCAATTGTGGGAACGTTAAAATAGGCAACAATAACTGGATCGTAGGCGTTCTAATGGAGGGCTCCTCAAATTCGATAAGGTCTGATATCGATATCGGAAACGAAGGAATGATCCTTCAAAACACCAGGATCAACTGTAACGACAGGGTGAAGATTGGTAACGATGTCGGGATCGGCCAATATGTTGAAATATGGACTCACGGGACCTATATGGATGTTTTAAAGGGATACCCCTTTGTCGTAGGTGAGGTAAAGATCGGCGACCATGTCTGGCTAACCGCTCATTCAACAGTTATGCCAGGGACTACGATAGGAGATGAAGTGGTAATTGGCAATGGGACACTTGTTAACGGTGATGTACCCTCCGGTTGTTTCTTCGCAGGAAGGCCAGGTAAAGTCATCCGGGAGAATGAATACCCAAAATTATTAGAAAAAGACGCGAAAATTGAGATAATAGAGGGAGTAATAAAAGATTATCTGGAATTGTGCGAATATAAAGGGTTCACTCCAGAGGTAAAAAGGGAAAATCTTGATATTACATACATTTCACCTCTTGGACACTCCACGGTTTTTCATATTGAAACTAGGAAAATCGATGGGTATATAGATATGTATTCCGAGGATTTCAGGGATTATCTACGATTTAGAGGGGTTAAATTCTTCACTGACAGGACCTTCAAATCAATAATGAGAAAAGATTTCGAGCGGTTGAAATGAATTGGAGAGATGAAAAGGATGAGGATCGTCCTAATCGGAAATGGAAGTAGTATTCACATCCGGAGATGGTTAGCCTGGTTCAATGAGCAAGGGCACGAAGTACATCTTATCAGCAACATCGATTGTGAAAGAATTGCGGGGGTTGAGTTTCACTTAGTAAAATATGAACATTCATCGAATTTTCCTGGTTCATATACACTCATATTGAGAAGGAATATGGGAAAAGTCCCCCACCTCATAGCCGAGATTGAACCAGATATCGTTCATCTTCATTATTTGTCCAGTTATCTCACCTACAAATTGGAGTTCCACCCATTTGTGGTCAGCGCTTGGGGTTCTGATGTATTTAGAACAGAGAGAGGAACTCCAGGGTATAGATATGCTAGAGAGAACCTTTTCAAAGGTGACATGATCACTACTACCTCTGAGACTCTAAGAGAGCTTGTTTCCAAGAGATTCAACTATAATAAAGAGAACTTAATCTCATTCCCGTGGGGGCTTGACCTTGGATCAATAAAAAAGACGGATATGAGGAGTGCTCGTAAAATGCTGGACCTGGATCCTTCCCATTATGTTTTTTTCGCTCCAAGAGGAATAAATCCTCCCTATCGTCCGGAGATAATAATCGATGCTTTCGACAATCTGTCTAATAAATTCGATAACATCGATCTGATATTGCTTAGGGGATATTCCCCAGAAACTAGGATGAGTAAAATTAAAAGGCTTGCTAAATTCAAAGGAAATGGGAGAATCCGACTTATTGATAAACTACTCAATCCCCAAGAGATGTCATTATATTATTCCGCATCCGATTTCTACGTGGGCATTCCAACTACCGACCAACTGTCAGCATGTCTGTTGGAAGCCATGGTCTGCGGTTCCGTCCCAATCATCAGCAATCTCCCGGCTTACAAAGAAGCAATAACAGATAATGAGAATGGGTTTATCCTCAAAGAAACGACAGTAAAAAATCTCGAATCTGCAATGCAAAAGGGGATTGAATATAACAGGCAAATTGATGATTGGAGGGATCATAATACCGAATATGTCCGTCTTGAATTTAATTGGGATGAATTAGCCCAAAAAATGGTAGAGATATACGAGGACCTTATAAACCTCTATAAGTTATAATATGTCGTCTATAAGAGAGACTTATTATTAAAAGCTATATTTATAATAATAATAGACTATCTGGGTGCTTGATATCATGAATGTCCTTTTAACGGGTGGAGCGGGTTTTATTGGATCGATCCTGGCAAGGTCCCTACTTGATGAAGGCCATATGGTAAGGATAATGGATAATATCACTTACGGCCTTGATCCAATAAGATCGATCAATTTAAACCCAAATCTAGAATTGATGCATGGAGATATTAGAACTCCAACTGATGTGAACAAGGCGTTAGAGGGGGTGGATTCGGTTATTCATCTTGCAGCTATTGTAGGGGATCCCGCATGCGCAGTTCAGGCGGATAAAGCCATTGAAATAAATTATCTCTCTACTCTAAGAATTGCAAAAACAGCAAAGGATAAAGGGATAGGTAAATTCATTTTTGCATCAACATGCTCCGTATATGGGGCCTCGAATGATGTCCTTTCTGAAAATAGCGAACTTGAACCGAAATCACTATACGCTGAAACAAAGATGTTGGCGGAGAAAGGGATATTGGATATTGCCGGTGAAAATTTCCAACCGAAGATACTCAGACTAGGTACTCTTTATGGCCTATCCTATAGGCCGAGATTCGACCTTGTGATAAATTACCTAACTGGAAAGATAATCAATGAAAATAAAGCATTGATATTCGGAGGAGAACAATGGAGGCCATTCTTGCATGTTGAAGATGCAGTAGGAGCTTTTTTATTCACATTGAAAAACTATGATAAAATGGCAGAGGATACATTCAATGTCGGGGCAAATGATCAAAACTATCAGATGTCTGATATTGGAAAGATATTCCAAGATATTTTCCCTAAATCCGACATCCAGAAGGTCGACAAGATCAAGGACCCCCGCTCATATCGTGTAAATTTTAATAGAATAGAAACATATGGTTTTTTACTTAAAAAGGAAATCAAACCAACAATAATCGAATTGAGAGACTGGATTATTAAGAATGAAATCGACCTAACCTCTCCTGAATATTACAACTACCATCCCTGAGATGAGATTATGAAGGCTCCAATTATTAGACCAAACGTAGATCTCTTCAAAAAGGAGCTGATGCCCTTACTTGATGATATATTATCAAGCAATATGTTGACCAATGTCTATAAGTACACAGGAAAATTCGAAGAAAAGATCCGTGATTATGTTGTGTCTAATAACACTATAGCGGTATCAAGCGGGACCTCGGGACTAATACTAACACTTGAGGCACTGGGGGTAAGAAAAAAGGATATCATACTTCCAAGTTTTACATTCGTAGCAACACCTGCAAGTGCATACTGGACGAACAATAAAATAATATTCTCGGAGATCGACGACACATATACCGCAGACCCGGAAGATGTTAGAAGAAAAATAACAGCGAATACAGGAGCAATAATTGCGGTTCATATGTATGGAAATCCATGTTATATCAGAGAGTTGGAGGAGATCGCTGAAGAGAAAGAGATACCATTGATCTTTGATTCCGCCCATGCGCTAGGATCGAGATATGGTTCTGAAAAAGTAGGAATATTCGGGACTGCCGAGATATTCAGTCTAAGCCCGACTAAATTGATTACTACAGTTGAGGGTGGATGCATTTCAACTAACGATGATGACCTAGCGGAAAAGTTGAAGGTTCTTAGGAATTATGGGATGAAATCGGATTATACATCTGAGAGTCCCGGATTGAATGCGAGATTGTCAGAGATTCACTCAGCGGTGGGTTTAACCCAGGTTGATAAGATAGATGAATTTGTGGTCAATAGAAACAAACATGTGGAGTGTTATAAAAAACACTTATCCAATATTCCGGGGATCTCGTTTCAGAGGATCCAAGAGGATTCAACGAGTGCGCATAAGGATTTCTCAGTTCACATCGATCCAAACGAATTCGGAATGGACAGGGATGAACTGGGCAAGTTACTGGAAAAAGAGGGGATTGGAACTAAAAGGTATTTCTTTCCCCCCATGCATAGATTAAATGCTTATAGAAATGAAAATATCTCATTGAATGTCACTGATAGGATTTCATACGGGATCCTCTCCCTACCAATTTACAATTACATGGAGAATGAACTTATTGATAATATATCGGGAATTATCAAGCGAGCACATATACAACCTCGATAATATTAAGTAGATAGACCTCATTTAATATAATGAGGTGAGATTATGAGGTGTGAGAAAAAAATTTTAATAAATTTTTGGTTAGCATTTATTTTAATATCTATTTCTAGTCCTATCTCCAATATCGGGGGCAATTCTCCTTCATTTTTCAATACTCCAGGGCTTTTTAATAGCGTATCAGTTGATGAACCTTACGGGGGATATCTGCAGGATGATTTTTCTGATCTTACAGATATTGATAATTATCTAAATCTCGATTATGGCAATAATAGATTTACTATCCCATATGATTATGTGGAGAGTTTCGAGTCATATTCAAATGGGCAGAATATTGAAGGTACCGGCGGTTGGGTAAAACATACCACCTACAATACCGGTACCTTCACAGCTGACGCAAGTTCACCGTTCAGCCCGATCTCTTCAACAATAGGAAAACACATTTGTGGGGATTCAACGACCTCATCAGTTGTGCAGGTAACTGATTTCAATATGACAAAAGGGATTATCCAATTTTGGGCAGCAGCGAGTTATATCTTTTCCACTGATCATACATCCACACAATTCACTTTGCTCGGTTCTAACGATCCAGATGCACCAAATACAGATAGGATTATTGGACTAGGTTTTTATCGAAACGGTTTGACAATGTATAATGGTGATTTCATTACACTTACAACATCGATATCAACAGACACATGGTATCGAATATTGATCAGGTTTGACTGTACGACTCAAAGATTCAGTACAGCAGTCTTTGATAAATCAAACGCTTTGTTAGGTTCGGCCACTGATGAAGAATTCTGGCATTCACATTCAAATGTAAAAGGGCTTCAGATTGTAACCGGGGCCTCTTCGGTTAGAACACATATCTCATACATTGATGAGATTATTATGAAGGAAGAATACTCCGTTGAGGAGAACTTCGAGATTTGTGAAGATGGGGAAGATATTACTGATAAATTTGGATGGGAGAAGCATGATACATATAACACCGGTGACTTTTTGATCGACCGGACAAGATCATTTAATAGCCTTACACCAGCAGTCATCAACTTCACCTGCAGCGATCCCTCTACTTCGGCAATAAGGCAATCACCATCTTTTAATATTGATAGCGGTACACTCCAATTCTGGGCAGCTACAAATTACATTTACGGCAATTCATTCACTTCATCGCAGTTCGCATTGTTGGGTTCCGATAGCGATAATGCACCAAATACCGATAGGATTATCGGACTAGGTTTCAATATGGGGGGATTTTCTGTATACAATGGGATTTATCACACTTTAACTAAAAATGTTACAACCTACACATGGTATCATATTATTATCGATTTTAACTGCGATATTGAAAAATGCGATATATCTATCTACAGCAAAGATGGAAAAAGATTAGGAGAGACCTACAATCTATCTTTCTGGAATTCCCATTCCCAGGTAAAAAGATTCCAGATAATCACTGGAAATAAAGCCCTTTTTACACCCTTTTCAACATACTTCGATGATCTGCTAATAATGGATAATAGTGAGATCCCGAAAGTTGTTTCCGAGGAGATGACAATCCCTATCAATTCTACTTTATCTACTTTAAAGATTAATAAATTTCAATACGGGACCAGCACAATAAGATTTGATATATATTATTCAAACGGTAGCAGAATTGATGGGATCCATTATGAAAATATCTTAGAAGAAACAAAAGTGGACGGATTCATAGACGTAAATATTATCATTATTGAGGTGGAATTCTATCCCTGTTTCTTTAATCCTCCAGAATTGAATGGGTGGGCAATAGAATGGAACGAATCGATGGTATGGACAGATACATTCATTACAAATAAAAAATTGAGTTGGGATTTAAATATCATTAACAGTGAAAATACGATAATAATAGAGGAGGGGCAGAACTCGGGCAATATAAGATCGGAGGAAATTACAATACCCACAGGTTATATGTGGAATAGTGTCGAACTCTACGCCGTACAGAATCCCCCTTCACAGTATATTTTATCGGTTATCGATCCAAAAACCGGTCTTACTATCGGTGAATATTCTATGGCAAATCGGAATCAAATGAATATCAGCTTAATAGATCCGGACACCTATCCCTCATTAATATTGAGAATGGATTTTTCAATGAGTGGTACAGATGGACCAGAATTACACTGGTGGGCGGTAAGGATCTTAAAGAATGAACGTCCAGAACTAAAAAATGTGGAAATTAGTGAAAACATCTTCAGAGGGGATACCACAATATTATACGTTGATTGTAGGGATGGCCAACAGAACAGATCAACATTGCATGTTGACATTTCACATTCTGTTGGTGGATTGACCTGGGAGGACAATTACCTGAGTGATGTCCAATATAACAGCACATTAAAAATGTGGACATGTAACTTTACCCCTACTATTGATTCCAGCACCGGGGAATATTCATTTAAAGTAAATGTAAGTGATATTTTGGGTGATTTTAACGAAAAGGAATTTGAAAATATCACAACTATAATGAATAATGTACCAACAGTACCCCAACTATCAATTTCCCCAATTAACCCAACAACAATGGACCAAATAACTGCGATTATTGAGGAACAGAGCGTTGATGTAGAAACTGAAGGACTTTTATATTCGTTTCTTTGGTATATTGATGACAATTTACTATCAGAGTATTGTATATATAATCAATCGATTGAGACTGAATCTACACTCCCATATGAAATTACAAAAAAGAACCAAGTAATCAAATGCGAACTTTATTCAAATGACGGTAATAATTACTCAAATAAGGATTGTCGGTCAGTTGTAATTAAGAATACACCTCCCTTCGCAGTTGAAGGATACGAAAATCATATTCAGATATATGAAGATGATATAGATAATGAAGTATTGGACCTCAATGTAACATTTCATGATTACGATGAAGATGATATACTCACATTCACAATAACAGGAAATCAAAATATCTCTATCCAAATAAAGAACAACTCGATACTAACTCTTACTCCAGAACCAGATTGGTTTGGTACCGAAACGATAACAATTATTGCAAATGATAGTGAAGGATGGGACAGCGCTTCTATTCAGTTAGAGGTTCTACCTGTAAATGACCCCCCCGAATTCACGAGCATAATAGTAAGAGGGGAGACCATTACCCCCCTAGATGGGGAGGTCCCAACATTCTTCAATTCAGATGGGGATCCTGTATCTTGGATTTTTGGCGATTATTTTGAGATTGATATCTTTGAGGATGTTCCCGAAAATATTACGTTAAATGTGGAAGATATCGATCAGGATGATCTGACCATTGGCCTATTCTCCGGTCACTATACATATCCTTTGCTGTTCGAGAAAAACGATGAGAACAATAACGTATTCACAATTACCTCGGATGAAAATTCATATGGTGAATATTGGGTGAATTTGACCGTTGATGATCAAGGAGTAGATGGGAAGATCTGGACTTGGATACATTTAACGGTTATTAACGTCAATGACAAACCTGAGATCATCTCTATTATGTTTGATGAAAAGGTTTACAACTCGAAAAGCGGAACCGTACCAAAGTCCTTTGACAACATAGGGAGACCATCCGATTGGGAAAATGGAAATGTTATAGAAATACAGATCCTTGAGGATATTGATTATAACTTCTCAGTAAATGCAGAGGATATCGATCCTGATGATTATATATCCTACTTTTATGAGATTGGACATGAGGATTATCAAATAGGCATATTGCAGGATGATAATATTTTCGATGTCAATCAAAAAAGTAACAAATTCGGAATTTACTGGATAAAAATATATATCGAAGATCTGAAGAATGAACAGGATGTAGTCTGGATAAAATTGAACTCGTCAAATGTTAACGACCCGCCTTTCGGTTCAATAAATATCAGTGGTAAAAGAATTGAACTGCTCATAGGAGAGAAAATATTCCTCTCCGCAACGGTTGAGGATATTGATTCAGAAGAATTAACCGTGAAGTGGAGATCCGATGATATTATTATCGGAAATGGCCTCCAAATCGAATACAACTGGTCCTCAGAGGGCGCTTACAATCTATCAGCAATAGTAACTGATGGTGAATTCGAGGTTCTCCTTGGCCATAATTTGATCAATGTGTCAAAAGTTTCTCCTCCTATCTCATCCAATGGTGAGAAGGAGGAAAGTAACATGATTATTTACATCGCAATACTTGTAATTTTATTTATCATAGTGATCATGATAATCATTCTATTCTTCGCAATTAAAAAGAGAAAAGTTGTTAAGGTGAAGGAGGAAGCAGACAATATAGAAGACACAACTGGTATTATTTCTGATGTTGATGCTACTGGCACCACAGACAACGAGACGGTTTCTCAAGACAATTTTATTGCCCCTTATAATATGGATAATCCTGATATTGTAAATGAAGAGGTTATGGAGCATGATATTGAAGAAACCTATCCTGAGTATGGACAAGAGGGTTATGAACAGCAAATACCGCCTATAAACCAGAATGTGACAGACCAGAATTTTGTTCAACAAGAACCTTCATTAGAAAGTGACGTCGGGAGTCAGAATATAAACATACAGGATGGCACAATAAATCGGAATAAATCCATTATTGATGAAGGAGGAGTAAGTGAAATATGACTGGAGGTACAGAAAAAAGTCATAAAACCATCTTAAGGAGATTTGAATGATCAAAAGAGTATTAATTACGATTGTCGTATTTACACTTATCAACATTTCACTGCAACCTATTAACGTCGCTTCTAATTATCATAAAACGAAAGAGGAACCGAAAATTTGCAGATTCTCCTATTTGAGCAATTCAAACGGGGGATACTGGTATGATGATTTTTCAGACAATACTGGAACTATAATAAATGAAAGAACGCTGATAGCAAAGGGCGGGATTATCGAGGATTTCAATTCGTACAAAGATGGTCAGACAATAATCGGGTCCAATGGTTGGAAACGTCATGATTATTATTACACTGGTACTTTTTCCTGCATAAACAGTACCATTGGTTTGGGAACCAAATTTGCACATCATTATTGTGGGGATCCTGAAAGATCTTCAATAATTCAATCCAAAGAGTTCAATCTAACGAAAGGAGTAATTGATTTCTGGTGTTTAACCAATCACGTGGATGATACAGATCATACTTCAACCCAATTTTCATTGATAAGCACAGGATCGACCAATTCGGTAAATGAAGATAGATTGATCGGTTTCGGATTCAATATGGGGGGATTTTCAACCTATAACGGTGAATGGACCTTAATAACGAGTCAAGTGGAGACCCAAAATTGGTATAGAATAATTGTAAATTTTGACTGCATAATTGGTAAGTATAACGTAACGATATATTCAGAATATGGGGAACAAATCGGAAAAACAGAACATTTAGATTTCTGGCATTACAATCAAACCGCAAGAGCATTTCAAATAATTACAGGTTCGAACTATGGAGATGGAAATAAGGAGTTGTTCTCCTGCATTGACGAATTCCACATTGGTAATGTCAGTTCAAAAGGAGTTATTGTGTCCAAAAGGATAGTATTGCCAGATTCGTATTACTGGTCTGGTTTCAGAATTTGGACCAATAATCATTTTGGATCAAATTTCCATATAAAAATATATGATGGTTCTTTTAATATTATCGAGGGATATAACAGATCAAATGAAAATGAGTTTGATATTTCTAGCATAAATAGACTGGCAATTCTTGATATTCATATAAGCATAGAATATGAAATTAAGACAAGTGAGATTTTTTCTTTTTTAGATGGTTGGGGTGTGGATTGGAAAAGGGGGAATTGTTGGTACGATGGCCTTTTCAGATCGGAGAAGATTGAAATAGAACATAATACGACCATATACGGCAAGAACATTTCGATATTAATGGGACATTACAATGGTTACATTATTTCAAGAGATATTAACCTGAAAAGTGGTTTTAATTGGGGTTGTGTGTTAATAAATACTGATTACCATCTACCATCTTCGGTTCGACTTTCAATATTGGATGTAACTGGAGAGGTAATCAGTGAGTTTGAAAATATACAAAGTGATATGTTGAATATATCTAGTATAGATCCTGATCGGTATAATGTTATAAGATTAATGGCAAAATTTATACAAGAGACCATAGAAAAGCCATATCTAATTAGTTGGAGTGTGAATTGGTGGAAGAATCAGGAGGTGATAATCTCCAATATTTATTCTCCACCCGATGTGTTCCGGGGAGATAGTATAAAGATCTCATTAGATTGTTACGATCCCAATCAACCAGAAAGCACTCTTATAGTAAAAAGCATGCATAGAATCGGAGAGAACACTTGGTTAAATAACTACTTTGCTGAATTCATATATAACCTTACTACAGGCATGTGGGAAGGATATTTTTCACCAGACCTACATGCGGAAATTGGTTTCTATGATATTAAAATAAAGATAGAAGAAGAATATGGATATTACGTCGAAAAAAATTATATTAGTTTCATCGAAGTTAAAAACAATTTACCTAAACCTCCCGAAATACTATTCATACCAGAAATAGTCCATACAAATTCATACGTCGAGGCTTCTATCTACACACCAGGTCAGGATGTCGAGAGTAACAAACTCTATTATAATTTCTTTTGGTACGTAAACGATGAAGAGATCGAATGCGAAAGGCAGGTCAATCGAACCGATGATAATAGGATCGTGCTCCCTAATAGGTTCTTTGTAAAGGGAGATATAATTAAACTTGAGGTGTATACTTTCGATGGGCTTGACCATTCATCACCTGCTGTTACAATAAAAAAGGTGGAGAATATTAAACCAATATTACTGAATGAGGTCGATATTATTGCATTGATGGAAGATAGAAGCGAATTTGTAAATATATCCTTGAATGATTTATTTATGGATTATGACAATGATAGACTAACATATCGAATCGAGGATACTGAAAATATTTCAATATCCCTTATTAGTTCGAACGGGTCACTTTTTATGATACCATCAGAGGATTGGTCTGGGAATGAAATTGTAAGATTATATTGTTTTGATGGCAGTTACGAGATTGGTTGCGATATTTATATTTGTGTACTGCCTGTAAATGATATACCAAGAGGTTCAATAATCAGCCCAAAAAACAACATCAAGGTTATTGAGGGGGTAAATATTACATTTGAGGCTATTGGTACGGATAAGGAGACCGCGATGGCTGACCTGCAATATACATGGAAAATAAACAATACCATTATTTCGGAAGAACGTTGTTTTTCTATTAATTTCACAGAAGGTGACATTGTAAATATTACATGCTATCTATCAGACAGCAATGATACGATACTTATTGGTTATAGAGAAATTGAGATTATTAAAATTGTTGATAATGAAACTAAGGATGGGCCAGCATTAAGGGAAAAAAAGAGTAATAATTACTTCCTTTTTATAATATCAGCAGCATTAATATTAATTATTATTATTATTATTATCTCAATATCCCTTTTTATAAAAAAAAAGGCATTAAAGAAGAATGTCAATCAATATTTATCATGAAATAGTTATTATCTTAATTTGTTATTGCCCTTGAGTAGAATATTTGCATTATAATATTGAAGTTATGATTATCTACTAACCAAAAAGATTATATTAAAAAAGGGAGAATCTGTTGTAAGGTGGTCATGGAGTGAGATTATATTTTCCCTTAGCGGCTCTTCTGTTATTATCTCCTTCTTTTATGCATATAATATCATCAGATACCAACCCTAATTTACCTATTATATATTTATGTGAACAAAACATTATCACAAAAAATAGTGATTATTGGGATGGGTTACTAGGTAACCATTGGTCAGATGAATTCTATGACACTACAAAAATTTCGAGTTGGAATAACATATACCATGAGAATGGATTTATTACGAATTCCGAAAGAAAAATCTTCTCCGAAGATTTTGAAAGTTTTTCTAATCACCAACAAATCCCTGGTAACAATGGTTGGATCGAAAATACTGATTATGACGATGGTGAATTCCTTGCTGATAAAACTAGACCTCTGAGTAGCAAGACACAAACGGTTGGAGTGCAAAATAGCATCTATAGCCACGGTTCAGCTGTTCTTACTCCTGCAAATCCAATAATAAAAGGTGTTATCGAGCTTTGGGTCGCTACTGATAGAGTTGATTCCACCGATCACACTACCACACAATTCCAATTAATTGGAACAGATAGCACTGCCCCCGGTATGAGCAATCGAATAATTAATATTGGATTCAATTACAATGCTCTATCTTACTATACACCTATAGATGGTTGGACACAAATAACTTCACATGCAATGACAAATACGTGGTATAGAGTCAAGATCATATTCGACTGCAATGCTGAAAAGGTAAACATACACGTTTACGACAATGGAGATATCCTTATTGGAAATAGGACTGATATCAACTTCCATGATCCTCAAAGTTGTTTTTACCGGGTTCAACTGGTTGCCGGAGCTGGTGGTGATTGGACCACTACATCCTACTGGGATGATATTGCCATATACGAACCCATGACCAACGGGGAATTGATCTCAGAAACGATCGAGCTCCCTCAAGGAAT